>Ga0207891_1000697_pt1 | contig 20023 bp, 17 predicted proteins | sample LinPmetageLP50_FD_184061 | JGI IMG/M metagenome (GOLD analysis project Ga0207891, IMG submission 184061) | Marine viral communities from the Pacific Ocean - LP-50 (SPAdes) | ecosystem: Environmental > Aquatic > Marine > Oceanic | place: Pacific Ocean | collected 2011-08-27 | reverse complement strand
TGGCGTATATGGTCAAAATTATGGGGTTATTAACTACACATTTTTTGAAAATATCAAAATTGATAAACTTGCTTTAGAAAACAAAGTTGTAACAAATTCAGGCACCAAAAACAATCTTTTAGGCACCTTTTTTTTTAAAGATTATATAACTGTAATTGATCTCCAGGAGGAGAAAATGTTTGTTAGCAGAAATGCTGATGTAGCAAAAAATAAAGATGAAATAAGGAAATTCCCGGTAGATATTCAGCCAGATTATAAAACTCGAGAATTAATGATAAGTAATATTTGGGAGCAACATTCTAACGGATCAAACTTTGAAAATGAAACAAAAGTTCTAAAAATAAATGATACTGATGTTTCGAGTTTTACAAAAGAACAATTATGCCAGTTCTGGGATAACGACTGGAAAACTTTACGTGCTTTAGACCAGCTGGAATTAGTGATTGAAACTTCAGAGGGAACCAGCAAATTTTCAATTAAAAAAGAAAATTTGCTTAGTACCAATTCGTAGATCAACAGCACTCCTATTTTAAAAACTGCATACAACAAAAAATCAACTAGAAAATTATGATTTGGTTTAACCTCAAAAAACTGGAACGACTATTAATTCAAAATAAGATCACCGAAGCAATTTCTTACCAGTATTTACTGGTTTTCCTGGTATTGATCACCTTATCCGCAAATGCACCCGAAACCGATTTTTCCCATTACGGCTGGGAGATCTCTTATATTATTCTGGAGTTATTAATCACCATTGTAGGAACCTATTTGGTATTTAAGGTAAATTCAGACGGGGATAATCGCGATTTCCTAAAACGCTATTTTTCGCTCTCCTTTGTAAACGGACTTCGACTGGTAATATTCTACCTGGTTTTGAGGCTGATTTTTAAAATAATTATGTTTGTAATTCCGCTGGATCTTTGGCATAGTATCAATGATTTCTTTGGGGAAGATGTCGGGGAATTTTTCTTCGATATTATTTTCTCTTTAATCTTCTACTGGTTGCTTATGAGCTCTTTTAAAAGAGTGAATTCAGGAAGAATTGAGGAAAAAGTTGCAGTACAGCAGGAAGATTTAAAGTAGGCTTAAAATCTTTCGGTATTTTCCCCGCTTCAGCATTTAAAATTAGCATTTTTTAGCGTTATACTTTTCCCGTGCTGATAGCCCTAATCACCTAAAGTATGGTGAGCAGGGGCAAGTAAGTTTTCGATACGATTTTTTAATAACCCCATTTATTTATCATCCAGCACATCTTCCCAATCCCAGCCATCTTTTTTGATATAACCCAACAATTTCCCCCTGCGTTTATTGAAATCTTCATCTTTGGGGATTCCGGGATCTTCTTCAAAATTCGCTTTTAATTCATCGGGTAAATCATTGAAATAATCAAAATCAGGCGGATCGTCTGCCAGCGAGGTATAACTTTCATGAAGCCTAACCGCAAGATTATCCATAGCTCCCCGTATAACACGCCAGGTAAATGCATTAGCCGATTTATCTAAATGATAAGCCTCCTGTATATTTAAAGCTTCATCTAAAATAGCGAGATTCAATCTTATGTTATGCGATCTTTTATTGGTATGAAAATAATGCAGAATAGGGTAGGCAAGGTGATGCTCCCCGTGTTTTAAAAGCAGGGATTCCAGATTTTGTAAGCGATTGTATAGCGGTGAGAAATCTTTGCCGTTAAAACCTTTATTAATAATTTCTTTTGGCGAATTTCCCAGTTGATAAATATAAACGGCAAGGGTTCTTTTATCTATAACAGCCTGGAGTACGGGCAGTAAATAGGAGATTCCCAAACTTATAAAGATCATACTATTCATCCCCATAATGTTAGAAATAATACGCCAAAAGTCGCTACCGGCCCTAAGATCTCCGTTTCCTAAAGAGGTGAGCGTATAGCCTACGTAATAAATATTCCCAATAATATCGGCATTTTCACCGGTACTGCTTTCTAAAACCGAGTTGGGGTCTGAAAGGTAAATTAAGCTATAACCTACCCAAATTAGAAAGATCCACATGGCCACGAGGCCCATTAAAATGGTGCCGCCGGCAAAATTTAAAATAGGAGCTTTTCCCTTACCGCGGGCCATTTTAAAATACACCCACCATATTTTTCTTGCGGTGAAAGAAGACAACCTTCCGCCACCATTAATGTAAAGAATAGTTTTAAAAATGTCTACAAGAGCAATTATAAGAATAAATAACCCTAACAGAACTAGTAGGTAACTCATCTCTATTGATTGGTTGTGGTTTGGCTTTCAAATTAATAAGTATTGCTGAAAACCAGTGTTTAAGGAAACTTAATTCTTTGTGAAATGATGCAAAGAGGTATATATTTATTACTCCAATTCTTTTAAAATTAATACCGGTACCTTTGGATTAAAATCTATTTCTTCTTTAAAGCGCTGCGAGAATAATTTGCTAAAAAAACCCTGTTTGCGTTTATAAAGGGCCAGGAAATTGCTATCCCGACTTTCAATAAAAAGATGAATCCCAGTAGTTTCGGTGGTTTGTGTGAGTTTATGAAAACTAAAATCTACACCTGAAAAATAAGTTTTTAGCGCTTCCTGGTTTTGTTCCTGTTCTTTGGTAAGCGGCCTGCCATCGCTATTAATATATAGGATTCTAATGCTGGCTTTTAAATTTTCGGCCATATCTATAAGCGCCGCAACTTCTTTATTTTTAAACGGAAATTTATAATTGGTAGGAAAAACAATTTCACGCTTAGCAGTGGGCAATTCCTGCATTTTTTCGGGCAGAATTAAAAATGGACAATGTTCTACTTTTTCGGTTACTTCAGAAATTTCATTTTCAAAAGCTGCGTTTATCGATACATTTTCGCCCCGGGAAACCATTAAAATCAAGTCTATATTATGTGCATCTATAGTTTCCTGGATGGCTTCAGCCAGGTCTTTATTCCGGGAAATTGTTTCAAACTTATGTTTGGGGTTTTCTTTCCTGAAGTTTAAACCTTGCAATGTTTTCTGCAGCCCGTTTTCCGATTCAGCCTTTGCAGCTTCCAGTTCTGCACTATGATTCCGTTTTAATGAAATTCTTACAGGAACTTCATAAGCATTTAGAATATAAAAAGTACAGGGAATGTTTTTGTAAAGGTTCAAGGCATACACCAGGGTATTCCAGGCGTGTTTTGTGAAATTAGTAGGAATAAGAATTTTCTTTTCCATAGAAAAAATTGATTTTATAAGCAATTCCTGTAAATATACTAAAACTTACTTCCGGTTATTTCTATTTTTTCTACGGAAAAAGGTAGAAAAACGAAGTTCTCTGAGGAGACGTCATCCTGAACTAGTTTCAGAGCCTGCTCCGAAATTTATTCGGAGATCTAACATGTGGATAATTAAAACATATTAGATTCTGAAATAAATTCAGAATGACGTGATTTTTTAGACAACGTAGCTATTAAGATCCTTACTCGATAATCGAGATTTAAATGCTCCGAGGCTTGCCTCGAAAATTAAACAATGTTCTTAATTAATGCCTCGTGAGCTTGCTCCGAGGTAGTTTACTTAACAAATAAATCCTCAAATCAAACTACTCCTGCTTCATTTCAGTAAAATATTTATAAAACCAGGGGATGGTTTCTATTCCTTTTAAATAATTCCAAATCCCAAAATGCTCGTTAGGGGAGTGGATGGCATCGGTATCAAAACCAAAGCCCATTAAAATAATTTTACTTTTTAATTCTTTCTCAAACAAAGTCACAATAGGAATGCTCCCACCACTTCGCTGCGGAATAGGTGTTTTCCCGAAGGATTTCTCATAAGCCTTACTGGCTGCCCGGTAACCAATATTATCTATTGGCGTTACATAAGCCTGGCCGCCGTGATGAGGTTTTACTTCTACCTTAACCGCATCTGGAGCAATACTTTCAAAATGTTTTTTAAAGAGTTGGGTAATTTCTTTCCAATCCTGGTTCGGGACAAGACGCATAGATATTTTTGCATAAGCTTTTCCCGGAAGCACGGTTTTAGCGCCTTCGCCAATATAGCCACCCCAAATACCGTTTACATCTAAAGTTGGGCGAATGGAAGCTCTTTCTAAAGTAGAGTAACCTGCTTCCCCATACACATCTTTAATATCGAGTTTCTTTTTATAAGCTTCTTCGCTATAAGGCGCCTCAGCCATTTTAGCGCGTTCTTCCCAGCTTAACTCTTCAACCTTGTCGTAAAACCCGGGAATGGTGATATGGTTGTTTTCATCGGTTAAAGAAGCGATCATTTTACTTAAAATATTGATAGGATTCGCTACTGCACCGCCATACAAACCTGAATGTAAATCCCGGTTTGGCCCGGTAACTTCCACTTCAATATACGAGAGGCCGCGAAGTCCGGTAGTGATAGAAGGCGTATCTTTAGCGATCATTCCTGTATCTGAAATAAGGATAACATCATTTGCCAGTTTTTCTTTATTGTTTTCTATAAACCAGCCTAAATGTTCACTTCCCACTTCTTCTTCCCCTTCAATCATAAATTTCACGTTGCAGGGTAGTTCATCGTTTTTGGTCATATATTCCAGCGCTTTTACGTGCATAAACATTTGGCCTTTATCGTCACAAGCGCCACGGGCAAAAATAGCTCCGTCGGGATGGATTTCGGTTTCCTTGATTACGGGTTCAAAAGGAGGGGAGTTCCACAGGTCTAAAGGATCTGGCGGTTGCACATCGTAATGCCCGTAAACCAAAACTGTGGGCAGATTTTTATCTATTATTTTTTCGGCATATACTACAGGATGGCCGGGAGTTTCGCAAATTTCTGCAGCATCACAGCCTGCCTGCAATAAATTTTCTTTCACCGCTTCGGCGGTTTTTAGCATAGAATCTTTGTAATTAGAATCGGCGCTTATGGATGGAATTTTCAGTAAATCAATGAGTTCGTTTAAGAAACGATCTTTATTTTCTTCAACGTAAGATTTGATGTCTTTCATTCTTTGAAATTTTGATTGAGATAAAGGTAAAAAAAATATTTCCAGACTATTTGTGAATTGAAACATTTATGTATATTTGCATCCGCTTACAACAAGCAAACATATTGAAATGCGGGCGTGGTGGAATTGGTAGACACGCTAGACTTAGGATCTAGTGCCTTACGGTGTGAGAGTTCGAGTCTCTCCGCCCGCACAAAGGGATAAGCCGACTTGAAAGAGTCGGCTTTTTTGTTTGGGTAACACAGGGGTAACACATTTTAGTAAATTTATCGAGGGATAAAGCGTAATTTCTTTGTATAAAAAAATATAGTCCCGCTGGTCATAATTTGAAGAGGTAATTATTTCTTGACAAAATTCATCTTTTAAAGCCTAAGCTATGGAAGTATCCAATACTATTTAAAATTCCTATTTTTGTAATAAGTTAAAGATAGCGGTTAAGGAACGGCCAACACCTAGTAGATGATGGGGGCGGCTTTCGGCTGATAAGAACAGCGTTATCTGATATTAGCAAGAGTAAGAAAAATGACAGCGATAACTGATATGAGTAGAGGAGAACTCAGTGGACCAATTGGCAGAAATAACTACCGAAACCTATAGCAACAACACAGCCGACAGCCAGTTTGCTCATTAGGAACATCCATCCTGCAGAAAAACCGAAGGCCGGATTTAGATGCCGGTAGTATTCATAGGTGCCACCCGACTGTGGATAAACAGCGGCAAGCTGTGCAGAACTCTGAAAGTTCAGGGCGTAAATATTAAGTTCGGCAAAGATTTTCTTGAATGGATGCTTGAGAAGAGACACTATTCCGAAGGCTATGCAAAAAAGTAAGTAGATGATTTGAAGACAGTTTGTGCCGATGCAGAAATTCATGGCCTCACAATCAGTCCGCAACTCAAAAAAGTAAAAGGCGGCAAGACAAAAAACGAATATATTCTATATCTCAGTCCCGAAGAATTAAAACAAATTGAGAATACAACACTCGAGAGCCAATCATTAATGAACGCCAGGAAATTACTCCTTCTATGCAACCTTGGCCAAAGAGGTCACGATCTACTTGATTTAACGGAAGATAATTTTGTCACCCGGCATGGACTGGAAGTCATTCCAGGAACGAAGATTGAAATGTAGACGAAAAAGGAAAAGTAATTCCCAAAGATAAAAACGAAAAGCGAACTCAAAAAGGTGAAAAACGCAAGGTCAAAGGATCTTTTCCTAAATGGCAATTAATGAGCTCCCATGTCTGCAGGAGATCTTTCGCCACAAATACATATGGAAAATTGCCCACTCCTCTAATAATGCAGATAACTGCCTATAGTACCGAGAAAATGTTTCTAGGATATATCGGTAAGTCTTCAATGGACTACGCTCAACAGATTGCAGATTTTTACGCAAAAGAAGCACAGAAGGACAATAGCTCCTCTTAGACCTCACCGGATATTAGTAAACGTTTGGATTTAGTATCAATTAGCTTCTGTTCTTTTTACAGTGAGACCACTGAGAGTGGATTATTGTTCTATTAATACCTCAAGTCGATCTGGTCAAGGTAATCCTTTAGGCTTCCGTAATCCTCGGAATCAAAATTCTTTGCTTTTTTGTTCATAACCTGGTAAGGAATTCTCAAAATAGGATTTTTGTTAATAGTTAATGGAAGTAGATCCTTAAGGTAATCCTGGAATGCTCTCTGACGAATACAATTATCTTGAGCTTCTCCCGTTAACATTTCTACGGTTTTTTATTTCCTATTTGCGCCACGTTTTGTGCCCTTAGAGCGAATCAAGGATCATTCTAAATGTTGGAGACAAAGCAAAAATAGACTCCCTTTACAGGAAAATTCAGGTTTTCAGGCATAGGGGTTAACTTCTCCAAAAATGCGCTTCCGGAGGATGTTTTTGAATAGCCGTGAATAGGCAAACATCTCCGGAGAACGCACCTGCTTTAAGTCTTCTTAAGATCCGTTTTCGGCTATAAGCACCTCCACTCCCTTTTCTTCCAGACTTTCTTTATAGCTCTTGGAAATTCCGGCGTCTGTTATTATAAGATCCACATCCTCTATTTCGCATATTTTTCCGAAACCTTTTTTTCCAAATTTAGTGGAGTCGGTCAAAACGATGCTTTTCAGGGAAGATTTTATCATAGCAGCATTAAGGTGAGCTTCCATCATGTTTGAGGTTGTAAGCCCGTATTCGGGACTTATTCCATCAACACCCAAAAAGAGTTTACTGCAGGAAAAGCTCTTCAGCATGTGTTCTGCATAATGACCAACTACAGAGGAACTGCTTTTTCGCACCACCCCTCCCAGCTGAATCACTTCCAGATTGGGATGATTTTCAAGTGCCATGGTTACATTCATCGCCCCTGTTAAAACCGTAAGTTTCATTTTGGCCGGAATAGCATTAGCCAGTGCCATCATAGTGGTACCCGAGCCGATAATAACAGCTTCATTTTCTGAAATCAATTCTGCGGCCTTAGAGGCAATTCCCCGCTTTTCGCCTATTTGTATCAGATTTTTTTCATTCACAGGACGATCGTTAACATAAGGAGACACCAAGGTCGCACTTCCGTGAGAACGGTACAAAAGGCCTTTTTCTTCCAATAGTTTAAGGTCCTTTCTAACAGTGACTGTGGTAACTTCCATTTCTTTACTCAAATCTGCCACATTAACAAAACCTTCTTTATTGATCTTGTTTAAAATAAACTTATGTCTTTCAGCGATGGTCATACATTTTGTTTTAAGAAACTATTCCTTTCGTTTTGCTTTCTATTATGGCTTCTGAACCGCTACAAACTTAGCATAAAGGAACTTAAAAGAAAAAAAAAGCAAACATATTCTATATATTATTTGCTTTTATTTCTTTTTATATTACTTTTGTTTCGAACAAGAGCTCAGGAGCATTTAAAAAGAAAACAATGGAAAGGAAAAAGTGTTTAAAAGAAATAGAAAATCGGCAGAAGCCCTGGGATCTAGTAGTGATTGGTGGCGGAGCATCCGGATTAGGAGTGGCTTTGGATGGCCTCTCAAGAGGATTATCAGTAGTATTGGTGGAAAAAGCTGATTTTGCTAAAGGTACTTCGAGCAGAAGCACAAAGCTGCTGCATGGTGGAGTACGCTATTTGGCACAGGGAAATGTCGGGCTCGTATTTGAAGCACTCAAAGAGCGTGGATTACTGATGAAAAATGCACCACATGTATCGGGAAAACAATCTTTCATCATTCCTATTTATTCTTACCGGGATATGTTGAAATATGGGGCCGGTTTGAGAGTATATGACCTGATGGCCGGAAGGCTGAGAATAGGTAAGTCTCGATGGATGTCCAAAAGCAAAGTAGCCAAAAACCTGCCCACCATAAAACAAAAAGGGCTTAAAGGCGGAGTAATCTATTATGACGGACAGTTTGATGACGCCAGACTCGCAGTCAATCTTGCTCAAACTTGTTGTGAACTTGGGGGATGTGTGCTGAATTACGCCAAAGTAACCGGACTTACCAAAGACGAAAAAGGTTTGGTTAACGGGGTGAGAATAAGGGATGAGATCAACGCTGGGAATCTTGAAATAAAAGCAAAATCTGTTGTAAATGCCACTGGGGTATTTGCCGATAAAATTTTGGGGATGGACAATCCCGAAGCGGTAAAATCCATCAGACCGAGTCAGGGTGCCCATTTGGTCATGGATCTTTCTTTCCTTGGCGGAAAAAATGCACTGATGATCCCTGAAACTTCAGATGGCAGAGTGCTTTTCGGTATTCCATGGAATGGGAAACTCCTATTGGGAACCACAGATACCCTTCGGAAAAAACCAAAGATGGAACCGAAGGCTCTTGAAAAAGAAATTGATTTTATTCTGGAAAATTGTGCCGCTTACCTGGAGAAACCACCAACCAGAAAAGATGTATTGACTGTATATGCCGGTCTACGACCACTGGCAGCACCTAAAGAAGGAAGTACCAGAACCAAAGAAATCTCCCGCAGCCATAAAGTGACCATATCAGACAGCAATCTGGTGTCAATTATTGGCGGTAAATGGACTACCTTCAGGAAAATGGGTGAAGACACAGTCGACGCACTCGGAAAGCTCAATGGATTTAAACTAGAGAAGAGCACTTCAGAAAAGATCAGGTTACACGGTTATCCGGAAACCGTAATTAGCGGCCATTTGTCTATCTATGGAAGTGATGCTTCCGGTATTGAGAAACTTATAGATAAAAAACCTGATCTGAATCAAAAGCTCCATCCAAAATACCCTCATTTACGTGCAGAGGTAGTCTGGATCGTTCAAAACGAAATGGCAATGAAAGTTGAAGATGTCCTGGCAAGAAGGCTGCGTATGCTTTTTATCGATGCCCGTGCAGCTATAGATATGGCTCCAGAAGTTGCTGAGATCCTGCAAAAAGAATTGGGCAGGGATGAAGATTGGAAACAAAACGAGATCAGCGAATTCAAAGCCCTCGCAGAAAAATATTTAATAACCACTTAATTTAACAGCTATGAGTCAATCTGAAAAATTTTTACTGGCGCTTGATCAGGGAACAACCAGCTCCAGGGCAATATTCTTTAATAAAAATGGAGAGATTGTTTCAGACGCCCAGCGTCTTTTCGAACAACATTTTCCGAAACCCGGATGGGTAGAACACGACCCTATGGAAATCTGGACCTCTCAGGTGACGGTAGCGACAGAGGCCGCTACCAAAGCCGGTATTACTGCAGGGCAGATTGCAGGCATCGGAATTACCAACCAAAGAGAAACTACCATACTTTGGGACCGAAAAACAGGAAAGCCTGTTTACAACGCCATCGTTTGGCAGGACCGAAGAACGTCTGACTACTGCAACGAACTAAAGGCGAATGGAATGGAAAAGATGATCACAGAAAAGACAGGCCTGATCATTGACGCCTATTTTTCTGCTACAAAGATTAGGTGGATACTCGAAAACGTTGTAGGGGTACGGGAAAAAGCAGAGAATGGAGAGATCTGTTTCGGCACAGTAGATAGCTGGCTTATCTGGAAATTTTCTAACGGAACTAAGCATATGACAGACATTACCAATGCCAGCCGAACCATGATATACAATATTCATGAGCAGCAATGGGATCAAGAACTCCTGGAGCTTTTTGATATCCCGGCGGCCATTCTCCCGGAAGTCCGCTCCAGCAGTGAAATTTTCTGCACTACATCCGGAAAGATATTTGCCGATAAAATTCCCATTTCCGGAGTTGCAGGCGATCAACAGGCTGCGCTGTTCGGGCAGTTATGTACTAAAAAAGGAATGGCCAAAACCACCTATGGCACAGGTTGTTTCCTGGTGATGAATACGGGAAACGAGCCTGTCAAATCCAACAATAGATTGCTCACCACCATTGCATGGAAAATAGACGGTAAAGTTACGTATGCTCTGGAGGGAGCCGTATTCATTGGAGGAGCAGCCATCCAGTGGCTGCGGGACGGGATCAAAGTCATCAACGATGCAAAAAGTACGGAAACGCTGGCTAATAGTTTGGAAGACAACGAAGGGGTCTATTTTGTTCCGGCCCTGTCCGGACTCGGCGCACCTCACTGGGACCAGGAGGCTCGTGGTGCTTTTTTCGGGATAACCCGAGGCACCGGTCCCGCACATTTTGCCAGAGCCTCTCTAGAAGCCATAGCTTACCAAGTGCATGACGTCCTAAAAGCAATGGAAAAAGACAGCGGGATCGAAACAAAAATGCTAAAGGTAGACGGAGGAGCCGCTGTCAATAATTTTCTAATGCAGTTCCAAACAGACATTCTCAACTGTCCTGTTGAAAGACCGAAAATGCTGGAGACCACAGCTCTGGGTGCCGCATACCTTGCGGGATTGGCAATTGGCTATTGGAAGGATGTAGAAAACCTAAGAGAATTATTTGAAGAAGACCAGGTATTTGAACCAGACATGGAAGCTCGCGTGGTAGAAAAGAACCTTCATTTCTGGGGAAAAGCCGTAGAACGTTCAAAAGAATGGACTAAATCATAATCTGTAAAAATATGCATCCATATTTAGCTGAATTTATAGGAACAGGTCTATTGACGCTCATGGGAGTGGGAGTGGTCGCCAATGTTATCTTGAAAGGAACCAAGGGCAACGGAAGTGGTTGGATCGTTATTACTACCGCCTGGGCTCTGGGAGTATTTGCCGGAGTAGTAGTCGCCGGTCCTTATAGCGGTGCTCATATAAACCCTGCTGTAAGCTTGGGGCTTGCCATCGCGGGGAAATTTGATTGGAACCAGGTCCTGCCCTACAGCCTGATGCAGATGCTGGGAGCCATGACCGGAGCCGGATTGGTATGGCTTATGCATAAGGATCATTTTGATGTCACAGAAGATAAATCGACCAAGCTGGGAGTGTTCGCTACAGCACCCGCTATTAGAAATTACAGTGTCAACATCGTGAGCGAGATAGTAGGTACTTTTGTGCTCCTTTTCGTTATCCTCTTCTTTACCCCGGCAGAATTGGGTGACAGCAAAGGCACCCCTGTAGGGCTGGGTTCTCTTGGTGCCATACCCGTGACTTTTCTGGTTTGGGGTATTGGCCTTTCTCTTGGAGGCACTACCGGTTATGCCATTAATCCCGCAAGAGACCTGGGGCCACGAATTACTCACTGGTTACTACCCATTAAAGACAAGGGACCTTCAGACTGGTCTTACAGCTGGATACCTATTATAGGCCCCCTTGTTGGCGGAGCAGTGGCTGCCATTATTTTCCTGATCATTCAAACCTGATCATGTACCTCTTATTTAGTTTTTTTGGCGGAAGATTTCTGCTTCCAAAACCTGTTTCTTAAAAACTGATTTACGTCCAACAGTACTTCTGCGGGGAAGTAGTAACCTTAAAGCAAACACATGAAATATATAATCACAGTAGTTGCGTTGCTTATCTCCATGAATTGCAGCGCCCAAACAGAAGAAGGAAATAACGATCTGCCAATAGAATTAGATGTACAGTTAAAAAACATGCACTACTGGAGAGGTTACGCTGTTACCACTGCTCCCCTGCTGGCTTCCAGCTTATATTATCAGTCTCCGAATGATCAATGGAGAATAGGGTTTTGGGGAGGCATGGGATTTGACGGAACCTATAGGGAGTTCGACTATTTTGTTTCCTTTCAGAAAGGCGGCTTTTCTGCTGCACTCTGGGACATTTACAACTTCTCAGCTCCTGAAATTACAGGAAGGGGATTTTTTGACTATAGCAATCGTACAACAGGGCACTTTCTGGATCTTACGCTGGCCTATGATTTCAAGGAGAAACTTCCCTTTAAACTTTCCGCCAGTACAATTTTATTTGGCAGGGATAGTAGGTTCACAGAACCAGAACCGGAAGTAATTTTTGAAAGGACAGGTGATCTGCGCTATACCGTATATGTCGAAGCCCGCTATACAGTGATTGATGCAGCCTCTTTTCAGCTACAGGTTTTTTTGGGGGGCGCCTTTGCGCTTTCCGGTGCCAGTGATACCTTTTACTCCAGCCGCAACGGGATAAACTTTGTGGGCCTGCAGTACAATAAAGTACTGGAGATAGGAAAATATAAAATTCCTGTACATGCCATCCCCGCCTGGAATCCCGATGCTGACCATGCCTATATGGAAATAGGCATTAGTTTGTTCTAAATTCCAATGGCACGGAATAGTTGTCCTTCAGATTTATTAAATTAGAATATAAGCCGTACATGAATTCTCAACTCGAATGAAAAATGATCCGAAATATTTAAAATTATTATCCAACCAATTTCCCAATGCTGCGCAGGTAGGGAAAGAGATCATTCTCCTGGAGGCGTTACTGTCGCTCCCCAAGAGTTCAGAGCTTTTTATAAGCGATATTCACGGCGAGCATGAATCTTTCCAGCATATGCTCAGGAATGGATCCGGATTAATAAGACAGAAGATCGTACAGCTTTTTGAGGAAGAATTAGATGAAAAAGATCTCAGGAGGCTGGCGGCCCTTGTTTATTATCCGCAGGAAAAACTGGATCAAATAAAAAAGGAAAACCGGGACCTGGAAGAATTCTATACCATATCTGTGAAGAGACTCGTGGCTATCGCCTATAACTTTACTTCGGTCTATACCAAACGGAAAATCGACCGGCTACTCTCCAGGGAGTACGGACTCATTATTGCGGAATTGCTGCAGAAAGAAGGTACGGGAGAACAAAAAAGCGAATACAATGAAAGGCTTATCAAAACAGTCATCTCTATTGGAGAATGTGATCAACTGATTGTTGCGCTGGCAAAATTCATCCAGCGTATAGCCATTTCAAAGATCCACGTAATTGGTGATATTTTTGATCGCGGCCCAGGTGCCGAAGTCGTAATGGACAGCCTCATCGACTATCATTCGGTAGATATACAATGGGGAAATCACGATATTGTCTGGATGGGAGCAGCATCGGGTTCGCTCGACTGTATGGCAAACGTGATACGGCTATCCCTACGCTACGGAAACACCGGCACCCTTGAGAAAGGCTACGGAATTAACCTTATCCCCCTGGCCTCCTTTGCCCTGGAACATTATAAGGAAGACCAAAGCCTCATCTTCAATCCAAAAGTTAAGCCGGAAGAACTATTGAACGAAAGTGAGCACTGGCTCAACAGGATCATGCACAAAGCTATTAGTGTGATCCAGTTCAAACTGGAAGAACAACTCATCACCAGAAGATCCGAATTTGACATTGGCCACCGAAAAATGTTGTCCAACATAGATTACTCCAAAGGAGAAATTCAGCTGGAAGGAAAGACCTATGAATTAAAGGATTCCTGGTTTCCGACCATTGATCCTTCAGACCCCGTAGCTCTTTCGAAAGAAGAAGAGGACCTGGTATCACAGCTGTCGGAATCCTTTCAGCAGAGTAGCAGGCTTAAAAAGCACGTTCAGTTCCTGTTCGAAAAAGGATCTATGTATCACATTGCCAACGATTGCCTCTTGTTTCACGGTTCGATTCCCATTAACGCCAAAGGCGATCTTACAGAGGTTGACCTGCTGGGGAAAAAACTCAAAGGAAAAGCCTACATGGATTTTCTGGACAAGCTAGCGCGGGAGGCCTTTTCTGGTGTGTTGGGAACTGCGGAAAATGACCTGGCGGTAGACATGATGTGGTACCTATGGGCGGGTCCGGAATCGCCACTGTTCGGAAAGGACAAGATGACAACCTTTGAACGCTATTTTATAAAAGATACTTCCCTCCACAAGGAGACGAAAAGCCACTATTACGATTACCGTGATGATTCTGAAACTTCCCGAAAGATCCTGAAGGATTTCCAACTCGACCCGGAGAATTCCATTATTATTAACGGACATGTGCCGGTGGCGGTAAAAAAAGGAGAAAGTCCGATCAAAGCCGACGGCAAGCTCATTGTCATAGATGGTGGTTTTGCAAAGGCCTACCAGGATCAGACAGGCATCGCCGGATATACCATGATCTTCGATGACCACGGAAAACAGATCATTGCCCACCTCCCTTTCGAATCCACCAAAAAAGCCATTGAAGAAGAGGTTGATATTTTGTCGAACGAAACACTCTACTCCTATTCCGAAAAGACGCTGCAGGTTTCAGACATTAAAGACGGCGACCCCATAAAAGAACTCATCCGGGACCTTAAAGAACTGCTACAATGCTACCGCTCCGGAATCCTGACAGAACGTTTTGGATCTATGGAGTAGTTTTTTTTGAGTAAATTAAATATTGTGGTTTAAGAAAAAGATGTTAGATAAGGAAGAAACTCATGAATTCTAAAGGCTTTCATTTATGTATTAAATCATTCTGCGGAAATATTTAGCTCGATTACTGAAATTGTGAAAATGCTCCCTTTGGTCTTCCGAAATTCCGCTATTAAAGAATAAGAGAATCTCATTTTCCGCTTGTCTCCTATTTCTCGAAAATAGTTGAGCATTTTAATAGACGAGATAACCCAATGTCTTTTTCAATGATAGATTTTCTAGTAAAGTTCTAATTTGAGGTTTATTTTAATTAAAAAGATCTGAATAATTTGAAGTAATAACTATTTTCAAAAAAAGGATTTTCTGTAAAAGGAGGTTACTTTCAAGATAAACAATGTTGTCTAAAATACATTTAAAACGTTGACTTGTTTTCTGCTCTCCCATAGTTTTGTTTCATCATTGACAAATATGAAAAAGCATTACCTACATTCCATAATTAAACTGTCGCTTCCCTTAAAAACGTTTCGCTCGTGTGGATAGGTGGGAAGGTCCAGCCCTATATCTACTATAACTAACCTGCGCCGGATCCTATGCTGTTTTTATAGCGTACGGAAAGTTAAGCGTAAAGTAAAAACAGCATAGGGGCGTTGTGGCATTTAGTTTAAATACCTATCCTCATATCGTCTTTTAAGAATATCTAGTTCAGTGAAATCAATATCTATTTTATAGTACGGCTTCCCAAAGGTAGGTTCTACTTTTGTTATACCTTTGATAATCTTAGAGATCATTTCTGAAAATTTCCTTCGATCCTTTTGCCGTGCATTTTTAAGCAAATCGTATTCCTCTTGCGAAACTTTGCCATCTTCCAGCTCCCATTCCTCCCTGGTCAATCTTCTAATATTTGTTTCCTCCAGTGGTCTTGTTTTAGCCTCTATTTTTTCAGCTTTATCAAAAAGTCCTGCAAGCATAGTATAGGTAGGCTTATGATATTTTTCTTCGTGCTCCCTGAGCAGGGCAATAATAAAATCCAATCGACCAATTACATAATTATAAAGCCCAATATAGTGCCTAAAAATTGGGCTCCTGGGATGAATCTTTGTGGCTTCAAAAAAGTCCATCATATCATCCAGGCTTTCCGAATGAGAGGGAGCTATATTTTTCGAAAATTTACGAAATCGTGCTGCCGTGATACGATTAATACTAATTGCAGAAAACAGGCTTTTTTTATCTTTATTTGTTTCCATTACAGTAATTTTTTTCTTTGCCGCTGGGCTTCTTCAGACTAATGAGCTGGTTTTTGCTCCATCGATCATTTTATTATATATTCTTAATAACTTATAAGGCACTGAAAAACAGTGTTTTAAATTAAAGAGTGGTTCCTAAGTATCCACTTTGTACAGTAGATTATTTCCCTGTTTTCAGTAGCTAACAAATGATCTTAAATATTTATGCACCAGTGTTTTAAATATAAAAAATCATAAATAACTGAATATCAGGAATTTGAAAATTGTAACCTTGCTTTAGCAGGTTACCCTCTTGCTATTCAAATTCCTTCCGCTTCGCTTCTGAAATTCCAATAGCTTTTCCATATCATTAAATCACTAAAATCAAGTGCTTAATGATCAGCCTTGGAACTCCTTTAAAATTTTCTAAAATTCATCTTTAACTACTTTCTTTTTTGATTCTTTTAGGGCTAAAATCTCTTGAGGAGGTAAGTCAAAAAAGTTAATAGCTGTAATCTTATTTCCCTAATTCATTTTCTATTTCTGAGCTTCTAAAATCAGGCTATCAAACTCTTTTTTTGGCTTACTTCCGAAGCCTCTTTTTGGACGAACCTCTTTTTCCTAAGCTGTAGCTTGTGCGAAGGCGTGGAAAATGTGGTGAGGACTTTGTAAGTACTAATTACTAATCATTCTCGCCAACTTCTACCTTCCCATTTAATGATATTGAACATTTCCGGCAACCGGTCTCCAATATGATGCCCATACCGGGCCGATATTGCCGAAGGTTTTTCATTGGTGGTCACGAAAGTTTTTAATTTCCTACGGTGTCTTTCAAAAAGCAATTTTCCGATGATCTCTTCCCGGTTATAGGCTTTGTCTTCTTTACCCACATCATCCAGGTAAAGTTTTCCGCGGTAATAATCTTCCAGTTTAAAATTGCTGTTTTTATTCTGTTGCGATTCGTAATACCTGGTAAGTAGGTGAACAGTTGAAATCCGGGGGAACCAAAGTTGTGTACTTCGGGTTTGATCCAGAATTATTCTTCCAATGTTATGAATGGCATCAAAAAGCGTGGATTTCCCCACACCGTAATCGCCATAGACTAATAAACCCTTCTCAAGGCCCGGTTTATTTTTTATGAGCCCATATTCATTGAAATCTGACTGTTGTAAGAAATAGCGAAAAATACTAAAGATGATATGTTGGTTTTCTTTTGTGATTTTAAATCCCGGAAAGTGATTACAAAATAACTTCCAGAATAGCTGTTTGCTAACTGGAGGTTGTGTGCGTTGTGAGGCCTTCTTTTGCCAAACAATATCTAGTAAAGGAAAACTAGTCATAACTTTGAATTTTATGCTGAACCTGGAGGTCCATCGTTTTTATTTTCACCGGCTTTTTTCCCTGGGCGATTAGCTGCCCAATTTTCTCCCTGAGTTTATAAGTGCTTAGTATAATTCCTTTCCAAAATTCTTCGGAACCATTGAGTAATTCATAGGCAAGTAGCAATTGATCTTCTGAAACTCCATCTTTTTCCAGCATCAACCGGATAGGATCAAGACAATTTTTGAAGCTTGTTATTTCTACTTTTTTTGTTGGTGCACTTTTATTTTTTAAGTTTTTTAGAAAGAGCTGTTGAAACTTAAGTGCCCACTGGTAATATATAAGCTGATCTTTTGGAATTTCAGACTTATCAATTTTCAGAAATGGCTTTTTATTTAAAGTTTCATTGTTTAATAAGTTTATTTGTTTATCTATACTAGCAATGCTTCGGACTTGCTTTGAGCATTGCTCAGACACTGTTGTGAGCATTGCCTTGTCCAATGCTTCGGGTGGTGCTTTGGTATTTTTTACCAAAGCAATGACATTAGCAGTATACTGGTTTTTACTTTTCTGTATCCATTGGATAAAATTCCAATCCACGAGATCTTCAAGGGCGCGGATATAAGTTTTATAATTCTTGATTCCCAAAGCTTCCATTGCCAAATCGGTTGGAAAACCAAAGTTTTCTTTCCATCCCAACCTATTGCAGCGTTCTATGGCAAAAAAATAAATAGCGGTATGGACGGGTTTAACCTTATTAGGATGATTAAAACTGAAATCAAACCACGCCCTTGAAAATTCGTAACCACTCATCTCCTTAAGATTTTTGGTTGCCAAGCAGCCAGGCGTTCAACTTGCTTTTCTCAAAATAAATCAACTTTCCCCGTGGTTTGGAATAGGGAATAAGGTTTTTAGCGGTAAGCTTGTACATATAGCTTCTCGAAATCCCGGAATACAGGCAGGCTTCATCAAAGGTTAGTACTTCCTTGTTTGCGGCGAGCATTTGCTCCATACGCATCAATCGATCTTCTAATTGTAAATCATTCATAATTGATATTTTTTATAAGCCAACACAATGGTTGTCTTTAGGTTATGGCAACAAATGAATTATTAAAATCTCGGTAAATCAATATGGTAACTGGTAATAGTAAAGGAATTACCTATAGGTTTTTAAAAATTTCAGAAATACCTCTAAGGTAAGCAGCTTCATTGGTTCGCCAGTCTGAAATGTTTTTTGTAGATAAATGTTGAAGGTTTCCCTTCGGATTTTTAAGCTGAAAATACTGTTCGACAAATATGATAATCTGCTGGTTGTCCAGGTTCTTAAAACCGATAAATAGATGGCTTAAAAATTCCAGTAGGGTTTGCCGGTTGACTTGTTTCGGTCTTTTAGGAGAAAGATCAACCCATTGCAGACGTTTCTCAGGAACTACCGGTTTCAACTGAATTAGAAATTGAAAACTTCGATAATTTCCACTGGTAAAGTAATTCCCCGAGAATGCTTTAAAAATTGTTTGAGTCTTTTCTTCTGTAATCGGAATAACTTTCAGATTAAAATGATGAAATGAAGTTAGATCGTGATCCAAGGTATATACCTCAAAAGAATTTGATTTAGTCCTGATCCTTTTTCTTTTTACGATAAAATAAATTCCTGAAATAAATACTAGGGAAATAAAGAGGTAAATGATCGTAAAACAGATTTGAAACCACAGGCTAAACGGAGTGATCCAGACATAAAGGAGGAGTGCTGTAAAAACTAAAATACAACAGGTAAAAAAAATTTGGCCCAGTTGTGAATCAGTTTCCTTTAGGAGATAATTAAAAAATTCCTGGAGCTTAGCCCTTAGCTGGATAATGAAAATAGCAATGCGCTCCAAAAACATCGTACCTTGTTTTCTATTAACTATTTAAAGATAATGAAAAGAAAATATAGGTGTAGTTTTTAATTTTTCAGAATATCTAGGAGAGGTATTTCAATCTTTTAGTTTAATTCTAAAAGAAGATAATCCAAATAAAAATGTCTAATTAATCTTATTGCCGTTGGAAAATTTTAAAACCTCATCTAGCGCTTGATCTGAGGAAGCGTGTATAAAATTGCCCTGATATCCAATTGTAGTACTCAAGCTGCTATGTCTATATAGTTTTTGAAGCATTTGTGGGGACACCTTATCTCCGGCAATATTTCCAAAAGAATGTCTGGCGATATGATTGGTGATTTTTTTATCTATTTCTGCAAGATCAGCTATATCCTTTAGATTAGAATTATGTTTTTTTATAGCACTCTTTATTACACTATATTTTTGTTTGGTTTCATCTCCTCCCACTTTTTTAAGTTCAGGAAAAATAAAATCAGCATAAGATCTCTGATCAGGACGATAGAATTCCAAAATTTCAATTACTTTCTCAGGAAGCCGGAGCGAATCTAATTTTGCGTTTTTTTTCATTCTATAAAACAATCTGTCATCTACTATATCATTCCATTTTAGATGAAGTAAATCTGTTATTCTGATTCCTGCTAAATAGAAAGAGAATAAAAATATGTTTCTTGTATGCCAAAGGGGAGTATGTTTTTGTAAATCTAATTGTTCAATTTTAAGAATTTCTTCTTCAGTTAATCCTATTTTTAATGATTCGGGATATTTTATAAGTATTTTACCCCTACCGAAAGGATAAAAAGTTTGGTCTATTATACCTCTTTTAATAGCCCTATTGAATAGCAATCTAATAAACACATATGAATTCATTACAGATCTTTCTGAGTTGTTTTTTTCATTTTTAAGATATACTTTAAAACGTCTTAAAAAACTTTCATCAATTTCCGGAAATAAGACATCTTTTCCTTTAGTAAATTCTTTAATAATTTTT
>Ga0207891_1000696_pt1 | contig 20071 bp, 16 predicted proteins | sample LinPmetageLP50_FD_184061 | JGI IMG/M metagenome (GOLD analysis project Ga0207891, IMG submission 184061) | Marine viral communities from the Pacific Ocean - LP-50 (SPAdes) | ecosystem: Environmental > Aquatic > Marine > Oceanic | place: Pacific Ocean | collected 2011-08-27 | reverse complement strand
AAACACGTTCTACATACTCGATGAACCTACTACAGGGCTGCATTTCGAAGACATTAGGGTCCTCATGATCGTGCTCAATAAATTAGCCGACAAGGGAAATACGGTTTTAATCATTGAACATAACCTTGATGTAGTAAAGACAGTGGATCATATCATCGATATTGGACCCGAAGGTGGAAAAAAAGGAGGAAAAGTAATGGTGACGGGAACTCCAGAGGAAATTATAAAAGATAAGAAGAGCTATACGGCACGTTTCCTCAAAAAAGAATTACTTTAGCGATCCTCAAATTGAAATTAATAGCATTGAAATAATACATAATGAGAACAGACGTACACTCAAAAAACTGGAATCAGCAAAAAACAAACGACTCATGGGCGATCTTTAAGATCATGGGGGAATTTGTGAATGGATATGAGAAGATGAGTAGGATTGGACCTTGTGTTTCCATTTTTGGATCGGCAAGAACAAAGCCAGACCATAAGTATTATAAACTGGCCGAAAGTATTGCAAAAAAAATAACCGAAAGCGGCTATGGAGTCATTACAGGTGGTGGTCCCGGTATAATGGAAGCTGGTAATAAAGGTGCACACTTGGCTAGAGGAACCTCGGTAGGATTAAATATCACCTTACCTTTTGAGCAGCATGACAACCCGTATATAGATAGTGACAAGAGCATTGACTTTGACTACTTTTTTGTACGTAAGGTAATGTTTGTAAAATATTCGCAAGGCTTTGTCGTCATGCCCGGAGGTTTTGGAACGCTAGATGAGTTTTTTGAAGCATTTACCTTAATCCAAACGCATAAAATTGATAAATTTCCGTTGATATTAGTAGGAACAGAATTTTGGACTGGCTTGATGGATTGGGTAAAAGGAACACTTCTTGAGGCTAACAACAACATTAGCAAAGAAGATTTAGATCTCGTTCATATTGTTGATACCGAAGATGAAGTTTTGGACATCCTCAACGAATTCTACGACAACGTACACATGAGCCCGAATTTCTAAAAATTAAATTCCCACAGATGATTAAAAAGATACTCGTTGTAGTTGCTTTTTTTATAACAGTTTCGGGCATGAGCCAAGAGACAATTAAAACAATGTTTTACAACCTATTAGAATACCCCACCGCGGCACCTTCGGGACGTGATCAGATTCTAAAAAGTATTCTTGATGTTTATGAACCCGATGTATTTATGGTATGCGAATTGGAAAGCCCAGAAGGTGCCGACAGCATTTTGAATGTTTCCTTGAATAGTGATGGCGAAGAATATAGCGCTTTCCCATTTTTTGATAATACATCGAGTGAAGCCGATTTACAAAATTTACTTTTTTACAGAAGCAATATGTTTACGGTAGAAACGTCTCAAATTATAAGTACTACGGTACGGGATATTAATCGATATCAGTTAAAACTGAATACCGAAGATGCAGGAACGGATCCTGTTATCATAGATTTTTTTGTAACGCACCTAAAATCAAGTCAAGGAAGTGCCAATGAGAATTTACGCCTTGATATGGTAACAGCGTTTACGGATGTGTTAGAAACCATCGACCCAAATTCGTATGTTATCTTCACGGGAGATCTCAATTTATATGATGCCGAAGAACCTGCCTATTTAGAATTATTAGACCCTACCAATGCGATCAAAATGGTTGACCCCATTGATACCCCAGGTGATTGGCATAATAATATAGATTTCCAGAATCTGCATACGCAGAGTACGCGACAGAGTTCAGGTGGGTTTGGTGCTGGTGCGGGAGGCGGTATGGACGATCGTTTTGATTTTATACTTGTTTCAGAAAACATGCTCACCGACCCAAAACTACAATATTCCCCAGGTTCGTATAAGGCGTATGGTAATAATGGTAACTGTTATGATAACGATGTTAACGCAGCGGAATGTACGGGTGAGTTTCAACAGTCTTTACGGAATCAACTTTACAATATGAGTGATCATTTACCTGTGATCATGCAGCTTCAAACCGACCAAAACATCATTTTAGCTAATGAAGATGTTACCTATTTTCAAAATACAATCCGTTTAGAAAAAACAATTATTTCTACTGAAGTACGTTTAGAATTTTCACAACAACCTATTCTTCCTATTTCCGTTGAAGTCTATAATACCATTGGTCAAAAATTGATTGAAACAACACTTACTACCGGAAACAAATCGATTAATGTCTCTGGCCTCAGTAATGGTATTTACTATATAAAAACTAGCATCTCAAACTCTCAAACGCTTAAATTTTTAAAGGCATCTTGAGAACTATTTTACGTTATATCATTGTTCTTCTTTGCTTTTGCAACACGCTAAAGGCACAACATGATATTTCAATAAATGCAAAATTAGTTCCTGAAGAGAATGCCGTTTATATTACCCAGGAAATTGTTTTTAAAAATAATACTGACGTAGCGCTATCAGAAATATATTTGAACGATTGGGCAAATAGTTTCGCCTCAAAAACAACACCGCTTGCAAAACGGTTTGCCGAAAATTATAACAGTTCGATTCACTTTGAAAAGAACGAAGAACGTGGTAATACCAATATTAAATCGGTAGTTACCGAAAATGCTTCGGAAATTAAATGGGAACGTTCGGAATCGCTGGATATCGTAAAACTGATTTTAAACGATAAACTTTTTCCAAATGAAAAAGTAACCCTCAAAATTGAATACGTAGTCACGCTTCCAAAGGCTAAATTTACCCGTTACGGAGCAGCAAAAAATGGGGACTTTAAACTAAAATATTGGTATCTATCACCAGCGGTTTTTGACGGCGAATGGCATGCTTACAGCAATAAAAATACAGATGATCTTTATCTGCAACCTTCTAATTTTCTAATTGATTTCACCTATCCGTCAAATTTTACACTAACCTCAGAATTTGACGTTCTAGAAGAGAAACAGTTGCCGTATACCAATTCAACCAAACTCAAAGGTGAAAACAGGATGCGTGCTATTATTCATCTGGAAAAATACAACACCTTCAATACCGTAGAGACCGATAAGCTCAAAATCGTAACCAACCTAGAAGATGTAAAAGTGCCAAGAACCAGCAAAGCGCTTTTAATTGATCGAATTGTTCATTTTCTGGATACAAAGCTCGGCCCCTACCCTTTTGATAAACTTCTAATCAGTGAATCTGATTATAAAAGCAGACCTGTGTATGGCCTTAATCAGTTACCTAATTTTATAAGTCCGTTCCCCGATGGCTTTGAGTATGACATGGAACAGCTCAAAACTATCACCCGAAATTATATAGAAAATACAGTAGCAACAAATCCCCGCGAAGATTATTGGCTTCAGGGTGCCATGCAAATTTATCTCATGATGCAGTATGTAAACACCTACTACCCCAACATGAAGATTATAGGAAATTTAAGTGATTTCTGGATTGTGCGTTGGTCCCATGCGTCAGACTTAGAATTTAATGACCAATACCCGTTATTGTATATGAATATGGCGCGTAATAATCTGCACCAATCCTTGACAACATCAAAAGATTCATTGGTGAAGTTCAATAAGAATATTGCGGCAGACTATTATGCCGGCGATGGTTTTACCTATTTATCCGATTATCTCGGGGAGGAAACTCTTAACAAAAGCATTCAGGAGTTCTACCTAGAAAATAAATTGAAACCTGTTTCTTCAGAGGTATTCGAAAGCAAACTGGAAGCAAACACCGAACTTCCTGTAAATTGGTTTTTTGACGAGTATGTGGGAAAACGCACTACGATTGATTTTAAAATAAAAAAGGTGCGACGTAAAGGGGATTCACTCGAGGTGACCATAAAAAATAAAAAAGATAATTTAATGCCCGTTTCCCTATATGGTCTGGATAGAGACACTGTAGTTTTTAAACAGTGGACAATGCCCATAGATAGTTTAACATCGGTGACCATCCCTGCACAAGGCATCCACAAACTGGCGCTAAATTACGAAGCTTCCATTCCCGAAATAAACCAGCGCAATAATTATAAAAATTTAAATGGCATTTTAAATCGGCCTATTCAATTTAGGTTGTTTCAGGACGTAGAAGATCCTCAATACAACCAACTGTTCTTCATGCCTATTTTTGAATATAATCTTTATGATGGAATTACTGCCGGCGTAAAATTATACAACAAAACCTTTATTTCTAAAGGCCTTAGTTATAAGTTAGAACCGCAGTTTGGGTTTAGATCAAAAACGATTATTGGTAGTGGGTCTATAAGCTATACTCAAAATTTTGACGAGAAATCATTGTACGCTATTCGCTACGGTATTTCTGGAAACAGATACTCTTATAACGAAGATCTTTTTTATAGGAGAATTAGTCCTTTTCTAACATTTGCTTTCAGGAATGAGGATTTACGAGATAATGAAAAGCAATTTTTAAATGTACGCAGCATCACAGTATCACGGGACGACAACCCCAATGATCCAAACCAGGATCCAGATTACAGCGTGTTTAACATGCAGTACGTCTATTCTAACCCTAACCTGATCAACTATTTTAGAGGAGAAGTAGATTATGAACTTTCTTCTAAATTCGCTAAGATTTCCACTACGTTCGAGTATCGTAAACTCTTCCTAAACAACAGACAGCTTAATGTAAGGGCATTTGCGGGAGCTTTTATTTTTAACGACACACGGGAGGATGAAGATTTTTTCAGTTTTGCATTAGATCGACCAACCGATTATCTTTTCAATTATAATTATTATGGCCGTAGTGAAGATACGGGTCTTTTTAGTCAGCAATTAATTGTTGCAGAAGGGGGATTCAAATCGCAATTGGAACCAGCTTTTGCCAACAGTTTTATTACCACATTAAATGCCAGTACTAACATTTGGAAATCGGTTTATGCCTATGGTGATGTGGGACTCATACATAACAAAGGAGAAGCTTTAAAGGGCGTATTTGACTCCGGAATTAGAGTAAGTCTCGTTGCCGATTATTTTGAATTGTATTTTCCACTCTACTCCAGTTTAGGATGGGAACCTGGTCTCCCCAATTACGAAGAACGAATTAGATTTATTGTGACGCTCAGTCCGAGTACATTACTGCGATTGTTTACCAGGGAATGGTATTAATAGGAAAGCCATCCCCTTCATAATCAATTAGTTTTTAGCGTCACTTCTTAACGCTACGTTAAGCCTTCAAATCCCTATTCAATATTCTTTTGTTTTCTGTATTTTTGTAATCTAAATATTTTATACAAATGCAGACAAACCCACAGACCGATAGCGACCTTTCTTTCGATGACTTTAAAGCAGATGTAATCAATGATTATAAAATCGCCGTGACGAGCCGCGAGTGTAGTTTGTTGGGACGTCGTGAAGTTTTAACAGGTAAAGCAAAGTTTGGGATTTTTGGTGATGGTAAAGAAATCCCTCAGCTAGCTTGGGCCAAGGCATTCAAAAATGGAGATTGGCGAAGTGGATATTATCGTGATCAAACTTTTATGATGGCGATCGGTAAATTAACGATCCAGCAATTTTTTGCAGGATTGTATGGGCATACAGACCTCGCTTCAGAGCCTATGAGTGCAGGACGCCAAATGGGAGGTCACTTTGGCACTCACAGTTTAAATGAAGATGGTAGTTGGAAAAACTTGACTGCGCAAAAAAACAGTAGTCCTGATATTTCTCCTACCGCAGGCCAAATGCCTAGGTTATTAGGATTGGCTCAAGCCTCTAAGGTTTTTAGAAACGTAAAAGGAATTGAGAATAAAACAGATTTCTCCATCAACGGAAACGAAGTAGCTTGGGGAACCATTGGTAACGCAAGTACCAGCGAAGGTCTTTTTTGGGAGACTATTAATGCTGCTGGAGTTTTACAAGTACCCATGGTGATCAATATCTGGGATGATGAGTATGGTATTTCGGTACATGCACGCCACCAGACCACAAAAGAAAATATTAGCGAAATCTTAAAAGGATTTCAACGTACCGAAGACGAAAAAGGTTATGAAATCCTTCGGGTTAACGGTTGGGATTACGCCGCATTGATAGAAACATATCAAAAAGCAGGTGCTATTGCCAGAGAAGAACATGTTCCAGTAATGATCCATGTTTTGCAACTTACACAGCCGCAAGGGCACAGTACAAGTGGTTCGCATGAGCGATATAAGAGCGAAGAACGTTTGCAGTGGGAACGCGAATTTGACTGCAATGTAAAGATGCGTGAATGGATCTTAGAAAATAATTTTGCTACAGAAGAGGAACTTTCTGAAATGGAGAAGTCCATTAAAAAAGAAGTTCGGGATGGTAAAAAAGCGGCATGGCAAGCGTTCTTGGATCCTCAAAAACAAGAGCAGGAAGAAGCGGTAACACTTTTAGGTAATTTAGCCGAAAGTTCTGCAAACAAAAATTTTATTGAAAAGATAAAAACCGACCTTGCTTCAGAAAAAGAGCCGTTGCGACGCGATATCGCCGGTGCTGCAAGAAAAGCATTACGCTACGTAGTTTCTGAAGATTCTTCGGAAAAAAGACAACTCATAGATTGGATCGATAATTACATTGAGACCATTCAACCAAAATATTCGGCACACCTTTATTCCGAAGCAAAAGAGAATGCTAAAACGATTTCCGAAATAAAACCAACCTATGATTCTTCGGCCGAAGAAGTAGACGGTCGTGTCGTATTGCGTGATAATTTTGACGCTATTTTCAATAAACATCCAGAAGTATTGATTTTTGGGGAAGATGCTGGTAAAATTGGAGATGTAAACCAAGGGCTCGAAGGTATGCAAGAAAAATATGGCGAACTCAGAGTGAGTGACGCCGGCATTAGAGAAGCTACTATCCTTGGTCAAGGTATCGGGATGGCCATGCGAGGTTTACGCCCTATTGCCGAAATTCAATATCTAGACTACGTTTTATATTGTTTACAGATCATGAGTGATGATCTTGTGACCGTTCGCTACAGAACCAATGGAACTCAAAAAGCACCGCTTATCGTTCGTACGCGAGGACATAGGCTTGAAGGTATTTGGCATAGTGGTTCTCAAATGGGTGGATTAATTCATTTATTACGGGGTATGTACGTGCTCGTTCCTAGAAACATGACAAAAGCAGCAGGTTTTTATAATACGCTATTGGAAACTGATGAACCAGCCTTGATTATAGAATGCTTAAATGGGTACCGTTTAAAGGAAAAATTACCAACTAACCTGGGTGAATTCAGAACTCCCATTGGGGTGGTAGAAACCGTAAAAGAAGGAACCGATATTACCTTGGTTTCCTACGGAAGTACCTTACGGATTGTCCAGGAAGCCGCCAAAGAACTACAACAAGTGGGGATTGATGCCGAAGTGATAGACGTTCAATCATTGCTTCCGTTAGATTTAAACCAAGATCTAGTGGAGAGTGTAAAGAAAACAAACAGACTTTTAGTAATAGATGAAGACGTTCCTGGTGGCGCTTCAGCTTATATTTTACAAGAGATTGTGGACAATCAAAATGGATATCGATACTTGGACAGTAAGCCGCAAGCCTTGGCTGCACGGCCACACCGTCCGGCTTATGGTACTGACGGTGATTACTTTAGCAAACCGTCTACTGAGGATGTTTTTGAAAAGGTATATGCGATCATGCATGAAACAAATCCAGATGATTTCCCTAAGTTGCGATAATAAAATCCAAAATACTAAATGGCACAAATTTTTAAGATTTGTGCCATTTTTAATTTAAACCAACGTTAAATCACTCATAAACAAAGTGCTTTTTAGGTAGATTCGTTTTATATTTAATGGAAACAATCCCATTATCATGAAACAACATTACATTTTTTTTTCCGTATTATTCTTTTTAGGTTTTGCGTTATCCGCACAAACGTTAGATACAGAATATATTCCCACATCTGAAGTTCCTGAAGCCATCATTGCAAAACAAGAATTTCTTTTTCCTTCAAAATATGTAGAAGGGTGGCAAGCAATTTCAGATGAAATATCAGGCCCAGAGCTCTATATTTCTAAGTTTAAAGAAAATACTGAAACAGGTTTTAGCGCCACCTATACCAGCGACGGTGTATTGGTTTACCATTCAAAATTTCTTCCTGAAGCTTCCTTACCAGAAACAGCTGTGTTAAAAATAAGGAGTGAATACGATCGCTACGAAATTCAGTCTGGATATCTCATTACGATACCAACACCAAAACAGGAGATTTATAGAATTGATATTTTAGATGGGATTCGCCTACAATACTTATATTACACGGTAAACGGACAACAAATTCCAGAGGAATCGCTTCCCATAGAAATTCGTTTATTTGAAAAATAGTAAGAGGGTTTTTAAAATAAATTTGGAAAGCTCAACTTTTAATCTAATATTTGAAGTTCAATCATTTAAAAAATAAAAGCATTTTGTTACAGTCTTTCAATACTAATTTGAATAATAATAACGCCAAGACGTAACAGAAGCCTATACGATATATTCAACCCGTCAGGTTTCTAAACTTGACGGGTTTTTTGTTGAAAATAAACTAATTAACTAAAACCAAAATTATGTGTGGAATTGTATGTGCATTCGATCTAAAGCAACCCAGTGAAGTGTTGCGACCTCAATTATTAACCATGTCCAAGTGCATCAGGCACCGCGGCCCAGACTGGAGTGGTATTTATGATTCCGATAAAACAATTATGGCCCACGAGCGCTTGGCAATTGTAGATCCTACCTCTGGAAAACAACCGCTTTTTTCGGAAGATAAAAAACTGGTATTAGCTGCCAACGGCGAAATCTATAACCATATGGAGCTTCGTAAGCAGTTTGAAGGGAAATATAATTTCCAGACAAAAAGTGATTGTGAAGTCATTTTAGCTTTGTACAAAGAAAAAGGAGCTTCCTTTTTAGATGAACTGAACGGAATATTTGGTTTTGCACTATACGATGTAGACAACGATGAATATCTAATCGCCCGTGATCATATGGGAATCATTCCACTGTATATGGGATGGGATAAAGATGGAACTTTCTATGTAGCCTCAGAATTAAAGGCGTTAGAAGGGGTTTGTACAAAAATTGAACTGTTCCCTCCTGGTCATTATTTACACAGCAGTGATGGAGAGTTAAAGAGATGGTGGACTCGTGATTGGATGGAATATGATGCTGTTAAAGATAACGAAACGAGTATTATCGAGTTGCGACAAGCACTTGATGCCGCAGTAAAAAGACAGCTGATGAGTGATGTACCTTATGGCGTACTCCTTTCAGGCGGATTAGATTCTTCTATTACTTCTGCCCTAGCAAAGAAATATGCCGATAAACGTATTGAAACTGGAGATAAAGAAGGTGCTTGGTATCCAAGACTTCACTCCTTTGCCATTGGTCTGAATGGTTCCCCAGATTTAGCTGCAGCTAGAAAAGTAGCAGATCATCTGGACACGGTACATCACGAAGTAACTTTTACGATACAAGAAGGATTGGATGCTATTCGAGATGTTATTTATCATGTGGAAACCTATGATATCACTACCATTAGAGCGTCCACACCTATGTTCTTATTAGCGCGTGCGATAAAAGCCATGGGGATTAAGATGGTTCTTTCGGGTGAAGGCGCTGATGAAATTTTTGGAGGCTATCTCTACTTTCACAAAGCACCTTCCGCTAAAGATTTTCACGAAGAGAATGTACGTAAACTCGATAAGTTGCACATGTACGATTGTTTGAGAGCAAATAAATCTTTGGCTTCATGGGGTATTGAAGGACGCGTTCCTTTTTTAGATAAAGAATTTATGGATGTTGCTATGCGATTAAACCCACAAGACAAAATGATTAACGGAGAACGTATGGAAAAATGGGTGCTCAGGAAGGCGTTCGCAGACATGCTACCCGAAAGTGTAGCATGGAGACAAAAGGAACAATTTAGCGATGGTGTAGGCTATAGCTGGATAGATACGTTAAAAGAAATGGTAAATGAGCAAGTAACCGACGAGCAAATGAAGAATGCCCAATATCGGTTTCCAATTCAAACACCTACCAGTAAAGAAGAGTTCCATTACCGAAGTATTTTTGAAGCGCATTTTCCAAGTGATGCCGCTGCGCTTAGTGTACCAAGTGTTCCTAGTGTGGCATGTAGCAGCCCAGTAGCATTAGCATGGGATGAAAGTTTTAAAAACATGAATGATCCAAGTGGTCGTGCCGTTGCTAAAGTGCACGCAGATGCTTATAGCAAATAGGCTCAAATTAAGTGTTCTTTATGATAAAAGATTAGAATCCCCTATAGCAATGCTAAGGTATTGTTAAACATACCTAAAACGCCACACTCACATGTGGCGTTTTTTTTATCTTAATAAAGAAAATCGTACAGAAAACACATGACAACCCATAAAACTAGTAAAAACAAACCCGAAATAAAAGACATCGTGCCAGAACTTAAGGACGGACAACGTACCGTCTGCAACTTACCGGAAGGTGGTTTTTTATTCCTAGAACATGATGTGCCGTCTCTTCTTGTTTATCGTGAGGTTGAGAATGATCATGCAACTCAACGATTAGTTAGAGGCGGTGCCTCTTTTTTGATAGTGGGTAAGAAAAATTTTAAATTCTATGAGGCGTTTATTGATGACCTCTCTGAAAAAATGTCTCAAAAATTCGGTTCTTTTATTGTGCTAGAAATATATAGCGGAAATGCGTCAAGTAAAAATTTTGTGGTACGCGGTCCCTCGCATAAACTCCCGGTTTCCTTAGATGTATTAAAAAATTCCCTGTTAAAAATTAAAAGTCGGGAGTATGGGGTTGAGTTAGGAGTAGAAATTGAACAAACAAAAGAACGGCAATCCTTGTCTGCAAAGCCATTGTTCAGTATTGAGCATATTAAAGAAAAGGGAGGAACGCTTATTGGTCTTGAGGTTCCTCCAGTGTACAGAAGTAGTGATGGTACCTTGTACCCAGTCTACTTCAGGAACTTTAGAGATCAATTTCTAAAAGCTGTACGAAAGGCAATTTTTGAATTTGTACGGGTACAGACAACCTCTAAACTTACTAACTACAATGCGCTTGGGAAACGTGAAATCCATAAAGAAATTTTTAAAATTGATCGGCAATTAACGGAAATAGAATCAAGCTATCAATTTTTATTATTGGTAGCGCCTGTTAATATTCAAGTATTAAGAGAACAGTTTTTTGAGTCCAATTTTAAAAAATTAGATCGCTATCATTATCGGCTCCTACCGGTGGATCCAGATATTTTAAAAAGAAAGTTATACAACTTACGTATCGATGAAATTGACGATCCCGCGCTCTCCTACTTGTTTGATGAAAAACGGGAGGAAATAGACCATGAATTAACGATGCTTAAAGAACGTGGCTCTAAAAACTTTTTTTACAGTAGTGTTAGGCTATATAAAGGATTAGATAAAAATGTACTTGCCGAGGCAGAGTTAATCCTTCAAAATATTTCTGAAGATCACGAAGTTGAAAAGAACGAAAAAATAGATGCCAAGGATTTTGGAAAAATGGCACACAAAGAGTTTGAATATTTTAGAAGCCAGGACGCCAATTTTGGTTGTAAAGTTCATATTAGGGATGACGTAAACATAATGATGGTCTCAAAGGGAGAATTATACCTTCCTTCAGATTATAAAATGACGAAGAAAGGAGCGAAAGCGCTTATTCAACATGAGATAGGAACACACGCGTTAACCTACTATAACGGAGCTCAGCAACCCTTGGGTCAAATGTCTTCAGGATTAGCTAATTATGATGCGTTACAAGAAGGTATTGCGGTATTTTCAGAATATTTATGTGGTGGCCTTTCTGGTAATAGATTACGAATTCTTGCCGGTAGGGTCGTTGCTGGAGCAGCACTATTAGACGGGGCTAATTTTCATCAGGTATTCTATAAGCTATATTCTGAATATGATTTTTCAAAAGAGCGCGCTTTTAATATTACGTCGAGAATGTTTCAAGGTGGTGGATTTTTAAAAGATATCATTTATTTAAAAGGGTTGGTACGATTGAGAGATTACATTGTTGATGGTGGTGAACTGCAGCCTTTGCTTTCAGGAAAATTTGCACTTAAGCATGTAAAAGTGATAAAAGATTTAAGTGAGAGAGGATTGGTGTATCCTCCAAAGTTAACACCTCGTTATTTTTCAGATAAAAATTTCGATAAAAAAATAAAAAAAATTAAACAGGGGCTTTCCCTATCAAAAATGATTTAAAATGGATATATGTTTTGTAATAAGCGATATAGACACTGAAACTGTGGGAACCTCTGTTGTATTAATGAAAAAAGCGCATGAACGTGGTCATACTGTTCATGTGATGGGCGTGGGTGATTTTATTTTTCATCATGACGCGCCTATGAGCCTACGTTGTAAAAAAGTAAAAAAGAATTTAGAATATAAAAATGCTGAAGAATTTTGGACACAAATTCAAGAGGATACCCGCAAAAGGAAGGTAGCCACTAGTGCAGAAATTGATGTGTTATTTTTAAGAAATAATCCTACCGAAGAAGCAGACGACCGCCATTGGGCAGAACATAGCGGGATTGCCTTTGCCCGTATGATACAGCAAGAGGATGTCCTCGTATTGAATGACGCTTTTGCAATGTCACATGCTTTTATAGATAAATTATATTTTGAAGAACTACCCTCGGCTATTAAGCCAGACAGTCTTATTACCCGAAACTTGGACGATTTACTAAAGTTCTGGGAAGATGTGGGTAAAAAAATGGTCTTAAAACCGCTAGAAGGATCTGGTGGTCAAAATGTATATCTGATTGATAAAGATAAAAAGAACTTGAATCAGATTTTTGAAACCATTGCTGAAAAAGGGTATGTAATTGCACAAGAATTCCTTCCTGAAGTTTCTAAAGGCGATGTCCGTATCATCTTGATGAATGGTAAAGTACTTGAAGAAAATGGTGAGAAAGCGGTTATTAGGAGAGTGAACAGCGATACATCAGAATTTCGAAGCAATCTCGCCTTAGGTGCAAAAGCAAAAAAAGCAAAATACACCAAAGAAATGGAACACATTGTAAGTGTTACAGCACCAAAATTAATTAAAGACGGTCTCTTTTTTGTGGGGTTAGACGTCGTAGATGATAAATTAATTGAAATTAACGTGCTAAGTCCTGGTGGTTTGGATTATTGCGAGAAAATAGGCTTACCCGATTTTACCGAAACAGTCATTAAAGCAATCGAAAGAAAAGTAGCATATAAAAAATTATACGGTAGAAGCCTTAGCAATAAAGAGCTGGCAACAATGGATTAACCCATTTTCCATAAATAATATTGAATACAGAAATGAAGCTATATGAAAAGTGATTATTCAAACAGAATTATAAATACCTATTCAAGTAATAAAAAGGGGCCACTCTTATTTGTGTCTGCTGCAGTGCATGGTAATGAACCTAGCGGAATTAAAGCCTTAGACAGCATTTTTAAAACTTTGGAAAATGAAAAACCTGAAATAAAAGGTACATTGGTAGGTGTTATAGGAAATACGAAAGCGCTGCAAAAAGAAGTTCGTTTTATTGATGAAGATTTAAACCGTACTTGGACAAAGGAGAATATCCAGAACAAAAAGAAAGATACGAATGAGAAAAACGAAATGTTTGACATCATTGAGATTTTATCCAACTATCCAAAATCTGAATATACAGGACGCTATTTTTTAGATTGTCATACCACCTCATCGGCTAGCTTACCCTACATCTCAGTACAAGATGTGGGTGCCAATTTAGATTGGGCAATGCATTTTCCCTTTTACTGCATTAAAGGATTTTCAGATATTGTTTCAGGTACTATAGATCATTATATGAGCCGCAACAAACTTACTGGTTTCGTGTTAGAAGCTGGACAACATGAAAACAAAGATTCTCCCTTGTTTCATGAAGCTGCTATTTGGATCGCTCTAAGAGAAGCCTGTGGAATAAATTTAAAAGGCTTTTCTCAAATACCAGAGGTGGTAACTAAATTAAAAGAAGAAATACCGCCTCAAAAAACTTTCGAAATCATTTACAGGCACGGTCTTGAAAATAATGATGATTTTAAGATGGAAGAAGGTTTCAAAAATTTTCAGAAAATAGAAAAAGGAGAACTATTGGCCATACACAATGATAAAGAAATACGAAGTATGTGGAATGCCTATATTTTTATGCCATTGTATCAACCGCAAGGAAATGATGGCTTCTTCATCGTTGCAACTCAATAGCGGCATGAATGTTAAATGCACGCCAAAACCGTATTAAGGGCGGGTTAAAGAGCCTCCTTCTTCCATATAAATACAGTAAATTTATAGTATATGGAAAAGATATTAGTAGCAGGTGCAACAGGCACCACCGGAAATAAAGTAGTGAGCCTTTTAAAAAACTCTGAAAAATATACTCCTGTCGCAATGGTTCGTAATCAAGAACAAGTCGCACAGTTTAAAGAGCAGCATATCGAGACGGTAATGGGTGATTTAACCAAAGATGTTTCAAATTCAACAAAAGGAATTGATAAAGTTATTTTTGCTGCAGGTTCTGGCGGAAAAGACGTAATCAACGTCGATCAAGAAGGTGCCAAAAAAATGATTGAAGCTTCAAAAAAACAGAGGGTTCAAAAATTTGTAATGCTTAGTTCTATGGGAGCTGATAATCCACAAGGAGATTTAAAGGAGTATCTACAAGCAAAGAAAAATGCAGATGAATATCTGGATATTAGTGGTCTTACCTTTACAATAGTGCGCCCTGGTGCCTTAAACAATAATGAAGGAACCGGTAAAATAGAGCTAGAGAAAAAGCTTGGCAAGCAAGGAGAAATTCCAAGACAAGATGTCGCGAGAACTCTAGTAAAAAGTTTGGATACTGAAGTAGCAAAAAATCAGGCCTTTGAAATACTTTCAGGCAATCGTAAAATCGATGATGCGGTACAAGAATTTCAGGTTTTATCGTAATATAATGTGAGGAAATAAAAAAGCCGCTGGTCTTAGGATCAGCGGCTTTTTATTTAAATAGATTTCTTAATCTCGATCTATCGGAATAACCGAAGGCTTTAATCGAATTATGTCGAAGGCATGGAGCACTTTCATAATCTGGTAGGTAATATCAACCTCATGCCAACGAACACCACCAAAATTTGATCGACTACTATATTTATGATGATTGTTGTGGTATCCTTCTCCCATCATCAAAAAATCGAAAGGCAATAAGTTTTTTGATGTATCCTTAGATTTAAAGTTTACATAGCCATAAATATGTGCATACCAATTGATGATCACGCCATGGATAGGTGCCATAAACAAAGCAACGGGTAAGAATAACCACTGCCACCATGCAGTTGCAAAAATCATAAAGAATGCTACGTATCCTATTCCCCAAGCAACACGAGAAACCCAAGAACTCGCAAAAGCATCAAAACGTTTCCATTGTGGAACATTTTTAGTGAACTTAGGCTCTACAAATATCTTTTGTTTATTAATATCGCTATAAATAGACTTTGTGCGCCACATCATAGAAAATACACTGGCATCGTACTTAGGGGAGTGTGGGTCATCTTCGGTATCTGCATACGCATGGTGCATTCTATGCATAACTCCGTAGCCATAGGCGCTCAAATAATTGGAGCCTTGAAAAAACCATGTTAATACAAACGTAATTCTTTCAGCCAATTTAGACATGGTAAAAGTTTGGTGTGCGGCGTATCTGTGAAGAAAAAAGGTTTGAAAAAACAATCCTCCGTACCACAATATGATGATAAATAATATAATTGTCATTGTAGCTTTTTTTTACAAAGCTAGTTGCAACAATGCTGCCAAACAATGAACCTAAGTTAAGTAATTCGCTTTCTAATTCTACTTAATGCTTGTGGCGTTACTCCAATATAGGAACTAACATATTTTAAGGGAATTATGTGTATTAATTCTGGACGTTCTTTGAACAAATTTAAATACCGTTGCTCGGGAGTTTCGTTCAACAAAGATTGTTCTCGTTTAGATTTAATATAGAATAACCGCTCTGCTGTAAGCCTACCAATTAAATTTCCAATTTGTGTGGTTTGATACACCTCTTGCAAATCGGGAAATGAGATACTATACAGTGTTGTGTCTGCTAGTGTTTGCAAATCATATAAAGAAGGTTTCTGGGTTAAAAAAGAATCATAAGCGCTTACAAATTGATTTTTAAAACAAAAACCGAACGTGACTTCATTTTCTTTGAATTCCTTCGGAATATAAAACCGCACGACTCCGTTCTGCATAAAATTGATATAGTTTTCGGTTTCGCCTTCTTTTAAAAAAACAGTCTTTTTTTTGAATTCTCTCTTCAGTAATCTTGAAGAAAAATTAGCCCAATCTGCATCTGAAATATGGGCTATTTCTTCAATATAATCTCTAATAAATTGTAAATCTTCAACCATTGAAATTTCAAAATTACGGCAACCACTTTTTATCAAAATTAGGCTTTCTTTTTTCTAAAAAGGCATCGCGTCCTTCTTTGGCTTCATCAGTCATATATGCTAATCGTGTCGCTTCTCCTGCAAAGACTTGTTGCCCTACCATACCATCATCTGTTAGGTTCATGGCAAATTTGAGCATTTTGATACTTGTAGGTGATTTTGCCAATATCTCTTGGGCCCAATCGAACGCTGTTTGTTCCAATTCGTTATGCGGGATCACAGCATTTACCATTCCCATTTCATATGCTTCTTGCGCACTATAGTTTCTTCCGAGGAAAAAGATTTCACGGGCTCTTTTTTGACCCACCATTTTAGCCAAGTAAGCACTTCCGTAGCCACCGTCAAAACTGGTTACATCTGCATCAGTCTGTTTAAAAATAGCGTGTTCTTTACTGGCTAACGTCATATCGCAAACTACATGTAAACTATGGCCACCCCCTACTGCCCAGCCAGGAACTACACAAATAACGGCTTTGGGCATAAACCGGATCATTCGTTGTGCATCCAAGATATTTAACCTATGGTACCCATCATCTCCTACATATCCTTGATGGCCTCGAGCTTTTTGATCACCACCACTACAAAAACTATACACCCCATCTTTGCTGGAAGGTCCCTCTGCAGATATTAAAACGACACCTATCGTGATATCTTCTTGTGCATCATGTAGCGCATCCAGCAACTCTGCGGTTGTTTTAGGTCTAAAGGCATTGCGCACATCGGGTCTGTTAAAAGCGATACGTGCGACATTATGACTTTTTTTATAAGTGATATCTGTATATTCTTTGGCTGTTTTCCAGTCGGGTGTCAACATAATTCTTATTTTTACTTCAAAGATACTTTATAAAAATTCTAAATGAAAAATTCTAAATTCCAAAAAAACATAATGCACTCCTTTATTGTGCTGTCTTTATATTTTTGCTGTACGTTTTTCGCCTCAGCTCAAGAAGCCTATAAATTTACTCCTGTTATAGACCTTGAAGCCACACCAGTAATAAGTCAGGGTCGCACGGGAACGTGTTGGAGCTTTTCGAGCACCTCGTTTCTGGAATCTGAAATCATGCGACTTACAGGAAAAGAAATCGATCTTTCTGAAATGTACACGGTACGCAATACCTATCCTAAAAAAGCGGAGAATTTTGTAATGCGTCAAGGAAAAGCGCAGTTTAGCGAAGGGGGTCTGGCACATGATGTTATTAACTCGGTTAAAGAATACGGCCTTGTACCTAATGAAGCCTTTAGCGGATTAGATATTGAAGCAGAAGGACACAACCACGCAGAATTGGTGGCTGTGCTCACTGCAATGGCAGAAACCTATGTAGATAACCCGGGACGTAGTTTGAGTAAAAAATGGCGCCAGGCTATGGACGCTGTTCTAGATGTTTATTTGGGTAAAAATGTTGATAACTTTACCTATGAAGGAACGCGATATACACCACAGTCATTTTTGAAAATGACAGAAATAAATCCAGCGGATTACGTTACCATCACCTCTTTTTCTCAAGCTCCTTTTTATGACCAATTTATATTGAATATTCCTGACAACTGGAGTTACGGTAGCATGTATAATGTCCCATTGGATGAGATGATAAACACGATAGACAACGCCTTAAATAAAGGATTTACGGTAGAATTGGACTGTGATGTAAGCGAAAGTACTTTTTCAAGTAAAGATGGCGTTGCTGTTGTCCCAGAAAATCCTGATAATAATATTAAGGCGTTACAAGGTGTTTATCCCGAAATGAAAATCACACAACAGTATCGGCAAGAGGAGTTTGAAAACTTTAATACTACCGATGACCATCTAATGCATATCACAGGAACCTTAGTGGACCAACGCGGAACAAAGTATTATAAAGTGAAAAATAGTTGGGGAACCGACGAAAATAGAAATGCAAATGGCGGTTATGTCTATTTTAGCGAAGCATTCATGCGCCTAAAAGCAATAAGCGTGATGGTTCATAAAGATGCATTGCCTAAAACGACAGCATCCAAGTTAAGTTTATAAATTGGTGCGGTATTTGATAAATTAAGATTATGAAAAAAATAGTTTTCTTCTTGACACTATTACCCTGCTTGGCGATTGCACAACGTGATTTTGAAACACGGTACTTTACCATAAGTGCTACTTCATTACCAGAAGTGCCTGAAATAGAATCCTCTTTTAGTTTAGACAAAGCTCCAACCCTTTTTTCTGAATTAAAAACCTTTAGAATGAATACTAAAAACTATCAAGTGCCTGTAGATATGATGACTGCACTAGCCAATAGAGAAAGTTATATCGAGAAAGAATGGGAAGTAAACAAGAAGGTAAAAAAAGATAGGGCCCTAGAATTTTCAGTGCGAGTATATAATGATGAGTATTACAACAATGGCATTAATCGAAATTCAAGTTTAAGGGTACACAATAACGTTTATAACCAGTTAAATTCTCGTTACTATTATTCGCCTTTGGATCTCTATTCAATTCAGAAATAAATATTAAGAAATAAGTTCAATACCATCTTCTTTTAATAAAATCTGCTTGTCTTTATAGAGGCTACCAATTGCTTTCTTAAAACTTTTTTTACTCATTCCTAGTTGGTTCTTAATTGCTTCAGGATCACTTTTATCATGAAGTGCCAAAAAACCACCTGCCGCTTTTAATTCATCGAGCACAAAATTAGCGTTTGGCTCGATACTTCGGTAACCGGGAGGTTGTAATACTAGATCAATTTTGTTATCATCCCGTACTTTTTTCACATAAGCCTTGATACGGTCACCCGTGCGGATGTCTTCAAAAATATCATCAATGTAGATAAGTCCATGGTGCAGCCCATTCACGATTGCGTTTGCACCCTTTTCAGTAATATGCGTCACTAGAATATCGACTTCATCAAATTGCTCGACAGTGACATTATCGTTGCTTACGTACTTATTAGTCTTACTTGAGCCTACTAAACGCTGCGTAAGTTCATCTAGGTACATATAAACAATATACCAACTTCCCACTTTCATAGGTCGTGCTTGCTCTTTAAAGGGGACAAATAATTGCTTCTGAACGCCCCAATCCATAAACGCCCCAAATTCATTTACATCACTACAGTGTAAAAAACCGAAATCATTTAAAAACACATATGGCGTTAATGTAGTTGCAACGGGCCTTTCATCATAATCAAGATAGACAAAAACCTCGAGCATGTCATCAATTTCCCATGTATCTGGCTTATACCTGTGGGGTAATAAGACAACATTGTCCTCTTCGTCACCTAGATAAATACCAGGTTCGGTATCTCTTAATATTTTTAATGTATTGTATTCTCCTATCTTAATCATAATTGCAAAGATACTATTTTAAGCCTGTTGTAAATTCAATTAAAGTAAGTTTCCCAGCCCAATATAAAATGTTTATTTTCACAGCAATGAAAGAAAGCTATCCTCAACTTCCTCCTCCGTTTACAACTCCTCGAGATATTCTCGAGGCCACGGTTGGAACCCTATTTTTCTATGATAATTTTGTTGTAGTAAATATGAAAGAAGGCGTCACAATTAGTTACAAAACAGGGGTATACCTACTTCTTAAAGCCTTAAAAAATATAGGTGTTCAACCCTTTATGATTGTTTCAGACAGAAAGCATTCGTACTCCATAGATCCGGTGGATTATAAATATCTCAACGTTCTGCCAAACCTAAAAGGAATAGCAGTTGCATGTTACACAGAGGC
>Ga0207891_1000693_pt1 | contig 20142 bp, 19 predicted proteins | sample LinPmetageLP50_FD_184061 | JGI IMG/M metagenome (GOLD analysis project Ga0207891, IMG submission 184061) | Marine viral communities from the Pacific Ocean - LP-50 (SPAdes) | ecosystem: Environmental > Aquatic > Marine > Oceanic | place: Pacific Ocean | collected 2011-08-27 | reverse complement strand
CAGCCTGTATCTATCTTTAACTTTTCACCCGGTGCCAATTCCCTAGTGGCAGTGGTTCCACCCGCATGTACAAACGCCATCCCGTAGCCTTCTAGTTTTTGCATGATAAACCCTTCACCACCAAAAAGGCCACGCCCTAATTTTTTTGAAAATTCTATTCCGATAGAAACTCCTTTTGCCGCACATAAAAAAGCATCTTTCTGGCAGATAAATTTACCACCAAACTTTTCCAGATCCAGCGCAATGATTTTCCCGGGATAAGGCGATGCAAAGCTCACCCTTTTTTTACCCGAAACCGAATTATAAAACGCAGTCATAAAAAGACTTTCGCCCGTTAACAAACGCTTTCCGGCCCCAAATATCTTTCCCATGACAGAATTATCGTTACTGGAACCATCACCAAAAATTGTTTCCATTTTAATGCCGTCGTCCATCATCATAAAACTTCCTGCTTCGGCCACTACGCCTTCATTGGGGTCTAATTCGATTTCTACATATTGCATTTCCTCACCGTAGATGGTATAATCTATTTCGTGTGCTTTCATTTGATTTCAGATTTTTTTGATTGAACTGTCTATTGGTTGCTAAAAGTTTCAGTTTGTTACAACTAACAGTAATGCTCTTTGCTTCGGAAGGGATTTCAGTAGAAAAAAAGGGAAGATTATAAAATTGGATCGGTTAATTCCTTTTCAGCAATAAGCCGATTTGACAGCAAATGAAACCGAATGTACAATAAGACTCCCGAAACCGTCAAGCCAGCAAGTAACCCGATCCAGATCCCAGAACTCTCATATTCGGTATGCATACTTAAATAATACATTACGGGAAAGCCAACGAGCCAATAGGCGATAAACGTAATCAAAGTAGGGATTTTTACATCCTGCATTCCCCGAAGCGCTCCCAGAACCACCACTTGTAACGTATCTGAAATCTGAAAAATAGCGGCGATCAACACCAATTTTGCGGCAATAGAGGCCACTTCAAAATTATCCTTGAACAACAACAGGTTATCATAATCCAAATATAGTTTTGGCAATGCCTTATGAAAAACTAAAAAGAGTAAGGCAAATACTGCAGCGAGCATAATAGACAGCAAAAATATAGATATTGCAATACGTCGTAACTCCCTAAAGCGTTGTAATCCTTTCTGGTTGCCCACCCGTATCATTGCTGCCACACCAAAGCCCATGGCTACCATAAAGGTCATGGAAGAAAGGTTGAGTGCAATCTGATTGGCTGCCTGCGGGTTCTTCCCCAATATTCCTGAAAGCCATATCGCTGAAGTAAAAATGGCAACCTCAAAAAACATCTGTAAAGCCGAAGGAAACCCAAGGTTAATCAGCTTTTTAAGCATGTCTTTTGAGAGTGTGAATAGTTTAATATTCAGCACATAGTCTCTTGATTTTGTTTTTTGGGATAAAATATACCAAAGATACCCAACCATGACCACCCGTGAGGCTAAGGTACCAATAGCGGCACCCACTACGCCCATTTCTGGGGCTCCAAATTTACCAAAGATGAACATATAATTGAGAATAACATTCACCACGTTTGCCACAATCGTTGCATACATGGGATACCGCGTCATTGAAAGCCCGTCACTAAACTGCTTAAACGCCTGAAAAACAATCAAGGGCACTAAAGAAATTGCTACTAGCGTAAGGTATGGCATTGCCAGGTCTACTACTTCTGGCGGTTGCTGCATTGCATACATGAGTGGTTTTGCAATGAATACCGTGAGAAAAAGTAAAATTCCTAAAACGGTACATAAAAACAAGCCATGCTTAAAGGACGATTTCCCTTTCTCAAAATCTCCTTCACTATCTGCTTCTGCCACTAGTGGAGTGATGGCAGTTGAAAAACCAATGCCTAATGACATGGCAATAAACATAAAACTATTTCCTAAAGAAACGGCGGCTAATTCTGCTGTACCCAGTTGCCCTACCATGATATTATCTACCAGGGCAACTACCGTATGCCCCAACATTCCAAGGATTACTGGAGTTGCAAGCGAAAGATTATATTTAAATTCTTTAGTGTATTGTGAAAGGATCACTAAGGTTGGATTTGGGGCAAAGTTAAAAAACTACCAAATAGCATACTATTAAATCGGATCCTAATTTTAGCGTCCAGTTTATGCAGTTACTAAAAAAAATGTACCTTTAAATACTAAATAAAATGGTATGCAATCTGACGCAAAAACACCCGAAGCTTATATAGAAAGCCTTCCGGAAGATAGAAAAGAAGTCATCTCAAAACTACGCGCTGTCTTACTTGAAAATTTACCCAAGGGGTTTAAAGAGACCATGAACTATGGTATGCTGGGCTATGTGGTACCTCATTCTACATATCCAGATGGCTACCATTGCGATCCAAAACAGCCGTTGCCTTTTATTAATCTGGCTTCTCAAAAAAATCATATTGGGTTTTATCATATGGGGATCTATAGCGATCCAAAATTACTGGATTGGTTTACAAAAGAGTATCCTAAGCACACCTCCAATAAGTTGGATATGGGTAAGAGTTGTATTCGTTTTAAGAATCCTAAGAAGATTCCTTATGAGCTTTTGGGCGAATTGGCTTCAAAAATGACTGCAGACGAATGGATCCATCAATATGAAAGTGTCCTAAAAAATTAAGAGTGCCCAGCGAGCTAGACTACTTTTTAAACACACCTGAATTAGAACTGAAATCTTCGGCATTTCAATATGAAACGTTTCAATTAACTACTGAAATCAGTTCAAGAAAAAACATTGATTTCTCACCTAATTTAATGCTCGGTAAACAAGCCGAAGCGTTATTTGAGCAAGCCATTATTGCTTCTGCAAGATATAAACTCCTAAGTTCAAACATACAAGTGCAAGGAGCGACCGAAACATTGGGAGAACTGGATTATATTCTTTTCGATACACAGACTTCAGAAACATATCACGTAGAACTAGCGTGCAAGTTTTATCTTTTTGACGATTCTATTTCAGGATCGAAAGAACAAAAATGGATCGGCCCTAACCGAAAGGATAGTTTGTATGAGAAAATGACTAAAATGCAGACCAAACAATTTCCTCTACTTTACAAAAAAGAAACCAAGCAACTTCTAAACAAACTTGGGATTACCACCTCCGGGATCATTCAGAAAACATGTGTAAAAGCATTTCTATTTACTCCAAAGGTATATAACAATGATTCGCTTTCAGAAAATTACAAGAATTGTCTTTCCGGTTATTGGATAACATACGCAGCTTTTTTGGCTGAAGAACAAAATGCTCCTTATCTACTCCCTGATAAAAAACAATGGTTACAGTCTCCAGAAACCTTTATCGGTTGGAGTACTTTTTCAGAAGTTAAAACGGCTGTGGAGCAATTGATCGCTATAAAGAAATCCCCACTGGTCTATAAAAAGACGCCAGAAGGGATTCTTAAATTCTTTGTAGTTTGGTGGAACTAACGTGTATTTTAACCTTTATTTTACTTGGTTTATTTTGTTCCGTAGGTATCAAAAAGGTATATAAGACTCGCCATAGCCGCACCCCCAAGTTCTAATTCTCTCCTATTAATGGCCTCAAAAGTATCTGTGGCTGCGTGGTGATAATCAAAATATCGTTGCGAGTCGGGTCGCAATCCAGCGAGCACCAATCCTTGGTCTTTTAATGGACCAATATCGGCTCCACTGCCCCCTTGTGTAAACATATGTATTAAATAAGGTTCAAAAAGTGGTTTCCAACTTTCAACCTGAGCGAAGTTTTCGGCATCTGTATCAAAAGAAAAACCTCTCGGGGTGAATCCCCCTGCATCACTTTCTAACGCAAATACGTGATCTTCTCTATTTTTTTTGGCTTGGGCGGCATATTCATTTCCGCCGCGCAATCCATTTTCTTCATTCATAAACAAAACAACTCGAATACTGTGTTTCGGCTTATAATTCAATTCTTTAAAAATGCGCAGTACTTCCATAGATTGCACACAACCCGCGCCATCATCATGTGAGCCATCTCCTAAATCCCAAGAATCTAAGTGTCCACCAACCACCATATATTTATCTGGATATTGTGAACCCGTGATTTCACCAATTACATTATAGGAATCCACATCTGGATAGGCTCTACAGTTTTGTTTAAAATAAAATTTAAGCGTAGGCAAAAGCTTTAATGTACTGCTCAAATAATCTGCCCCATTTGTACTAATAGCACAGGCTGGAATACGTAAATCTGTGGGAATATCACCGTAGCTCATAGCACCTGTATGTGGAAAATCATCTTTTCGAAGATTCATAGAACGAACCACCACACCCACAGCACCAAACTTTGCAGCTTCCATTGCTCCGGCATATCGCTGGTCTACACACCCACCATAGGCGTCAAATGTGTTAATGAGATCTGCTTGCATGGGCCTATTATAAAATACGATCTTTCCCTCAATCTTATCTCTACCTATACGTGCCAAGTCTTCAAAGTTTTGTATTTCGATCACTTCTGCTTTTAATCCGCCATCGGGCGTAGGTACCGAGCCTCCCAATGCACAAACATTTGTAGTTACAGATCTTCCTGGTCCGGTTTCGATGTACGCATATTCTGCTATGCCCCGGGTCCATTTAGGCACTTTTACCTTTTGAAGGTATACTTTATCGAGCCCTAACTTGTCTAGCTCTTCTTTAGTATATTTTACAGCTCTTTCTGCCTCTAGGGAACCAGAAAGCCTACCGCCAATATTACTACTTAAATAGTCCAACCAATCATAACTCTTACCATTTAATAAGGCCATATCATAAATGTTGCGCAACATGGTAGAATCTTCAACATTCACATTCTGAGAATATCCTTGAAGCGTAAAAAAAGTGATAAAAGCAATGGCGATACAGCGATAAGGGTTTTTCATAGTTCTTGTTTAATTACTAGTATTAGGATAGCAAGTATTTTGCCAAAATGTATTTATTCTTTTTCTAAGCGTTCAATAAACTCGTCGATTCGCGCTTTTGTTTTTGCGTCGAGTTCTGGCTCTTTTATATCTTTATATTGTTTTAACTCTTGCAACATAATACTGGCCACGATAAGTCTAGCGGTTGGTTTATCATCTGCGGGAATATTGTACCACGGTGCATGTGGTTTTGACGTTCTGTTTAAAATATCCTGATAGCAACGCATATAATCATCCCATAGATCGCGCTCATCAAGATCACCTGCTGAGAATTTCCAATTCTTACTTGGCTTGTTCAATCGGCGTAACTGCCTATGCTTTTGAGCGTCTTTTGAAAGGTTGAGAAAGAATTTAAAGATAATGGTTCCATTTTCTGATATGGTTTTCTCGAAGTTGTTTATCTGGTCAAAACGTTTGTCCCAAAAAGCGGCATCAATATCCGCTGTTGTATGTACATCAGGTAAATTTTCACCTAAAATATAAGTAGGATGCACTCTAGTTACCAGTACATTTTCATAATGTGTTCTATTAAATACGCCAAACTTGCCTCTTTCTGGTAAGGCTACATAATGCCGCCACAAAAAGTCATGTTTCTTTTCCCTATCTGTAGGTACTTTAAAACTATGTACCACCACACCTCGCGCATTAAAATCTTTAAATACTTCACGTATCAAACTATCTTTACCTGCGGCGTCCATTCCTTGAAAACAAACTAACACTGCATATTTACCATGCGCATAGAGTGTATCCTGTAAATCTCCTAAATCTTCTCTTGTGTCTTCTAATTCATCTTCGATATCATCTTCTGAAGAATCCAATACTACTTTAGTGGGTAAGTCTTGAATAACAATCTCACTCGTAATCTTATAGTCTGAAATTATTACTTTTTTCATTGGTCTCTATTTTGAAGCGAATAATTTTACATCGTTTTCTGAAACTTCACTGCCGCCTAAGATAATAAGTCTTTCCACTACATTACGTAGTTCTCTTACATTTCCAGTCCAATCATATTCCTTTAAGAGGTTAAGAGCTTTATCTGAAAATGTTTTTTGTGCGGTACCGTGTTCCGTGGCTATTCTGTTTGTAAAATAATCTACCAATAAAGGAATGTCATCTCTACGATCGTTTAATGCCGGTACGTTGATAAGTATGACAGCCAAACGGTGGTATAGATCTTCCCTAAAATTACCTTCGCTTATTTCCTTTTTTAAATTTTTATTGGTTGCAGCAACGATACGTACATCCACCTTAATATCTTTATCACTACCTACGCGTTGCACTTTATTTTCTTGTAAAGCACGAAGTACTTTAGCTTGTGCAGACAGGCTCATATCACCAATTTCGTCCAAAAAAATCGTCCCTCCGTTTGCGGCTTCAAATTTACCGGCGCGATCTTTATTGGCAGATGTAAAAGCACCTTTAACATGACCAAATAATTCACTTTCGATAAGTTCGCTGGGTATTGCTGCACAATTAACTTCTATCATGGGGCCTTTTGAGCGGTCACTCTTTTGATGTAACCAATGGGCAACCAATTCTTTTCCCGTTCCGTTAGGTCCTGTTATGAGCACCCTTGCTTCGGTAGGAGAAACCTTTTCGATCATGTCTTTAATATGTGAAATAGCTTTCGATTCGCCAATCATCTCATAATTTTTGCTCACTTTCTTTTTTAGGCGTGTGTTTTCTACGACCAGTTCTTTTCGGTCGAGTGCAATACGCACGGTATTGAGCAATCTATTGAGGTCTGGGGGTTTAGAAATATAATCGAAAGCACCCAAACGCATCGTATTAACGGCGGTATCAAGATCCCCGTGACCTGAGATCATGACAATGGGTATTTCGGGTTTAATTTTTTTTATGGCTTCCAGTACTTCAACACCGTCCATTTTTGGCATTTTGATATCACAAAGCACCAAGTCAAAGTCTTCATTTTTAATTAATTCTGTTCCTGCGAGTCCGTCTTCTGCTTCAATTACCTCGTAGGTGTTACTCTCTTCAGAAAGAATTTTTACTAATACTCGTCTAATAGCTGCTTCGTCTTCTATTATTAAAATTCTTGCCATGTTTATAGTTTACATTTTATTCCTGTTCTTCCGTAGAAATTATTTTTATCGTTGATGGTAAAAATTTCGTTATTGTCATCGTCCTCTAAACGTATATTATTTATAATTGTATGACCAAAATATAGATAAAATTCAAAATGATCTATAAATTCCCAACTGTACCCCAGACCTGATAAAAGTGTAGTCATGGAAACATTGTTTGCAACGTCCTGCGAGCCATCTGGATTGGTTACGATTACATTATCCTGAATATTGGCAAAAAAACCATCTAAGGTAACAAATGCCTGAAGTTCATGATTCTCTACAAATTCCCACTTTACATTCGATTTCGGAACCCCCAAACCAAAGCTCCAATTAGGACGAAACTCTCTATAATAATTGATGAATGGTAACGGAAAAGGGCGTCCTGCTGTAGTTGAGTAATTTAATCCGAGTACCAAACGCCAAGGTTTGTCAGGTGCATTTTCTTCCTCGCCTGTTCTGTCTTTTATAAAATAAAAACTCCCCCCGAATATTTGATCGTCTGAAACAATCCCATCAGCAAAATTGGAAGCCAACTTAAACTCTGCTTGTAAGGCATAGCGCCAGTCATTTTTCATTTTATTGGTATACCCTATTTGACCTGTATACGAACTATAATCTTGTAGATCGCTAGTATTAAAAGGCAATACATCGCCTAAATCTAAGTCTACATTTCTGTATTCTACCCCAAAAACCAAATAACCATCCTCACTCAACATGATGGGATAGTTTGCAAATGCCCTAAAGCGCTTAAAGGTATTATCAGATTTATCCTGTGGAAAATAGGTATATTCTACTCGACCTAAATCTGTTAATTGGGCATAAGAAAATTGAGTGCAAAACAGTACCGCCAGTACCAATAGCACAAGTTTAAATTTATTGAATTGAATCATTCGTTATGTTACATTAATTGTTATTTCCCAGTATTTGTTTGAAATATATGCACATCTCTTTGCGGGAATGGTATAGTGATTTCACTTTCTCTAAACAGTTCATCAATTCTGAATCGTATCTCACTTTTGATACGTGGATCAACAAAACTATCATTGATAAAAAAATAGATACTAAATATAAGGGCAGAGTCACCAAAGTCTTCAAAAAGAACGAAAGGTTTAGGACTCTTTAACACTCCAGACTGCTTATCAACACTTTTTAGTAACAGTTCTTTAACTTTTAAGGTGTCGCTACCATAGGCAACACCCACCCGTACATATTCACGGGTCGTTCTCCTGTTTTGAGTATAATTGAAAATTATATCTGAAATAAACTTATGGTTGGGAATAATAATAATCTTATCATCTCTAGTGATTGCTCTAGTGGTTCTAAGTTTAATTTCTATTACACGACCTACTTTATTATCTACTTCAATAATATCACCTACCAAGAGTGACTTATCTACTATAATAAATATACCACCTATAATATCTTGGAATAGCTCCTGTAAGGCAAGCCCCAAACCAACAAGCAAGGCAGCAGAGGCGGCCAAAAAAGGAGTAATACTAAAACCTGCCAGGCTCAGTGTGGCAAAAACCACGACAATGTAAGTTACGTATTTAATGAATTTAAAAACACTGATAAACTTATGCTTATCGGTTTCTTCCATGTTCCGGGTGAAGAACATTCGAATCCATTTGAGTAGAAAGCCAGCAATAATAAAAGATATAATAACAAGCAGTATTAGACCTACCGTTATTTTTATTTCTTTATCCCCCTTGCCAAAGTGAAAGCCCCATTCTAACACATCTTTTATGACGCCCCAGATATCTGTCTTTACTACTTCCTCTATTTTTTCTATCGGTTTTTCCTGCACTCGTCTTTAATACTTAAGCCACTTTATAATTTCTTTATAGCTTGGCTTCTTACCGTACATTAAAATACCCACACGGTAGATCTTTGAGGCAAACCAAACAGTCCCCATAAAAGTAGCAAATAATATGACAACTGAAAGTATTTGTTGCCATATTGGAACCCCAAATGGAATACGCATCAGCATTACGACCGGGGATGTAAACGGAATGTATGAAAACACTTGAGACACCGTGCCATGTGGATTGTCAATAACTGTAAAGAAGCCAACATAAACAGCCAAAATCAAAGGCATTAAAATAGGCATCATAAATTGTTGTGTGTCTGTTTCACTGTCTACTGCAGCACCAATAGCGGCATACAATGAGGCATATAAAAGATATCCTCCTATAAAAAACAGCACAAACATAATTACAAGGTTCGTAATGGGTAAGTTATTTATTTCAACAAGAATATCACGCACAATCGTATCCATACCGCCTTCACCTGTTTGTGCCATGACCATTTGTTCTTGCGGTGTTGACACCGTACTGGTATCGATTCCCAAAATCATTGGTACGACTAACATTAACGTAAAGAGCAGAATGACCCAAACGGTAAATTGCGTGATCCCTGCAAGCGTAGTTCCAAAAATCTTACCCAATAAAAGTTTCATTGGTTTTACTGAAGAAATGATAACCTCAATAATCCTGCTGGTTTTTTCTTCAATAACGCTTCTCATGATCATGTTTCCATAAATAATGATAAACATGAACAACAAATAACCAGCTGCACCCCCAAAACCTAGCTTTAACCCAGCCCCTAGTTTTGAAGTCTCTTTCCCTTTATATGTTTCTTGATTGGTATCCACTTTAATTCGCAAGGCTTCAATTTCAGAAGCATCAATACCCGCTTCTTTCAACTTTAATGTATTTACCTTTTCTTCAATAACATCTTCTATCGTACTTATTGTGGATAGCGATGGAGAGTCTTCAGAATAAAAAGTGATGCTTTTTGCGAAGGCGTCAATGGTTTCGGTTTTTGGAATATACAACAGTCCATATATTTCTTCGGCTTCGGAAGTCTCTTTGGCTTCATCTAAAGAGACACCGCTTATTCTTTCATAGCGTATCGATTCGGTATCCTGAAAGTCTTCAGAAAACATTCCGCTTTCATCTAAAACAGAAATGGTGCGAACATCACTACTGTTTAAATTTGACAAATACGCAACTAAGGTGAAAATCCCGGCGAAGATCAACGGACTTAAAAAAGTCATGATGATGAAGGACTTGTTGCGTACTTTATTTAAGTATTCGCGCTTTATGATGAGGGAAAGGTGGTTCATATCTTAACTATTAGTTGTTGGCTATGGTTTCAATAAAAATATCGTTGGCAGAAGGGATTACCTCTTTAAAATGAGTAAGCTGTCCCTGCGAAGTTAAAAAACTAACCAAATCGTTAGCTGATGCGCCTTCAGCAATCTGAACTTTATATTGCAGCTCGTTGTTGATCGTCTTAAAGTGAACTGGAGAGACTTCAAACTTCTCTTTTAAAATCGCCGAAACCTTAGCATGGTCTGCTGTTACTAAACCAACCTCGAAGGTATTGTTCTTGTAAGCGCGTTTAATATCGATTAATTTTCCGTCTAAAATTTTGTTTCCCTTATGGATCAGTGCTATATGGTCGCACATTTCTTCTACAGATTCCATACGGTGGGTTGAAAAGATGATCGTTGCTCCATTTTCACGTAGCCGTAGGATTTCATCTTTTATCAAGTTTGCATTAATAGGGTCGAATCCACTAAAAGGTTCATCAAAAATAAGGAGTTTGGGTTCGTGCAATACGGTCACCACAAATTGAATTTTTTGTGCCATCCCTTTAGAAAGTTCCTGTATTTTTTTATTCCACCAATCGCCTATATCAAGACGGTCAAACCAATACAACAATCTCTTTTTTGCTTCGGTTTTCGAAAGTCCTTTAAGTTGTGCCAGGTATAATGCCTGTTCTCCCACTTTCATCGTCTTATAAAGACCGCGTTCTTCGGGAAGATAACCTATGTCCTTTACATGATGTTGCTGTAAAGCCTCACCATCTAAGGTAACCGTGCCCGAGTCTGGCATCGTTATTTGATTTATCACACGAATTAAAGTCGTTTTTCCAGCGCCATTGGGACCTAAAAGGCCAAACACGCTTCCTTTGGGCACTTCGATCGTGACATCATTTAAAGCTTTAAAGTCTCCGTAGTTTTTTGAAACATTTTGAGCTACTAGTAGTTTTTCCATAGTTAGTTTTAATAAAACAAAGGTATATTTTTAAGCCAAGAATGCATTATACATGCAATATTATGTTAGTAACAAACCCAACGATTACGTTACAGATAATTTGAAAAAATAAAAAGCTTTAAAAAAGTGGAAATTGGTTAAAAACAAAACCCACCCTCTATAATGAAATGAAGGGTGGGAAAAAAAATTGCTATGAAAAAGAAAAATTATCGCTTTTAAACGATACTCAAATATAGAATAATTTTTTAAATAATTAACAAATAGTTAAGAAAACATATCTTTTACTTTTTCAAAGAACGATTTATCTTCTTTTTCCGGCTTTGGAGTGAAGTGTTCATCGTTCATCATTTTTTCAAAAAAATCTTTTTGTTCTTTGTTTAATTCTTTAGGGGTCCATACGTTGATGTGCACTAGCAAGTCACCACTGCCATACCCATTAATACTAGGTATTCCTTTATTTCGTAAACGTAAAATTTTACCGCTCTGAACGCCACTATCAACCTTAATTCTAACCTTACCTGTCACCGTATCAATTTCCTTGGAAGTACCAAGTGCAGCTTCAGAAAAATTAATGTACAGATCATAGTGTAAATTATCACCTTCGCGCTGTAAACTTTCGTGGGGTTTTTCTTCAATCGCTACCAAAAGATCTCCAGGAATACCATTTCCTGGTGCATCATTACCTTTACCAGTAACTTTAAGCTGCATACCATCAACCACTCCTGCAGGGATTTTGATAGATACCGTTTCTTCTGTGGTCAACATCCCGTTAGCATCAGCATTTTCAGGTTTTTTATCAATAGTCTGACCGCTACCGCCACATGTACTGCAAGTAGCCGAGGTTTGCATGCGTCCTAAAATCGTATTTTGTATACGCGTTACCTGTCCTTGTCCATTACAGGTGGTACAAGTCTTATAGCTAGTACCTTGAGCTACTTTTTTACGCTTAACTTTAATCTTTTTCTCTACGCCGTTGGCTATTTCTTCTAGACTTAACTTTAAGCGTACCCTAAGATTACTTCCTTTAATGGTCCTGCTACGACCACCGCCGCCAAAGCCACTAAATCCACCGCCACCGTTAAATGCACCACCAAAGATATCTCCAAATTGGCTAAATATGTCATCCATATTCATACCTCCGCCGCCAAAACCACCGCCGCCACCGGCCTCAAATGCCTTATGACCATATTGATCATAACGTGCTTTCTTATTCGGGTCGCTCAACACTTCGTAAGCTTCTGCTGCTTTCTTAAATTTTTCTTCGGCAGTAGTATCACCCGGGTTTTTATCTGGGTGGAACTCTATCGCTTTTTTACGATATCCCTTTTTTATTTCGGCTGCAGTAGCATTTTTAGAAATGCCCAATAACTCATAATAATCCTCTTTCATATATATCTCCCTTATTGACGGGTGCTTTTTATTTATTGTCCTATCACAACTTTTGGATAGCGTATAATTTTATCTCCTAAGGTATATCCCTTTTCGATGACGTCTATGATCTTACCTTTTAAATCATCACTCGGAGCAGGAATCTGAGTAATCGCTTCATGGATTTCGGCATCAAATGTTTCCCCTTGTTGTGTGTCAATTGGATTTAATCCTTTTGATTTTAGTGTTTCTCTAAACTTATTGTTTATTAAAAGCACTCCTTTAAAGAGATCGTCGTCATCAGATTTCTCAATTTCTTTTAGCGCTCTATCAAAATCATCCATTATTGGTAACATTGATTCTACCACTTCCCTACCAGCAGTCTTGAACATTTCGATACGTTCTTTGCTGGTTCGCTTTTTATAATTTTCAAATTCTGCAAAAAGACGAAGAAATTTATCACGTTCCGCATTCAATTCATGCTGCAATGATTCTACAGGATCAATTTCTTCTTTTTTATCTTCCTTCTGCTTTTTCTCCTTAACAGCTTTTTCTTGTTCCATTACCACCTCTTCGGCAGCAATTTCTTCTATTTCTTGATTTTTATCTTTCTTGCTCATGAATGAGTTCTCTTTTATTTTTTCTGAAAGGAGCAAAAGTACTGCCATTTCAATCAAAATGTCAAAATGTCACGCCCTTATTTTAATATTTATTTAAGAGGTTTCTAACTAGCGATGAATACTTTTGCAACTTTAATCAACTAAATAAGATACGAATGAAAAAATTACTTTTAAATGTTGCGATGATTGCCATTGTGGCAACAGCTTTTACTTCCTGTAAAGATGGAAAAAAAGACGCCACGACTGGTGAAGATAAAGATGCAGTCGAAGCTACCGATAGCGCTATAGATTACAAGGTAAATACCGAAACTTCTGTGATTAACTGGATGGGCGAAAAACCAACAGGGACACACACAGGAACGATTAAACTATCAAATGGTACCCTAGCCGTGAACAATAAAATGATTGAAGCCGGAAAATTCAATATCGATATGAACAGTATCGAAAACCAAGATCTAGAAGGAGAAGCGAAAGCCAACTTAGAATCACACCTAAAAGGCACTGTAGAAGGTAAAGAAGGAGACTTCTTTAATGTGAATAAATATCCAGATGCTACTTTTGAACTTACCGGTGTTACTACAGAAAACGGAAAAACTATGGTAAATGGTAATTTGACAATGAAAGAAAAGACTAACAATATTTCATTTCCTGCCGCAGTAACTTTTGAAGGCGACAACATGACCTTAAAAAGTGAAAAATTTATGATTGACAGAACAAAGTGGGACGTTAATTATGGTTCTAAAAGTCTTTTTGACAATTTAGGTGATAAATTTATTAGCGATAATATCGAATTACAGATAGAATTACAGGCAAAAAACATGTAATCTTAGGCTTAATTGAACACATAGAAAAGCAGCTCTCGGGCTGCTTTTTTTATTTTAGTAAATCTCTTAATGCGCTTTCAATATTGTAAAATTTGAATTTGAACCCGTGCTGCTCAATTTTTCTAGAGCTTACTAATTGCCCTTCTAAAACAAGAATGGCCATTTCGCCCAATACAAGTTTTAACGCAAACCCTGGAACATTGGGCAACCACAACATTTTATCCAGAATAGCTGCAATCTCTTGAGTCATTTTTTTATTGGTTACTGGCGTTGGCGCAACGGCATTTACGATCCCATCTATCCTATCATGTAGTACTTTTAGGTAAATACACGAAATATCATGCAGGTGTATCCAGGATTGCCACTGGTCACCACTTCCTAAGGGAGCTCCCATATTTACTTTAATAGGTTTAACAATTTTGCTAAGAGCACTGCCTTCTTCGGCCAATACAACTCCAGTTCGTACTTTCGTAACTTCTATACCGAGTGACTTAAATTGATCTGCAGCCGCTTCCCAGAATATAACTACCTCAGCTAAAAAAGAGTCATCTACCGCTTCATCCTCTTCGGTATATAATTTGGTTTTATGGTTTGGATAGATACTAATCCCGCTAGCAGAGATGTAATGCCCTACTTTATGTGGTAATTTTTGTAGTGTTTTAAATATCAGATTTGCTGTTTCAGTGCGACTATCAAGGATTATTTTTTTATAGTCATCTGTCCATCGTTCGGCAATAGAAGCCCCTGCCAGATTTATAATTGCTGTGACACCGTCAAAAGCTTTTTCATCAATCTCGCCTTTAGCTGGGTCCCAGTAAAAGCCCTTGTAGTTCTTTTTATTCTCAATTTTGTCTTTGCTCGTAGTTAAATAGTGCACAGTCATTTTCTCCTCTATACAATCTTCACTCAACCTGCTACCTATAAGACCAGTAGCTCCTGCTATCAATACTTTCATTTTTCTTTTCTTTTCATTGAAAAGATACAGGATATCTTATGTCTAACAAACTGTTTAACGCAAGATTAGCACATATGGAATTATAACTATCTTTTTGAAATTTTGGAGGCCCCCTTTAGTTTTCACCCGGTTTGGCGGCACGTAACATTTCTCGTTTTCCAGGAGGTCCAGGAAGTCGCTCCACTATAAAACCAACCGCTTGCATAGCTCTCCTCACACTACCTTTTGCTGCGTACGTAACAAGCACGCCCTTAGGCAAAAGGGCTTTATACATAATAGTAAAAATATCTTCAGTCCATAGATCAGGTTGTACCCTTGCTCCAAAAGCATCAAAATAAATAAGATGAAAGGCTTCTACCGCTTTAATTTCTGAAAAGAATTTCTTTTGCTTTGTTAATTGAAAGTTTTCACTAATTTCTGAAGGGTCTTCCCAAGAACTTTCATGCAATTTTTGAAAAAGGCCTGTATATTCTCCTAAGAGCGAGGCGTAATTTAATTTTGAAATTTCTGAAACACTTATCGGATACGCTTCAACACCAGTATACTCGATTTTTACGGAAAGGTTATTCGCCTCCAATAATGTCAAAAAAGCATTTAGCCCCGTACCAAAACCGATTTCAAGAATGGCCAAAGGGACTTGGACATCTTTACTTTTTTGAGATAGAAAATGATGTAAACCTGTTTTTATAAAAACGTGCTTCGCTTCGGCAATGGCACCATGCTTAGAGTGATATTGTTCATTCCACTCGGGTATATGAATGGTTACAGAGCCATCACCTGTGGTAAGCATTTCACGTTTCAAAACTATAATTTTTCTTCTAAGAGTACTCCGTTAGAGATAAAAGATAATGTTCTTTTTGGTTCGGAGATGGCGGCAACTTCTTCTTTAGATTTCCCTGCATCTTCGGCATAATGACGTTGGTCATCCACACTCATTTCCTCAACAAACGCTTTCCCTTCAACAATTACGGTCTCACCATCAATGTCTTTTGGCATAAAAAAGCCGTAGTCCTTAAACTTCACCATCGCCTCTTGCTCCCCCATATCGAGCTTCATCCAGCATCCTTTGCTTTGACATACCTCATTTACTTTGGTTACAAACTTAACAGCGACGGTATCACCTGGCTTTAGGTTTTCATATTTAGCCATCATCTCTTCTTTGGACATCACTTCTTTATCTGTAATTTTATCTCCAAAAGATTGATATGCCAATGATTCTGCCGTATTAATTTCTTCAGCAGTTTCAGTTACTTCTTTGTTTGTGTTCTGCTTGCATGATACTGCAACAAAAGCGATTGCTATAAAATAAAAAAATGTTTTCATAGAGTTGATTCGAAAAGTTTATAATAATTTAATATACTGCAATTTTATGGTTTTTTTTCGTTTTTTATGGGCATTTTTTTGAGTAAATTTACAGTCTAACATAAAAAACGAGATGAGTCTTACTACACAGCAAAACATATCGGTTACTCAAATACCTAAATCAAATATTTCTGAAGTTGATTTTAATAATCTAACCTTTGGAAACACATTTTCAGACCATATGTTTGAATGTGATTTTAAAGACGGAAAATGGCAAAATGCTGAAATAAGACCGTATGGCCCTCTAACCATATCGCCTGCTGCTAAAGTTTTCCATTATGGGCAGGCTGTTTTTGAAGGGATGAAAGCCTATAAAGACGATAGTGGAAATTCCTTTTTATTTAGACCCGAACAGAATTTTGAGCGCATCAATAAATCTTCAGAAAGAATGGCAATGCCAGCCTTCCCTAAAGAACTCTTTTTTGAAGCATTAGAGAAAATGCTTAAAATGGATGATGCGTGGATAAAGCCCGGTCTTGGAAATTCATTATACATACGCCCTTTTGTAATTGCTACACAAGTGGGTGTTTCTGCGTCTCCTTCTAATGAATATAAGTTCATGATCCTTATGTCGCCTGCACAAGCATATTACACAGGAGATGTGAAAGTAGTTATCGCTGAGCAGTACAGTAGATCTGCCGATGGCGGAGTAGGTTTTGCAAAAGCGGCGGGAAATTATGGTGCACAGTTTTTCCCTACCAATTTAGCCAGAGAAAAAGGATTTCAACAAGTGATCTGGACCGATGCCAATGAGCATAAATACCTGGAAGAAGCGGGTACCATGAATGTCTTTTTTCGAATTAACGACACCTTACTTACGGCTCCCACAGGTGATAGAATTTTAGATGGTGTAACTAGAAAAAGTGTGATTGCACTCGCTGAACGCGACAATATTAAAGTTGAAGTTCGCCCTTTACTGGTTTCTGAAGTTGTAGCCGCAGCGAAAAATGGTTCTCTAAAAGAAATCTTTGGAGCGGGAACAGCAGCTGTAATTAGCCCTGTGAGCGCTTTTAGTTATCAAGATGTGACGTATGATATTCCTTCAAATAATCATGAGTATGCTACAAAACTCAAAAAACAATTGATGGAAATACAGCACAACCTAGCCGAAGATCCTTTTGGGTGGCGCTATCCGCTTGCATAACTTTATCTTTCTGATTATCAGGCAAAAACATTTAATCTTCTAAAAAATATTTGTTTTTTAATATTTCCATCGTTAGCTTAGGGGTGTTATTGCACGCCCAATGCTTATGTAAATGCTCAAATTTTTTGGGCTCTTTTTTCGGTTGTATTTGTGAGCGGTTATGCAGTAGCAAGCACGTAAAATCCGCCTCCCATGAAAAAAATAGTACTTCTATTTTTGCTCCTTCTCCCCCATATTGTATTCTCCCAAAACCGACTTATTGATAGCCTAAAAAAAGAACTGGCACAACCAGCGCTCGACAGAGCACAGCAGGCAAAACTGAATTTAAAAATTGCCTCCCGTCTTAATTCTATGCGGAATAAGAAGGCAAGAGTATATGCTAAAAATGCTTTAGATATTTCAGAAAGTATCGACTCCACTAAATTGTATTATAGTGCCTTGCTGGAAATGGCCAACTATACTAAAAATCATGGGAACAGTGATAGCGTTCTACCCACTTTAAAACGGGTAGAATCATACGCTGAGCAAAGCCATAACGTAAAACTTTTAATGCGAACTTATAGCGGGTATTCGAGTTTTTACATGACCACGCGACAAAATGAAAAAGCATTACCGTTTGCACTTAAATCTGTCGAGTTGGCAGAAAGTAATAAAGAAAAGTTTCATGCCTACATGGGCATGGCTTTCCTTTATAGCAACATGAGAGATTTTAAAAAAGCAAGTGAGCAAGCAATGTTGGCATATGAACCTGCTGTCAATCTTGGAGATCCCAAAAGAGAAACTTCGCTATTGACCTTCTTAGGTTCTACTCACATGCGACTACGTGAAACCGAAATTGCTGAAGATTACTTACATCAAGCTATAAAATTAGGACGAAAAACAGATAATCTTAGAGAAGTAATACGGGCCTATAACGACCTAGGTTCTATTGCCATGAACACTCAACAGGATACGCTAAAAGCAATATCGTTTTTTGAAGAAGGGCTTAAGATAGCAAACCAAGTAGGAGACAACCGTTTAAAAAATTACAGTACCATGATGCTGGGTAGGATCTACGTAGACTACGGAAAAGAAAAAGAAGGCATGTCCCTATTAAAAAATGCATACCGCGATGCCATGGCAATAGACAACCTAGATTATGCAGCACAGATCGCCATGACAATAGCCAGACATTATGAAGAAACACTACAAAAACCCGATTCGGCCCTGCACTGGAATAAACAATTTAACGCACTAAAAGATTCTATAACAAACTTAAAAAAGATAGAAAAATTTAAAATTATTGAGACCGAATATGATGTCGCAAAAAAAGATGAACAAAACGAGGAGCTACAAACAGAATTGGAAGCCAAGCGAAAAGAACAAATACGTTTACTAGTTGTGGGTGCTGTGATCTTATTAGTGGTATTGTTGATAGGATATTTAATTTTTAAAAACGCCAAGAGAAAGCAACAGTTATTAGAAAAAGAACGTGATTTAGAAAAAAAGGAAACAGATCGTAAATTAAAAGAACAGGAATTAGCTACTATAGATGCCATCATTCAAGGACAGGAAAAAGAACGCGAACGGATTGCCGCAGACTTGCACGATAATATAGGCGCTAATTTAGCCGCTGCTAAACTTCAATTCAAGCATCTTTCTCAGAATAGGGATAGTGAAGAAAATTATGATGCACTGTTTGCGAGAACCGAGCAACTACTGGATGAAACCTATGAAGAAGTGCGCGCCTTGGCTCACAGAAAAAACAGCGGCGTTTTTGCTACAAAAGGATTACTCCCCGCGGTACAGAAATTAACGACAAACTCTTCCTTTAGCAGCAACCTTAAAGTAGAACTTACAGAGTTTGGCTTAAATGAACGATTGGATAACGCTTTTGAAATTACTATTTTCAGGATTTTACAGGAACTGGTTACTAACATTATTAAGCATGCCGAAGCCAGTGAGGCAAACATTTCGATTACCAAACATGATAATTATATAAACATCATTGTAGAGGATAATGGAAAAGGCTTTAATACCAGCGAGATAGTTCGTGCGTCCGAAGAAACTGACGGAATGGGACTTCTAAGCGTTAAAAAACGCGTGCAACATTTAAATGGCACCTTTGAATTAGAATCCCATCAAGGTCGCGGAACACAAATTTATATTGATATCCCGTTACAACAAGCCGTTTAAAATCAACCTTGCTTGTCAAGTATTTTTTGGATGTTTGGCTTAAAATAATTCGGCCCTTTTAAGACTTTCCCATCCTCCCGATAAATAGGCTTCCCATCGGCACCCAATTTACTCATATTGCTGCGCTGAATTTCATTAAATACTTCCTCAATTTTATGCTGCATCCCATGCTCGATGATTGTACCGCAAAGAATGTACAGCATGTCCCCCAAAGCGTCTGCCACTTCTACCAAATCATTATTATTAGCGGCTTCTAGGTATTCTTCATTTTCTTCGCGCATTAATTCGTAACGCAAAAGATTCTTCTTTATACCCAAATCTGCGATGGGATTTTCTTGTATTCCTAAACCAAAAGCAGAATGGAATTTATGAACGGAGTCTATTTTGTTTTTCATATTTATTCCCTGCGAAGAGGGATCTTTTTAAGGTTAAACTAAATTGATATGTAAGTTGTATTTTTGCTTTCTCAAAACTACAAATTTATGTTTAGTACCAACCAATTAATTTTTGCAGTCCTCTTTTTCATTGCTTTTGTAGTGGTCATGATTTTTAGCTACCGAAAAGATAAAAAGCTACATAAAAAATACTACAAAGGATCTCTTTGGATTTTAGTTGGATTTTTAGTTTTTGTA
>Ga0207891_1000689_pt1 | contig 20203 bp, 20 predicted proteins | sample LinPmetageLP50_FD_184061 | JGI IMG/M metagenome (GOLD analysis project Ga0207891, IMG submission 184061) | Marine viral communities from the Pacific Ocean - LP-50 (SPAdes) | ecosystem: Environmental > Aquatic > Marine > Oceanic | place: Pacific Ocean | collected 2011-08-27 | reverse complement strand
TAAGGTATCTAAGTGAATGTAATCCCAATACGTTAAATAACGATCGTATAAAAGACCGTCCAGATACGAGCTGAGATCTTGGCCAGAGTTTTTAAATTTTTCGGAAAGTTTGGCTACCTGTTCGGCCGTTTTATCATCGATTTTCATTCGTGATTTCTAGTTTTTAAGTTGGTTGCTTTTTAAATTTTAATCGTCAATTGTTTTAAACGGATGCTTTAACCCTTTATATTCTACCAACGATGCCTTTAAAGATCCTACTGCCAAGTCGGCTTTAATGAGTACAGGCATTTTATTATCATCATCACTTACCCAAACAGTAAGGCTTTCTTTTTCTTTAAAAACGCGCCCAGCTTCCACGTAGGGTCTAAATTTAAGACACGCGATTTTACCAAACTCCGTCTTTAAGGTATCCTTACCTAAAAACTTTAATCTAAATTTATAATTCTCCTTATCAAAAAACATATCAAGATCTACTGTTTCACCATCTTTTAGGTTTTTAACATCGATATAGTTACGTAAGTAATAAAAAGCCGAAACCATGTCTTGGGCCCCTTCAGGAAAGGCTAGATAATCAACTTTATCATGTTTTTTATTATTGACTTTGGCAATCTTAGTTCCGTGATCAAAATCAATCTGAATATCTTTTGTATGACCGCCTTCATCTATCTTTCTCACAAAACGCAAGGGAACATCATTCTTGACATCTACGTAGGATTGATAATCATCGTCGACGGCAAAAAAGACCCTAGATAATCCTGTGGTTTTACCTTTGCCTTTTATGTGATACACTTCTTTTCCGTCTAGGTTTTTCTTATCAACTTTAATGGTTGCTTCGCCAGCCGTCACAAAACCGTAATGGACTCTAAATTTAAAAAATTCGCCGTCTCCATAGGCCCGTTTTTGAGCATTCATCGTATTCAAGATTGTAATAAAAAGTATTAATGTGATTATTTTTTTCATAAGCTATAGGTATTCACTTACGTGATTACAACTTCTGTTCCAAAAGTAAAACTCCATCGTTACATTGGTAAACGATGGAGTTCTCTTTTTGTTACTTTTTAGAGGGTTCCTCTTCGCTCTTGTTGTCGCTCAATAGCTTCAAACAAAGCTTTAAAATTACCAACACCAAAAGATTGTGCTCCTTTACGCTGTATAATTTCAATAAACATGGTAGGTCTATCTAATACATTATTTGTAAATAACTGCAATAAATAGCCTTCTTCATCCCTGTCTATTAAAATACCATGCTTCTTTAAAACCTCCACATCTTCATCTATTTCACCTACCCGCTCTAAAATATCATCATAATACGTATCTGGTACGTATAAAAATTCTACTCCCCGATCGCGCATCGCAGAAACAGTAGCCACAATATCATCTGTCGCCAACGCTAAATGTTGAACACCTGCACCATTATAGAAATCCAGATATTCCTCTATTTGTGATTTTTTCTCCGCTTTTGCAGGTTCGTTTATGGGGAACTTTATCCTTCCGTTTCCATTACTCATCACTTTACTCATGAGGGCTGTATATTCGGTTGCAATGTCGTCGTCGGCAAACGAAATGATTTGTGCAAACCCCATGGTTTCTGCATAGAACTTACACCATTTATTCATTTCGTTCCACCCTACGTTTCCAACTATATGGTCTATAAATTTAAGCCCCACTGGTTCTGGGTTGTAATGCGATTCCCATTTCTCAAAACCGGGTAAGAAGATCCCGTTATAATTTTTTCTTTCAATAAACAAATGCACCGTTTCACCGTAAGTATAAATACCCGATTTTACTATGGTACCATGTTCATCCTTTTCGACCGTTGGTTTTAAAAAGGGTTTTGCACCTCTTTTTGTGGTTTCTTGAAAGGCACTTGTAGCATCATCTACCCAAAGTGCGATTATTTTTGCGGCATCCCCATGTTCATCAATATGTTTATTAATAGCGCCTCCCTTATTAATGGGTGAAGTAAGTACCAGACGGATTTTATCTTGTTTAAGTACGTACGACACCCTATCTTTTAATCCTGTTTCTAATCCTGCATACGCTAAAGACTGAAAACCAAAGGCAGACTTATAATAATGTGCAGCTTGTTTTGCATTGCCTACATATAGTTCTACATAGTCTGTGCCCAGAAGCGGTAAGAAATCTTCTGCATCACTAAATAGTTTTTTTAAACCGTATTCTGTATTCTGTAGGTCTTTCAGATTTTTTATTTCTCTTGCCATAATTGTATTGTTTACTATTGTTATTACTCTTTACTATCTATTTTACATGGTAACCAATAACAATTTACCACATGGCCCTTACATGAGCGGTAATATCTACTCTTTTCTCAGTAAACTTATTCATCTTTTTATGTTTAAAAAATTGAATCAGTTTCAATTGTCTCTATCAACAAGGTATCTTTATCGATGGTATCATTTTGTTCTTCCCAATCATTTTGGACCTCTTCTTCCCAGGTATTGCTGTCATCTTCATAGGTCTCGGTTTCATATTCTTCAAATTCGAAATTGCCATCCTTGAATTCATCATACATGCCAGACCAAAACCCTGCTCCAAAAAAGATAATATAAATTAAGAAAAATACTGTAATTATACTACTCAAAACAAGGATAATAATGCTCATGATCTTTCCAGTTTTCACCGATTTATAGCTGTGCGCCACAAAATCTTCTGGTTGCTCCTGGAACAATTTGAGGTTCTTCTTGACCATTACCAACGCGATAATGCTCAAAACCATTGCAGGCAATGCTCCTAAAATTCCGCAGCAACAGCCGATTAATAAAAACACGAGTGCTATGATCCAAAGTGTGGTGATGGTGGATGCTCCTGGCAGGTTTTGTCTTTCCATAAAAATGATTAGTTACGCATTTGGGGGTTCTAGCTATTGTATTATTTACTGCTACTTAAAACTGCCTTCTGATTAATGATTACCTTCAAGCCAAGATTGATAATAAGTTTCGTCTGCAATTTTTAAAGCTTCTTCGGTTACTTGTAATGGCTTAAAGGTATCTACCATCACTGCCAGTTCATCTGTATCGGTTTTCCCAATACTACGTTCAGTCGCTCCTGGATGTGGCCCGTGTGGGATACCCGCGGGGTGCAGAGAGATATGCCCTGCGGCGATATCGTTTCGGCTCATAAAATCGCCATCTACATAATACAAAACCTCATCACTATCTATATTACTATGATTGTACGGAGCAGGTATACTTTTAGGGTGGTAATCGTATTTTCTTGGCACAAAACTGCACACGACAAATGCATTAGTTTCAAACGTTTGGTGCACGGGTGGCGGTTGGTGAATACGTCCAGTAATAGGCTCAAAATCGTGTATCGAAAATGCATACGGATAGTTATACCCATCATAGCCTACTACATCAAAAGGATGTGTCGCATACACCATTTCAATAATTTCATCTTTCTTTTTTATTTTGATAAGAAAATCGCCTTTTTCAGTATGGGTTTCCAGTGTTTCTGGCTTTCTTAGGTCACGCTCGCAATAGGGGGAATGTTCCAGTAATTGTCCAAACCAATTTCGGTAGCGTTTTGGTGTGTATATGGGACTTCGCGACTCCACAATAAATAATCTATTGTCTTCATCGTTGAATTTCATTTTATAAATAATACCTCTAGGCACTACCAAATAATCTCCATATTTAAAATCAATATTTCCTAGATGTGTACGGAGTGTTCCCGTGCCCTTATGAACAAAAATAAGTTCATCGGCATCCGTGTTTTTATAAAAATAGTCCTCCTGCGACTTTTTAGGAGCTGCAAGAATAATTGTACAATCACTATTGGTCAAAATAGCTTTTCGGCTTTCGAGATAATCATCCTCTGGTGGTACTTGAAAACCTCTAAAACGATACGATTGCAGGTTATTGGGTTTCGCAATTTTAGGCGCCACATTATATTGCTTTTTTATTTCTTTTACTTGTGTAGGGCGCTCTTCATGGTAGGAGTTACTGTACATCCCGTCAAATCCTATAGTCCCGAACAATTGCTCAGAATATAATGAGCCGTCTGGTTTACGGAATTGTGTATGTCGTTTTGGAGGTATTTTCCCTAGTTTGTGATAGAAAGGCATAGTATGACTATTTATTTACACAAATATCGTAAAAATTTAGGGGTTTTTGTTTTAAGAGTATGCTAAAACCTGAACCCAGCGGTAATATGCCAAACCCCTTCATCGCGTTCTGGGCTAAACGCGTATTTTACTTCAATCGGACCGAGGAAAGTCTCGAGGCCGTATCCCAATCCAAAACCACTGTAATCAATTTTATTTATAAACTCTCCTGTTTCAAAAAGGTCATCTTCCACATTGGCTATATCCACAAAAACATTTAAGTGGTTTTTATTAAAAAGCTCATAATCTAACGTAAAATTAGATTTCAAATAGGTGTCGCCTCTTAAGCTCAAAGGATCGTAACCGTAAAGCGGCACAATATTATTTATCTGTTTAAAACCATACCCTCCAACAAAAAAATCTAACGAAGTTGTTGCATTATTCCCTATTTTAAAGCCTCCTTCAGTGGTGACGAGTGCAGAAAATTTATCTAGAAAAGTAACGGCATACCCCGCTTTTGCTTTTGCGATAGAAAATTGATCAAAGTCTTTGTTTCTGCCTTCCGCAAAAAGGTATAGATGAAAGTCACCAGAAAAGTAAAAACCACTATTTGGGAAAAAAGTATTGTCAAAAGAATCATACTTTAAATACCCATAAGTACTAAAGTAATTGGTATCCTCAAAAATGGTGCGTGGATTCTCATTCTCATCGATCCCAATCGTTTCAGACAAATACCGAAGCCATTTATGCTCTACTCCTAAGCCTAAAAGAAAGGTGCGTTTAAAAAGGGTTTCAAAATAAATCTGATTGGTAAGATCACCGTATTCTAAACCTAATTTATTTACCTGTGTTTGTTCCGCAGAAATTGTTTCAGCAAAAATAAAATCTATGGGGACACTTTTTTCAAAATAATCAAAGCGAGAATTGAGGCCAATGCTCCAGTAATATCCCTTATCGATATAGTAGTTAAAATTATACCGAATGTTATCGCCCACAACAAAGTCTAATGACGCAATATCGTTGTTTGTAAAAATCCGCTTTCTGGTAATATTGATCAGGGCAGATGTTTGATATAGCTCATCATAATGAACCCCTAATCGCAACTGCATTTTCGATTCGCTTTCGCGAAGATTAAATACAATTTTGTGTCGGTCTTCACCAAGGTCTTCTAACCGATAGTCAATATTTTGAAAATTACCTGTTGCTGATAAATTGTTGATCCCTTCGTTAAATTGCTCATAACTTACCTTATCTGGCACACGCAATTTAAGCTTCCCTAATACATATGCTCGTGTGTATTTTTCTAACCCGATTATTTCAACAGAATCGATATAAAACGTTTCACGTGATAAAAATGCTACAGCAACATCTGGTTTTATTATTTGTCTTGATGCCAACTCATTTAATTGATCCATAGCTAACGTTGCTTCTTCTTCACCAGACTTAATAATCTTTCTTCCCTCGTTAAAAGAAATTACACTAAAGTCTTTAATATTAGGATTGATGTAGATATCTGTTTTTTTTCGCTTCGGAATCATATCTTTTATGGTACGGTAGTTATTTACCTGCACCAAAACGTCAAACGCAGATTTTAAGCTTTCTCGATTTCGAAGGGAATCTTGAACATCAACTCCAATAATATAATCCATGCCCTTTGCTTTTACTTCATCAATCGGGTAATTGTTAACCACACCTCCATCGATCATGACTGTATCGTCTATAATCACTGGGCTAAAAATAGAGGGTAAGGCACCACTCGCTACAATTGCTCTTGGTAGGTATCCTTTATCCAAAAGAATCTGGTTGCCCTGTTCTGCATCTGTTGCAATACAAAAAAATGGAATGGGAAGCTTACTGAAATCTTCCACTTCATCTACATGTGCCGTAAGTTTTGAAAGTAGGTTATAAACGTTTTGTCCTTTAGAAAGTCCTGAAGGAAATTGAATATCAAAATTATCGAAAGGAAGCGATATCGCATATTTTTCACTTTCCCCTTTTTCATAAAAAGTTTTGGCACTACGCGGAATATCATCCTGAATCAAGGTATTGAAATCTGTATTCGTAAAAATAGAATCCAATTCTTTAGCCGAATACCCCGCAGCATAGAGTCCACCTATAATAGCTCCCATACTCGTCCCGCCAATGTAATCAATACGTACCCCAGCCTCTTCTATTTTTTTTAAGACACCTATATGCGCCAATCCCTTAGCCCCACCACCACTTAGGACAAGGCCTACTTTTACATCTCTCTTGGGTTCGTCTTGCTGCGCAAAACTTGTGGTTGCTAAAAGAAGGAGCAGAATGTATAAGGTATACTTCAATTTATTTGGTTTATGTTTTATTTAACTATTGCCATCTTAACCTACAAGGAAGCCTCCAAATTCAAATTCAGCTTCGATTTCAAGTTCCTTCTTCATTACTAAAATATACAACAATTTTCTTTGCTCTTGCGGCCCCGACTATCTTTTCTAATTCATCAAAACTAGCGGCTTTGATTCTTTTAGTACTCTTAAACGCCCGTAATAATTCTACCACTGTTTTTTCGCCAATTCCCGGAATAGATTCTAGTTCTGTATTTAGTGCTTCTTTGCTTCTTTTATCGCGATGAAAGGTAATACCAAAACGGTGCGCTTCGTTCCTTAATTGTTGGATAATCTTCAACGTTTCAGATTTCTTATCAAGATATAACGGAATGGGATCATCTGGATAAAACAACTCTTCCAGTCTTTTCGCAATTCCAATAATCGCTATTTTTCCTCTTAATTCTAATCTATCCAATGCTTTTAAAGAAGAGGACAATTGGCCTTTACCACCATCGATGATAATGAGTTGTGGCAACGGTTGTTCCTCCTCCTTTAATCGTTTGTACCTGCGGTACACGACTTCTTCCATCGAAGCAAAATCGTCTGGCCCGACGACTGTTTTAATATTAAACTTACGATAGTCCTTTTTGCTCGGTTTTCCATTTTTGAAAACCACGCAGGCTGCAACCGGGTTTGTACCTTGAATATTACTGTTGTCAAAACATTCTATATGTCTTGGTTCTACCTTAAGGCGAAGGTCTTTTTTCATTTGTGCCATGATTCGTTTTTCATGACGGGCTGGATCTACAATTTTAGCTTGTTTAAAACGTTCCATACGATAGTATTTTGCGTTTCTTTCTGAAAGGTCTAAGATCTTTTTTTTATCTCCCAACTTCGGAATGTGAATTTTGATCTCTTCCCCTAAATCCACCTGAAAGGGTAAATACACCTCTGTAGATTGCGAATTGAACCGTTGCCGTAATTCGATCACCGCCAACTGAAGCAACTGTGAATCGGTCTCATCCAGTTTTTTCTTAATCTCTAACGTATGTGAACGTATGATCGCCCCAAACGAAAGCTGCAAAAAGTTCACGTAGCCATAGCTCTCATCGCTTACAATGGTGAACACATCCACATTGTTGATCTTTGGGTTTACCACCGTTGATTTGGATTGGTAGTTTTCCAGAATATCAATCTTCTCTTTTATACGCTGGGCGTCTTCAAATTTAAGCGCGCCAGCGTACGATTTCATTTGAACTTTAAAACGGTTGAGCGAATCCTTAAAATTACCCTTTACAATGCTTCGGATGGCTTCGATATTTTCATGATATGCTACCTCACTGTACTTGCCTTCACAAGGTCCTGCACAGTTGCCTAGATGGTATTCTAGACACACTTTATATTTATCTGCTTTAATTTTTTCTTCAGCCAAATCATAGTTGCACGTTCGCAACGGATAAAGCCCTTTTATAAGATCGAGCAGTGTGTGTACCGTCTTCATGCTGGTGTAAGGTCCATAATATTCGGAGCCATCTTTTATCAACCTTCTCGTGGGGAAAACCCTTGGAAATCGCTCGTTTTTAATGCAAATCCATGGGTAGGACTTGTCATCCTTAAGCATGACATTATACTTAGGCTGGTATTTTTTTATAAGATTGTTTTCGAGAAGTAGCGCATCCGTTTCCGTAGCAACAACGATATGTTTAATATCATTGATCCGTTTTACAAGGAGTCTCGTTCGGGCATTATCGTGCTGTTTTGTAAAATAAGAATTGACCCTTTTTTTCAGGTTTTTGGCCTTACCGACATATAGCAACTTATCATCCTTATCATAATATTGATAAACCCCAGGAGATTCTGGAAGGGTAGATATTTGTAATGCAACGGATGCTTCTGCCATAGCATCAAAGATACTGGGTATTTTAAAAATCTATCTCCATTTCCAAAGCAAACCTTGTTAAAAAAGGGTTAAAGACTTTCATTAAAAAATCTAGAGACGTCCATATTGCGTAATTTTAATCACAGTACAAAACTAAATGACCAAACAGCTAGGTATACACAAATTTAAAAAGCATGTCCTCATGTTTCTTGCCGTGCTCTATATAGCAACTCCCTTGCACAAAACATTGCAGTACGGATTTCATAAATTAGAACACGCTATCACTCAGTCTGCAGACGATCATGGTCATTATATTGCACACGAATTAGACAAAGAACATGCACATAAACATAAATTTATAGCTTTTTTTGATTCTGTTTTTTCTTCTGAAACAGAACCTTCAGAAAACAATAAAGTAACCACAGAAATTAAGATCGATAAACATGTCACGTCCTCAGATTTCGCATTTAAGGGACCACAAACTTTCTTTACTGAACATATTTTTTTCTACACGACATCAAGCTATTCAAATTTTCTTGATTCGACCACGCCTCCACCCAAGACAAGCTTTTCATAAGCGTTCTATCACGTTCCCAAAACAAACTGTTTTAGGGGCTAATTATTTATTCTAAACAAATTTTATGAAAAGCATACTTATATGGGGTGTGCTACTTATCTGTGCGTACGCCCAATCGCAAACGCTCACAGGAAAAGTAGTGACCCAAAATAATACACCGTTGCAAGATGTAGCTGTGTACAACAAGACAACATCACAACATTCACATACCAATTCACTAGGGGTTTTTACCTTAGAGAACGTTTCGGTACAAGATCAAATTTACATTTCGCACCTTGGATATGAAGCTTATATTTATGTTGTGGATACGAATGATTTCTCACAGGAAATCCAAATTTCGCTAAAAGAAGCTGCTGTTTCTTTGCGCCAGATTACAATCACTCCCGAAGTAAATGCCCTCAACCAAATCGTGAATATTGATCTGGAAAACAGTCCCGTAAAAAACACCCAAGAAGTACTACGTAAAGTACCCGGACTTATTATTGGGCAACATGCTGGGGGCGGAAAGGCCGAGCAAATATTCTTGCGCGGTTTTGACATTGACCACGGTACAGATATAAGCCTTAGCGTAGATGGGCTTCCCGTCAATATGGTATCGCACGCCCACGGACAAGGCTATAGCGATCTGCATTTTTTAATACCCGAAACGGTAGACAATATTGAGTTTGGTAAAGGTCCGTATTACGCCGATCATGGTGATTTTACAACGGCAGGCTATGTTGATTTTAAAACAAAAAAACGAATTGATAACAGTTCCGTTTCGGTTGAATATGGCGATTTTAATTCTTTTAGGACTGTTGGGCTCTTTAATGTCCTAGACACTAAAAACAGCAACGCATATCTTGCGGCATCGTTATACACCTTTGACGGTCCGTATGATTCTCCCCAAAATTTTAATCGTTTTAATTTGATGGGTAAATACAATTTTAAATTAGCCGGAAATCAAGAGGTTTTGCTTACGGCTTCTCACTTTCAGAGCAAATGGGATGCTTCTGGGCAAATTCCGCAACGAGCTGTTGATTCAGGACTGATAGACCGTTTTGGTGCTATTGATGATACGGAAGGCGGTAACACAAGTCGCACCAATCTTTTAGTAAATCACACTAAAATCCTTTCAGAAAACAGCCAATTAGAAACCACGGCGTTCTATTCACATTATGATTTTGAACTTTTTTCAAACTTCACCTTCTTTCTAGTAGACCCTATAAACGGTGATCAGATTGCACAGCGAGAGGACCGAAATATTCTAGGTTTTCAAACCGCATATTCAGAAAAATTGGAGTTTAGCGATTTTGATTTTGAATACACCGCTGGTGTGGGTGTGCGCTACGACGATGTAAACGATGTGGAGCTTTCTAGAACTGCAAACCGAAGCAAAATCTTAGAAAGGCTCGCCTTTGGTAATGTAGATCAAATAAACTCTTTCGGTTTTTTAAATACTGAATTCGATTTTGGCGACTTTAAGATAAATCCTGCCTTGCGATTGGATTATTTTAAGTTTGATTATGAAAATTTCTTGAGCCCAACCTATGATAACCGAAGTGAAAGTAAAGTCTTTGCCAGCCCAAAGCTTAATTTTGTCTATTCGCCCAATCGTGAATTGCAACTGTTTTTAAAGACAGGGATTGGTTTTCACTCTAACGATACGCGTGTCGTTGTGGCCAATAGTGGGGAGGATATTTTACCTGCAGCCTATGGCGCAGACCTTGGAGGTGTCTATAAAATCACAGATAGATTGGTTGCAACCTCAGCGCTCTGGACACTTTTTCTAGATCAGGAATTTGTCTATGTGGGTGATGCCGGTATTGTAGAACCCAGCGGAAAATCAAGGCGCTTGGGTGTTGATTTTGGTCTGCGATACGAAGCATTGGACTGGTTGTACTTTTTTGGTGATATTAATTATACCTACGCACGTAGTACCGAGGCGCCAGATGGTGAGGACTACATTCCACTAGCGCCAGACCTTACCTCGACAGGAGGTATAACATTTACTAATGTAGGTGATTTTTCTGGTGGTCTTACTTATAGGTTTATAAAAGACCGAGCTGCGAACGAAGATAATAGCATTATTGCAGAAGGCTATTTTGTGACCGATTTCAACCTCAATTACACCTATAAAAATTTTGTGTTTGGGGTGATTGTGGAAAATCTGTTTGACACGGAATGGAACGAAACTCAATTTGCCACCGAAAGCAGGCTTTTTAATGAGGCGGAACCCGTTGAAGAGATTCATTTTACACCAGGAACACCGTTCTTTTTAAGAGGTAAAGTTACCGTTAACTTTTAAAGATAAACACCTAGGCAGTATTCTTTTTGTTACTTTAGCAGCGACCAATAAATAACGAATGAATATTGCCATTTTATCTCGAGGAGAAAAATTATACTCCACACAAAGCTTAGTAAAAGCAGGAGCTACCCGCGACCATGAAATGGAAGTGCTAGATCCTGCTTATTTTACTTTTGCCACAGAAAAAGGGAAGGCAAATTTATATTATCATACTGAATTGGTAGATGATCTGGACGCCGTAATTCCACGTATTGGTGCTTCAAACACCTATTATGGCAGTGCACTTGTACGGCATTTTGAAGCAGCAGGTGTTTTTTGCGCTGTTTCGGCGGATGCGATTCTGAATTCGAGAGACAAATGGACGTCTTTTCAAATATTGACAAAAGCGGGTGTCCCTGTTCCACGTACTGTTTTGGGAAATTATTTTTACAATGAAGAACTACTGAAGAGTTTCGGAGAACATCCAGTTATCATTAAAATTTTAGAAGGAACTCATGGCAATGGCGTGATCCTTTCAGAAAACTATAAGAATGCATTGGCAACGGTTGAAACACTCCAGACTAGCAACGTTAAATTTATTGTTCAAGAATATATAGCCGAATCGCAAGGGGCCGATCTTAGGGCCATTGTGGTAGATGGTGTGGTGGTAGCCTCTATGAAAAGAACGTGTAAAGAAGGAGATTTTAGATCTAATTTACATCGGGGCGGTTCTTCAGAAATCATTCAACTTTCTTCGGAAGAAGAACGGGTGGCAATCAAAGCCTCCAAAGCACTTAAACTGGGCGTTTGTGGTGTCGATATTTTGCAATCTAAAAGAGGCCCTCTTGTGCTGGAAGTAAACTCTACACCAGGGCTTGAAGGTATTGAAACTACGACAGGCAAGAACATTTCAAAAAGTATTATCGGCTATTTAGAGCGCAGCAAACGGTAAAATTTTCTTAACAACTCCTTCAGAAGCAATAAAAGAATGGCATTTTAGTATCTTGCCAAAAGAAAACCCATAATTTTGAAACGAAAAATAGGAAGAATAGATAAAGCAGATTTTCCTTTGTTGAATCTGAATGAAGTAGATATTAAAATAGATACCGGTGCATTTACGTCATCCATTCACTGTAAAAACATGAAAGTGGAGGATAATTATTTAAAATGTAATTTCTTGGATGAAGAACACCCTGATTATCATGAACGTGAAATCATTTTTGACAAGTACGACGTCAAAGTGGTGAAAAGTAGTAATGGGCAATCGCAAGCTAGGTATCGTATCTTAACCGAGATTTTATTATTCGGAAAGGTATATCCTATTTTTTTAACCTTGAGTGATCGTGAGGAAATGAAATATCCAGTGCTTATAGGACGTAAGTTTTTAACCAAACGCTTTATCGTAGATATTAATATGGTCAATCTTTCGCATAAATTAAAACAAAAAAATCTAACTAAATAGAGCTCCTGCCTTTGTAGGAAATAGTATGAAAATAAATATCTTATCTGCTAACCCAAATCTCTACTCTACACAGCGATTAGTAGAAGCAGCAAAAAAAAGAAAGCACGATGTGGAGATCATTAATCACACGAAGTGTGACATCGTGATAGAGAAAAAAAACCCTGTTATTTTATACAAGGGAAAACAAATTGAGAAACCAGATGCAGTAATCCCAAGGATTGGAGCTTCGGTTACCTTTTATGGAACCGCTGTGGTACGACAATTTGAAATGATGCGCTGTTTTACTACCACCGAGTCTCAGGCGTTAGTAAGATCAAGAGATAAGTTAAGAAGTCTACAAATTTTATCAAGAGCTGGTTTAGGGCTTCCAAAAACAATTTTTACGAATTATTCTAAGAATGTAAAAGAAATTGTAGAAGAAGCTGGGGGTGCTCCCGTTATCATCAAACTTCTTGAAGGAACCCAAGGTATTGGTGTAATCCTGGCAGAGACTAAAAAAGCAGCAGAATCTGTCATCGAAGCTTTTAATAATCTGCAGGCACGTGTGATTGTTCAAGAATTTATAAAAGAAGCTGGCGGTGCAGATATTAGGGCTTTTATAGTAGACGGGCAAGTGGTGGGCGCCATGAAACGCCAAGGAAAAGAAGGAGAGTTTAGAAGCAATCTTCATAGAGGTGGCACCGCAGAAGTAATTCAATTGAGCGACGAAGAAGAGACAGCTGCCTTAAAAGCTGCTAGAGCTATGGGATTAGGCATCGCTGGGGTTGACATGTTGCAGTCCGCTAGAGGACCGTTGATTCTTGAAGTCAATTCATCACCAGGTTTAGAAGGAATAGAGGCTGCCACAGGAAAAGATATTGCCTCAATCATCATCAAATATATTGAAAGAAACGTAGACTAATGAAAAATGACGATCTCATCATATTAGGGGAAACGGTGCATTTGGGAGAGAGTAAAACAATCAATTTTAGTTTTGCAAAGTTATACACCTCAACTAATGTTGAAATCCCTGTCATCATCAAAAGAGCCGAGGCACCTGGGCCTACGGTTCTGATAACGGCTGGTATTCACGGCGATGAGATTAATGGCGTAGAAATAGTACGGCAAGTGATCGCAAAAAAAATAAATAAACCTGCTCGAGGAACGATTATATGCATCCCTATTTTAAACATTTTTGGATTTCTAAATACCGATCGCGCTTTCCCTGATGGCCATGATCTAAACCGGGTTTTCCCAGGCACTAAAACAGGTTCACTGGCGAGTCGTGTCGCGTATCATTTCACTAAAGAAATTGTTCCCCATGCCGATTATTGTTTAGACTTTCATACCGGAGGTGCCCAACGGTTTAATGCACCTCAAATACGGATAGAACCCAACAACCAAGAACTTTTAGACCTAGCCAATGTATTTAATGCACCCTTCACTGTGTATTCTTCAAACATAGGTAAAACTTATAGGCACACCTGTGGTAAAATGGGAATTCCTATTTTACTGTTTGAAGGCGGTAAATCTCTGGAAAGCAATAAGCACGTCGTTAAAGAGGGTGTCGACGGTGTCATGCGTTTTTTGCATCACTTAAAAATGCTGCATAAAAGCCATCCGCTTCCCGAAGTGAAGCACAAACCGGTTATCATAGAAAAAAGTCGTTGGATCCGTGCACAAAAAAGCGGCCTGCTACATGTTAAAATAGAATGTAATAAGCATGTAGAGAAAGACGAGTTTTTAGCTACGATTACCGATCCTTATGGCACGATGCGTTATAAGGTGAAATCACCCAATGCTGGGTATATTATTAATGTGAACCAAGCGGCAATTGTAAATCAAGGCGACGCTATTTTTCATATTTCTACTGAAAAAACCGATTCTTCCAGCAGTGAAGAATCCGATGACTAATGGACAAAAAGGCCTTCCGAAAAAAATATAGCGCCCTTAGGGAAACACTATCAGAAAGCGAAATTGAAGATAAAAGCCTTGCCATCGCCAATAATGCGTTGCAACTTCCTATTTGGGATAAAACTAATTACCATATTTTTTTACCTATTGAAGAAAAAAAAGAGGTTAACACGGCCTATTTACTTCATATACTCCAAGGCAGGGATAAGAGTGTGATCGTTCCAAAAGCAAATTTTTCAACGGGTGAAATGGTCCATTATCTATTACAGGAAAACACCGTTTTAAAACTGTCAGAATACAATATTGCCGAACCTGTATCAGGCATCACCATTCTGCCTGAAGAAATACACGTGGTGTTTGTACCCTTACTGGCTTTTGACGAAAAGGGCTATAGGGTAGGATATGGCAAAGGGTTTTATGATCGGTTTTTAGCAAAATGCTCTAAAGACTGTGTTACTGTGGGACTATCGCTCTTTGAACCCACTACTCAAATACCTTATAAAAACTTGGATATTCCCGTAAAGTATTGTATTACTCCACAAAAAATTTATTCATTTTAAAAAATTCAGTTATATTTAAAATCTAATTAAATCAACCAAAAACATGGAAACACAAAATAATCCTGCGGGAGCTCCGCCAGATAACAACCTAGTATGGGCCATTTTATGCACCGTTTTATGTTGCTTACCGCTAGGTATTGTAGCGATCATCAAGTCTACAAAAGTAAAAGAATTATGGATGGCCGGTGATCATGTAGGCGCACAGAAAGCCGCCGATGATGCTAAAAAGTATTCCATCTGGGGTGCAGGAATAGCTGCATTGCTTTGGGTGCTGTATATCGTCTTTTTTGTCGTAGTTGGCGTCGCAGGAGGTGGTTTTTAATCCTAATTAAAACAAAATTGCCCTTAAACAAATTAGGTTTAAGGGTTTTTTTTTGTCTTATATTTACCTCATGAATACGACCAATACTTCCAGACCTCCAGAGAACAATCTTATTTGGGCAATTCTGTCTACTGTACTTTGCTGTATGCCCTTAGGCGTCGTGGCAATTGTAAAAGCTTCTAAAGTAGAAACCCTGTGGTATCAAGGCAGGCACGATGAAGCCGTAAAAGCAGCAGATGATGCTAAAAAATGGTCTATCTACAGCGCGGTAAGCATTGCGGTCATCATTGGAGTTATTATGATACTTGGTTTTATAGGCGCCTTAGCAGATGGAGCATTCAATTACTAAAAAAATAGGGTTCGTATTTTTAGGACTACTTATTTTAAGTGTTATTGTATTTATATATTACCGCTTTAATCCGTCGTCGACAAACACTTCCTTTTTGGCCTGTCCCATTAAAATGGTAACAGGTTATCACTGCCCAGGATGTGGTTCACAACGGGCCATACACCAACTCCTTCACCTCAATGTCTACAGGGCTTTTAGATTGAACCCATTTATGTTGGCTTCGTTGCCAATAATCATGTATGCGCTAGGATTGCGGCTGTACAACTACCTATTTAATACACAGCACCGAGTCGGTATTTTTTACAGCAAATGGTTTATCTATGGTTATTTTGGTCTTGCACTTTTATATTGGTTACTGCGTAACCTGCCGTACTACCCGTTTAACCTACTGGCTCCCACAAGTTAAATTAACTTTATTGAGAGGTTTATCCTACAAATTGAAATATTTCTGTATATTGCCGTACCCAAATTAACGCGTTATGAACTTCTTAGTACAAAAAAGGAATAACACCTTTTTGAAGAAGGAAGAACAACCTCACATAAGCAACAGCTTAACTTCCGATAATTTTTATTATAAAGAAATAGCCCGTCTCACTGGATCTGGTGGATGGAAAGTTGATTTAATAAATAAAACTACCGTTTTAGATCCCGCGGCTAGAAGTATATTGAATGTTCCCATAGAGTACGAAGCCTCTTTAAACAAGCTCTCTCAATTTTATGTAGCGGGTGAACACAGAGAAAAAGCCATAACCGTTTTTAAATCCTGTGAGAATGGTCTATCGTTTAATACAATTTCAAAAATGCTTACATATGACGGTTCTAGCTTTTGGGCGCGTGCTATAGGAAAACCGATTTTTGATAGTCAACGCAACGTAATAGGATTGCAAGGTATTTTTCAAGATATCACAGAAGAAATAAAAAAAGAAAGAAATTTAAAAAGTTCTTTAAGAACCATTGCGTCTCATAATGAACGCTTAATGAATTTTGCAAATATGGTAACCCATAACGTACGTTCTCAAGCTAGCAATCTTCAATTAACCCTGGAACTTCTTAACGATTCAAATTCTGAACAGGAAACACGGGATTTAAACTCAAATCTCAACTATATTTCAGAAAGTTTAAATAAAACCATCGTTCACTTAAACGAAATTGTCTCCATACAATCAAAATCGCTATCCGAAAAGTCTGCACTATATTTTAAAGATTACCTCCTCAAGGCTAAAGTGGCCTTAAATGAAGAGATTTCAACAAATGATGTAGAAGTATTTTCTGAGTTTTCTGAAGTGACTAAAATATATTACAATCCTGAATTTTTAGAAAACATATTTATCAGTCTTGTCAAATTTATGATTAGATCTCATCAATCTCAAAAACCACTGGTCATAGACTTTTATACTTTTAAAGAAAATGGCACGAAATTTTTACTCATAAAAGATAATGGGAATGGACATGCCTGTAAAGGAAAATCGCTCTTTGATATTGCCAAAGATCCAGAGGAGATAAATAATATGTCACATATAAATCTTTTTATTTTAAAGAACCAAGTAGAAGCAATGCATGGTAAAATTGAGATAGAATCTGCCCTCGGAAAAGGGACTACTTTTAAGATTCAATTTTAATTTATTCATTATTTTTTTCAACCTCATCTATTAAAATTTCCTCCTTCTTAGGAAATGCGCGTTTATTAAAAATAATAAGCAAGATGACCCCAGCACTAATAGAGGCATCTGCAACATTAAATACGGGTTCAAAAAACACAAAATACTCTCCTCCCCAAATAGGAATCCAATTTGGCAAAACACCATCCCACATAGGAAAGTAAAGCATATCTACGACCTTACCATGAAAAACGGATGCATACCCGCCGGCCTCAGGAAATAGTGTTGCCACCTGCGCATTACTTCCATCAAATATAAGCCCGTAAAAAACAGAGTCTACGATATTTCCAAAAGCACCAGCAAAAATAAGCGCAATACAAAGCGTCAATATCCTCGAGGAATTTTTACGCACCGAGTCCCATAACCAATAGCCAATCCCTACAATCGCTATAAGACGAAACAGTGTTAAGAACAGTTTACCGTATTCCCCAGGAATTTTTGCTCCCCAGGCCATGCCTTCATTTTCAACAAAATGAATTCGAAACCAATCTAATACCTTAATTTCTTCACCTAAAGTGAAATGGGTTTTTATGTAAATTTTTGAAATCTGATCTATTAACAAGATCACTATGATGAGAAGTGTAGCTTTTTTTATGGACATGTGGCGGTAGGATTAAATTTACCTTAAAACGTCTTCGATTTTAACAGCTGCAAAAATAAGGAATATTAATGGGTTTGTAACAAGGTAATATCGCCATACAAGGTATGGGCCTCCACAATATACGTATGACCATTTGGTAATTCATTTAGTAAGGTTCCATATTTTGTAAAGCCAGTACCAGAAACGTTGTTTTTTATAACTTCTACATAAATATCACCTTTTTTGGTCTTAATATCTGCATCACCTAGAAAATTGAGCAACTCACATCTGCCCTCATCTAATGCTACCGTTAAAAATTCAAAAGTACCCATCGCCTTCAACGAAGCAATATCTGAAGTAACCGAAACATTTAATCCTTCTGGCACGATAACAGTAAGTGCTACAGAATGGAGCTTATGCGCTGCTAATTTGTCATTGTCCTTTTTAAAAAATGGTAAGAAGCCTGAAGAAACAAGTAGTGCTCCATTTTTCTCTTTTAGCGTGACCAAAGTGCTTTCTGCATACTCTCCCTCTATTTTTGCCGTTACTTTAATTTGATCTGTTTTTTCTGAAAATAATGCGACCTTAAACATACCGTCGGCATCGATTAATATCCAGTTAATGCCATATGCATCTTTACTTTTTTCAAGAAATTTTTGTGCGTTTACTTGAAATGCCAGCGAAATAAGTAAAAAGAAAGCTATATATTTTAGCATAAAAAAAGCCCCAGTTTGATGAAGGGGCAGGTTCATTTATTTTGAAAATTGAAACTCATTGTCTTTCGAGATACTTTAAATTACCTCTTTTCGTGCGGTAAAAAACAGCAACCTTGGTCAAGACACCGCACTATGTAATTGGATGCCTACGAAAAATTCAAGAACACCATTCAGAAGATCCCGCTATCTAGCGGGACACCTTCGACCACGTGTTTTTCTGCGAATAACACCGCCCCACTTACTTCTGCATGTTTTTGGCTTCGATACTTAGCGTTGCGTGAGGTACTAATTTTAAGCGTTCTGGGTTTATTAATTTACCCGTAACACGACATATACCATAGGTTTTGTTTTCTATACGGATCAGTGCATTTTTCAAGTCTCTGATAAATTTCTCTTGACGAATTGCAAGCTGCGATGCGGTCTCTTTACTCATTACCTCACTACCTTCATCAAAGGCTTTAAAAGTAGGAGACGTGTCGTCTGTACCATTGTTACTATCGTTTCTATAAGCACTTTCAATGAGGTCAAACTGTTCTTTAGCTTTCACAATTTTTTCATTGATAAGTAGTTTAAATTCCGCTAATTGCGCGTCGCTATATCTGTTTTTTACATCTTCTCCCATAATAATATATTTTTAAATCCGCTTAGCGAATGTATATTAGTGTTTTTTTATTTTTAGCTTTGTTGTGATATCGTCAAAAACAATTTCTGTACCATTGTCTACATGACTTTTAAACGCCAACACATCTGTTAATGTTTCTTGCTTTATATATTCTAAGTTTTGTTTCACTGCAGGTGCTATTTTGTCATTTTCTTGCAGCGTCACTTCAATTCTATCTGTAACTTCAAAACCTGAGTCTTTACGTAGGTTTTGTATTCTATTTACGAGCTCTCTCGCTATCCCTTCATTTTTTAATTCAGGAGTAATAGTAATATCTAGCGCTACTGTAATTCCATTGGCATTTGCAACTAACCAACCTTCAATGTCTTGAGAACTTATTATCACATCATCGAGGGTCAATTTAGTATTTTTTTGATTAATTGGCACGAGAATACTTCCCTCTTTTTCCAATACTGAAATCTCTTCTTGACCAAACTTTTGGATAGCCCCGGCAACAGCTTTCATATCCTTTCCAAACCGAGGACCTAACTTTTTAAAATCTGGTTTTATTTGTTTTACCAAAATACCTGAAGCTTCATCAATCAGTTTAATTTCCTTGACATTGACCTCACTTTTAATCAATTCAGAAACTGCTTCGATTTCAGCTTTGATCGTATTATCCAACACTGGAATCATTACTTTTTGTAATGGTTGTCTCACCTTTATCTTCTCCTTTTGACGCAGTGATAAGACAAGAGAACTTATCGTTTGTGCCCGTTGCATTTTGCGTTCTAGCGTAGTGTCAATAAAAACAGTGTCTGCCACTGGAAATGAAGTTAAATGTACCGATTCTTCTTCATTTGTATTAACTCCTTTGGATAAATCTTTGAACAATCTGTCCATAAAAAATGGAGCAATAGGAGCGCCAAGTTTTGCCACTGTTATCAAACAAGTATATAACGTTTGGTAGG
>Ga0207891_1000688_pt1 | contig 20224 bp, 15 predicted proteins | sample LinPmetageLP50_FD_184061 | JGI IMG/M metagenome (GOLD analysis project Ga0207891, IMG submission 184061) | Marine viral communities from the Pacific Ocean - LP-50 (SPAdes) | ecosystem: Environmental > Aquatic > Marine > Oceanic | place: Pacific Ocean | collected 2011-08-27 | reverse complement strand
GTGGCGGTTACCAATATTATTTTGAAAAGGACAACCAGCAATTAGGCGATTTACCCTATGCAAGCATGGTGATAGGTTATCGTCCCGATGTTTTTATGGGGGATTATCCTAAACCCGATTGGCGGGGTTTTATTGAATCATTAGTCGAGTTTCCAGGAGACAATAAATATACCGGTCAACAAAATTTTACAGACGAACGTAGCAAAAAAGTATTAGTGGGACCTTCATTCTTAGGACTTTACGGGGCTTGGGGTATTTCTTTCGGAGCGCTGTTTCCAGTGGTACAGGATTTAACCCCAAAGGCAATCAAAGAAAACTATCGGGTATCCATTAATTTAAGTTATTGGTTATAGTATAAATAAATTTAATAAAATAAACAGATGAAAAAAATAGTATTATTAATTGTAGTTGTTGTATTTGGAAGTTTTAGTTCCAATGCCCAGATTCAGAAAATAGATCAGGAAGTGTTTGGAATGGACTGTGCCCCCTGTGCTTATGGACTGGAGCGAGGTCTTGAAAAATTGGATGGCCTGGAAAAAGTGCAGGTTAGCCTGAATGACGGTAAAGCTTATCTTGATTTGGCAAATAACAATAACTTGAGCCTTAGGCAAATTCAGGAGGAAGTAAAAAAGAATGGTTTTTCAGCTAAGAATGCCGAAATAGTTATAAAGGGCAACTTCGTTGAGCAGGATGGCACTTATGCAATACAAACCGGGAAAGAAACTTTTAAGATAGCTGAAGCAACTTCTACCAACTTACGTTCCAGGTTAAAACCCGGAATTGTAAAAGTAAAAGGGATAGTTCAGGATGAAGAAGACGGTAATTTAACTAATAAGTGGAAATTAAATATCACCCAGGTTTATTAGCCGGAAAAAGGGAGTTTTAAAGAACATTAATTAATGGCGGACTCTACATCGAGCCCGCCAATTTTTTTTAAAATTTTAGAAATGAATTAATCTTCCCTCGTAACTAATTCATACACACAAGGTATCACAACCAGGTTTAGTACCGTTGCTGAGAGCAATCCTCCAAGTATCACCACCGCCATTGGGCTTTGAATCTCACTTCCCGGTTCGCCTCCTTTTAAAGCTAGCGGAATAAGTGCCAGTCCTGTGGTAAACGCGGTCATCAGAATTGGATTTAACCTGTCGAGCGCACCAGATTTAATGAGCTCATAACCCCTAAGGCCTTCCTTCCGCAGATCTTCATATCTCGAAACCAGCAGAATTCCGTTTCGTGTCGCGATCCCAAATAAACTGATAAAACCTATCGTGGAAGCTATACTTACAATTCCTGAAGTAAAGTATACGATTAAGATTCCACCAATCAAAGCCAGGGGTAAATTGATAAGCACAACAAAAGCGAGTTTCACATTGTTGAATTCAAAATACAACAGGAGGAAAATCACGAAGATTGCAATAATGGCAGTGATCAACAGCATTTGTGAAGCTCTGGATTCACTTTCAAATTGTCCGCCATATTGTACCCTGTAACCTTCGGGAATAGTCACTGAAGAATTCACGGTTACCTGGATCTCTTCCACCGCACTTCTTAAATCCCGACCCTGCACATTGGCAGCAACAACGATTTTCCTTTGCACATCTTCCCGGCTAATGGTATTAGGACTGCTTACAGAAGAAACACTAGCGAGCTGTTCCAATGGAACCTGTGAACCATTTGGCAATCCTATCAAGGCAGTTCTGATTTTTTCAATGCTGTTTCTAACATCCTCCTTATAACGCACCACCAGGTCAAAATACTTCTGACCTTCATAAATCTCACCAACTTCGTGACCGGCAAAGGCGATATCTACCTGCTCCATTAACTGTCCTACGGTCATTCCATAAGCTGAAAGGATCTGTCGTTTTGGGCTTATCTTGATCTGTGGTACTTCGATCTGCTGATCAACAGCTACATCGGCAAGCCCATCGATAGGAGTAATATTCTCCTCCACGTTTTTACCTATTTCATATAGCTGTTGAAGATCGGGTCCAAAGATCTTAATTGCGATATTGGCTCTCGTACCTGAAAGCATATGATCGATACGGTGAGCAATGGGCTGCCCCAGCGTAATATTAACCCCCGGAACGATACTTAATTTCTCCCGTACCTCTTCAAAAAACTCCTCCTTCGATTTATCTTCCAGGGTGAATGGTACATCGATCTCGGCGGCATTTACTCCCTGGGCATGCTCGTCCAGTTCAGCCCTACCAGTCCTTCTGGTAACCACATCCACTTCAGGCATTTCAAGCAATAATTGCTCTACCTGGTTTCCAGTCTTATTACTTTCTTCTAGCGACATGGATGGAGGCCCCACCACACTTATCACTAGTGATCCCTCGTTGAATTCAGGAAGAAAACTTCTTCCTAATTGCGTAAATAACGCAATACTCAGTAAAAAAGCAACCACTGTTACCGCGATCACGGTTTTAGGGATCTTTAAGGCACGATTTAGAATATCGGCGTAGGCCTTCTGTAACCATCTTTCCACTTTTGTTCCTTCGGACTGCTTTTTCAGCATTTTCTCCTTTTTCAGAAGATAGCTACACAGCACGGGAGTAACGGTTACCGCTACAATCAGCGACGTCAATACTGAAGTGATAAAAGCAATTCCCAGAGGTTTCAGCAATCGGCCTTCCATTCCGCCAAGGAAAAACAGCGGCACAAAAGAGACGATAATGATAAGGGTTGCTATGATGATGGAACTTCTAATTTCCACCGATGCATCCCTTACCACGGTGATCACCGACTGCCTTTCAGCTTTAGGTTTTCGAATATTCTCGCGCAGGCGTTTATAAACATTCTCCACATCAATAATAGCATCATCTACCAGTGCTCCAATTGCAATTGCCATTCCACCCAAACTCATGGTATTGATGGTATAGCCCAGCATTTTTAATACGATAATCGATACCAGTAACGAAATTGGGATCGCCAATAGCGAAATTAGGGTAGTACGCCAGTTCATCAGGAATATGAATAACACGATGACCACGAAAAAGGCACCTTCCAGCAGGGTCATATTCAGGTTACTGATGGAAGCATCAATAAAGTCTGCCTGTCGGAAGATCTGACTTTTGATCTCCACGCTTTCAGGGAGACTTGTTTCCAGTTCGGCAATGGCCTCATCCAGTCTTTCCGTGAGTTCCAGCGTATTGACATCGGGCTGCTTGGAAATTGTCAAAATAACCGCAGGTTCCGCATTCAGGGAGCCATCCCCGATCTTATCAGCAGCGCCTATCTGTACTTCCGCAATATCCTTTATTTTAATACTCTGACCGTTTACCTGTTTTACCACAGCTTCCTCCAGATCATCTATCGCATAAGCCCTACCACTTCCTTTGATGATGTATTGATTTCCGTATTGATTCAGAAAACCACCGGGAGCATTCGTATTTGCCTCTTTAACCTTCTCGGTTAATTCTTCGAGACTTACATCGTAATATTTCATTTTTCCGGGATCGGCAAAAACCTGGTATTGTTTATAATCTCCTCCAATCACCACCACGTTTGCAATCCCTCCGATGGCTTTGATCCGTGGACGTATCTGCCAGTCAGATAATGTTCTTAGTTCCATTGGGTTCAAACTATCTGAAGTGACTCCCAATAGCATTACTTCTCCCATAATCGAGGAAATCGGTGCCATAGTAGGAGCTCCTATTCCTGTGGGTAGGTTTTCTCGAACCATTGGAATACGTTCACTTACGATCTGTCTTGCCTTGTAAATATCAGTACCCCAGTCGAATTCAACCCAAACAATGGAGATCCCGGCGGCTGAGGAAGAACGAATCCTTCTTACATTCGGCGAACCGTTCATCGCGGTTTCGAGCTGATAGGTCACTAGTTTCTCTACCTCTTCACTTTCCATTCCGTGTGCTTCCGTTAGTATGGTCACGGTAGGCGCGGTAAGGTCTGGAAATACATCCACGTTCATATTACGTGCGAGGTAAAACCCGGTGACGCTCAGTACCACAGCCGCCAGAAGAACCAGAAGCCGGTTTTGAAGCGAAATCGATAATATTTTATTTAACATCTAATTTCTATTTCTTTATTAATGATCATGACCGTGTGCGGGTGTTTGTCCGGACATTGAAGCCATCTTAACCTGATAATTTCCGGTGGTCACGACAACGTCTCCGGCATCAAGTCCGCTAAGGACCTGCGCATTCTTTCCGTTTCGTTTCCCGATCTTTACAGGTCTCCTCTCGAAACTTTCACCACCGGTTTGTACGATCACAGAATAATTCCCGTAATCTTCCAGCAGTGCAGCTTCAGGTACTACAATTCCGGTTTCAGCTTCTCCAAGTGCAATTTGAACTTCAGTAAAACTGCCTTTGGGCATTTCAACTACATCGTTCACTTTGATATACACCGGGATCATTGGTTTGCGATCCTCCACTTCCTTACCTACGGAAACTATAGATCTATCTTCCACTTCACTCCAGTTCCCTTTATCATTTCTGTACCAGACACCCGAAATAGCTTCCTTACTTGGATTGTGGGATGCACTTAACTGTGTTTTCAACAGGCGTGATCTGTCAGTTCCAATAGAGACGAGATTAGCTCCCTGTTCTACATAATCCCCGTTCGAGGTGCTGATGGATTTAATGAATCCGGCAAAAGGTGCACGGATTTGCTTCCCGCCTACTCCGTAATTGGAAGCAAGCGCACGGTAATTTGATTCGGCTACCCGAAAATCGCTTTCCACCCTTTCAAATTCCGCTTTGGGCACAATCTTATCCTCATAAAGTTCCTTTTTCCGATCATATTCAGCTTTCGCCTGATTGAACCTTGCTTTGGCCTGAGCGATTTCTGCCTGGATATTATTGGAAGAAAGTCCTTCGCTGCTCAAAGTCATCAACAGCTGACCTTTTTTCACCTCGGTTCCTTCCGTTAGGTTATCTAAAGCAAAATTTACCATTCCATTGGCTCCTGCGACAAGGGACTTATAAGTTCCCGGAGCGGCCTGCCATATACCTGATGTATGCACAATGTCATAAACTTCACCATCTGTAACAGGTTCTGTTTGAAAATCGATTTTCCAGGCCTGCTCCTTTAAAAAGCTAATGCCGGAATCTTCTGCTTCCGCTATATTTTCTGAAGCTTCTTCAGCCGAGGCATACACCTGAACGTCCTCTATCACGATCCTATCTGAATATTCAGGAGTTTTCAGATCAAAAACGAGGTCATAGTTTCCCGGTTCTTTTGGTTGCAAGGCTAGAGAAAAAATCCCAGGTGAAGATGGTGAGTCCACCTTATGTCGAATTCCGCTATCTCCCTGAATTAGACTTACCGTAACAGAACCCTTTCGAATTGGCTTGTGTTTATCCAAAACAGTAAAGTGGGCTGCAAATTTGCTAGTTTTCCCTTCCACTAAAGCTGGAAACTCCACGAAAAGCTCCGTCTGGTCTGTCCAGATGGTTTTGCTGATCGCAGGAACTTCTGAGCCTACGTGATTTCCTTCTGCATCGTGCGCATGGCCTTCCTCCTCGTTATTTCCGCAGGAAAAAAGGAAAAGCGAGATACATACTATATAAATATATTTCATGTCAAATATTGATTTTTAATGATCCTTATGCTCCATCCCGTCATCATGCGTATGGTGATCAGACTCTTCGCGCATATCAAGTGAGTCTTCACCAACCTTGAACTCTTCCTGATCCATATGATCTTCGTCCATATGACTACCGTCTTCATTATGTGGATGACCATGCTCTTCTTCCTCATGGGCGTGAGCTTCAGCTCCTTCATGTTCATGGCCATGATCTTCTTTTGCAGTATCTCTACAAGCTGAAAATCCAAATACTAATATTGCTGCGAAAAATAAATTTTTGAAATTCATATTATTTAATTTTAATTATAATTGATGTTTTAAAAGCGTTGCTTTAAGCTGAAGGAGTTCTTTTTCCATCTCCAGCATATTATTATAAGCCTGCCGGTAGAACTCCACTTCCCGGTAATAATCCAGAAATGAAAATTTCCCTAGCTCATAGGCTTTATATAAAAGTTCTTCAGAATTCAGTTCCTGAAAGGTTTGCTGATATTCCTCATACTTTCTCTTTAGCAACTTATATTGCTGATAATTTTCCTGAAATCTGGTGTATAGCTCCTCAGTTTCAGCACCGGTATTTGCCTGGGTATATTCCAAATTTGCCTCAGCAGCTTTTACCTTATTCTTGCTGTTCCAGAGCGGGATGGATAGTCCTCCTAAGAAACCTGAATAATTACTGGAATTCACTCCCTGGTAATTATAACCAATGCTTAGGTCTGGAAGAATCTTATTCTTTTCCAGTTTTACCTGCTGCTGGGCAAGATTCTCCCGAGCTTTCAACTGCTGAATTTCGGTATCTGCGGAAAGCTTTTCTTCCCAAAGGCTTTGCATGGAGGCAAGTTCAGGATTTTCAAAAAGTTGGACCTGTTCTGCTTCAATTCTATTTCCGCCGTTCAATTTCTGAAGTTCCAGCAATGTGTTCCTGATCCTGGTGTTGACCTGATCCAGTTCAAACTGCTCCTGCAACCAGGCTACTTTCGCTTTATTCAATTCGAGAATACCGATTTGTTCTGCATCGAATAAACGCTGAATTTGATCATACACCTGTTTGGCCTGCTTTACTCTTTTCTGCTCCAGGCCTTTTAGTTTTTGCAAAGTCTGCAATTCCAAAATCTGTTTTTTGGCATTCAGTAATATTTCCTGACGTAGCGTTTCATACTCTAGTTCCAGTAATTCCTTTTGCTTTTCAATTCGTTTGTTTCGAGCTCCATAAACAGTAGGAAACTCGAATTGCTGAGAAACCTGATATTCAGAATAATCACCGGTTTGATGCTCGCCGAATGGAAGATAAAAGGCTGAAACCTCAGGATCCTGTAAGTTATTCTCTGACTTATTACCTAGATTCTGACTTGCCATATACGACTGATATGCCTTGAGTTGCCTGTTATTCTGGCTAATCTGCCCCAAAATACCATTCATACCGGTATCCTGGGCGAATAAGCCCATAGAGATTAGTATTCCGCATACAGCGGAAACTATATTTCTGTACATAAATTTTGATTTTAGTTTAATCTATACAATAAGGTCGGCCAACTAATATAAAAAGTGGCCTGACTAGTGGATCAAACTAATTCGGGCGGTCCCCGAAGTGAGAGTAAAGATAAATAGGGATTAAAATATTCGTTGGGAGGCTGATAAATTTCAAAATTTTCTGAATCCTGATCAGTTAAAACCCAACTCTCTGAATAGTATTTATTTGAAGCTTTCTTTTTATTCTCAGACTTTTGAACCCTGACATCCTCAGAATATTCCTTAATAACCGGAATTTCGTTGGAAGTACTTGTATGAGAATGAATGGCCAGCAGATAAGACAGAAACCCGTCTCGCTTATCATCCTGCTTCTTTTCATGGTGATGATCTTCACCGGAATGCTGGTGTGCAACCTCGTTCTTCTCCTGCTCATGTTCATGATGTGCATGAGGTATTACCTGATGAAACCACATCAGCATAAATATACCTAGAAGGAATAAGGCTTTTATTTGATTTTTTATTTGCACAGGTTACAAAAATAGAAAATTATTACAGAGATTCGGGGTAAAATAGAATAAACCATAAGAACCTTAGCTCATATGGTTTATACTTCACCTAATTAGATTCCATAGCCTGCTGATCTATTTTCCGGGATTCCTCGTTAATTTTCACGGCACTGATATTTGTGAACGTCCTGGCCAACAAGAATAAAATCAATGATTTTGGCTATGTTATTTTGTTATAGTTGTTTATTGCAGTAATCTATGATGGACTTTTTCTGATGTCCTTAATTTATTTTGAAGATTACCCACTGGATAAATTTTCCCTGGCTGCGATGTTAAATCCGTAGATCTTTCCCAGGTACCTGTTTTATTGAGACTGGATATTTCTGGATTACTTTGCTACCCTGGAACGGTTTTTCAAAAGTTCTTCGGAGCCAGTTTTAGGTTCATAGTTTTAAGTTCTAGTGCTGGGATTGCGGGTGCTCCTCCCCACACCCATTATATACCGAATGGCTAAACGCAAGGATTTTTAAAGTATTAGTCCTGCAAGGTCAAAAAAGACCTTGCAGGTATTTTTTTTTAAATACTGTTCCAGGTTATTTACAAGCTTTTGCCAACTTTTGCAGGTATTATAAAACCGGGACTATGATTTATGGAATTGTCGCTAATAATAAGGAAGTTTTTGAAAAAACCAATGCTTTCCCTGAATTTGCAGAAAATACCATCTGAATAGGATTTAGGGAATTCCACTAATTAAGCAATATATGATCAATGTCATAAAATAGAGAGGTAAGGTTGAACATCTTTACCAATTAAAAGTAATTCCTAATGCACATTTCAACGCCTCATAATTTTCACATTCCCGTAATGGGCCTGGCATATTCAATAGATTCGCCCATAAAAGTAGCCTGTTATGGTATAAATTCCGCAATTTCTATCATAGAAGACAATTTATTGGAGGCAATGCGGAAACATTACTCCGGGAAAAATGGGGAAGCTTATACTCCTATAGGCATCAAAGAAGAATATTATCGGGTAAAACGAATCACCGGTTACCTGAACCTATTGCAAAAACTGGTAAACACTGAATTTGAAAAAATTAAGACTTCTACTTTTACGCTGGGTTCAGATCTCATGAAGTATTTTGAAATGCTTCCGGATACAGGGGAACTCAAAAAAACATTTGAAAAATTTTTGCTTACAGAAAATCCTTCAGAAAAGGAGAATCTTAAAAATATTCTCAAAGAAAAAATGAAGCCCGGGGCTATTGAAGTCAATATAATGACAAAGGTAGACAAAGACAATCTTAGCAAAGATGATCTCCCTATACCGAATGCTTCAGATGCATTAACCGCTTTAAAATCTTATGCCACGAGTGATTTAAAGAATTCATCCATTATTTTCTCTGCCGGAATGAACCCGAGATTGTTCAATTATATGGAAAATTTTAGGGAGTTTGATGCTATAGAATGGGGACATTTTCATAAAAAAATAGTGATAAAAGTAAGCGACTACCGCTCTGCCCTAATCCAGGGCAAATATTTGGCAAAAAAAGGGATTTGGGTAAGTGAATTCAGGATTGAATCTGGACTGAACTGTGGCGGCCATGTGTTCGCCACCCAGGGATTACTGATGGGGCCGATTTTAAATGAATTCAAAGAAAAAAAGGAAGAACTTCAGGAAAGCCTTTTCAGTTTATACAATCCGGCCATTATAGCAAAAGGAAAACAAGGCTTTTCCAGGCCTCATCCCATAAAAATTACCGTGCAAGGTGGGATTGGCACCGCTGCCGAAGATAATTTGCTGCATAATTATTTCAAAGTTGACAGCACGGGCTGGGGAACGCCGTTTTTACTCTGCCCAGAAGCAACTACGGTAGATAAGAACACGGTGCAATTACTGCTAAACTCTAAAGAAAAAGATGTGATAAGAAGCCAGTCATCCCCTCTGGGAGTAGCTTTCAATTATTTGAAAGGCACCAGTGCAGAAACCGAAAGACTACACCGCATTGAAAAAGGAGCTCCCGGCAGTCCGTGTACCGAGAAATATTTAGTTTCCAATACTGAATTCACCAAAAAACCAATCTGTACAGCTTCCCGAAAATACCAAAAATTGAAGCTAAAGCAACTGGAAGAAGGTGATCTATCTGAAACAGAGTACCTGCAGCAAAAAGAAGATTTGCTTAGTAAGGAATGCCTCTGTGTAGGACTTAGTAACGCGGCTCCATTGAATTATGAAGTACCATTCCTAAAAAAACAAAAGGCAGTTACTATTTGTCCCGGCCCTAATATTGTAAATTTCTCAAAAGTTTCCTCTTTGCGTGAAATGACTGATCATATTTACGGTAGATCCAACCTTATGCATCAAACAGGCAGGCCTCACATGTTTGTTAAGGAATTGGAACTATATATCGATTTTCTTGAACAGCACATTGCCCGTACACAAAATCCTGATAAACGAATGATTAAAAACTGGGAAACATATTGTAACAATCTTTTAGAGGGAATAGTTTTTTATCGGGAATTTTTGAAAAAAGAAGTCCTGGACAGCAATCAAGAAGCATTCAAAAAATCTTTGGAAGTTGCCGAATTAACAATTAACAATACCAAAACCACTTTGTTTAAAAAAGTCATTTAAATTTCATTAAAATGGAAGAATAGATTAAACAATCTGTAACCAGGGCTATGAGCTACACAGAATATAATTTACTTTTCAAAACAACTGGTGGCTGAAGAAAGAACTACCGGTGAGCGTACCGTGGAAAAAGTAAACTATACTAAATTAAATTTCAGCCGAAGCAAACGCCTGGACAAAACGATCACGTTTTCAGAAGTACAGAACCAATATTTTAAGTATTTAAAAGAAAGCAAACCTGGCTGGTGATACGGTTGCTCGTCTGCTTCAAACTATTACTTTTCTTTTGCAGAAAGGATTTAGCAGAACTACCTGATAGGTTTTGAGTATAAAACTGAATATATCAGAGTCTACCGTGATAAGTTTTCCTGAAAAAACCATCACCAGAAATATTGCTATGTATTGCTTTGCTAGCATAGAAGTTTTCAAATTATATAGGATTTGGTTGCTACTCCATGTAACCTTCGTTACTTAGGGTCTATTTATTTAGCTTTATATTTACAGGAGATCAATTAATTATAAACATAGATCGTGAAATATCATTTTGTTAAAACGGTATCTGAAAAATTTGAAGAACTAATAAAAAAAGTTACCGATCAACTGGAAAAGGAAGGTTTTGGAGTTTTAACGGAGATAAAGGTAACAGCCACATTAAATAAAAAACTGGATGTTGATTTTCAAAAATATCAAATCCTGGGTGCCTGTAATGCTCCCTACGCACAAAGGCCTCAAACCAGAAGATAAAATAGGCACTATGCTTTCTTGTAAAGTTAATCTCCAGGAATTAGAAAATGGTAAAATTGAAATTGCTGCAGTAAATCCTATGGCTTCCCTGCAGCAGTAGAAAATGAAAATTTTAGAACAGATTGCCACAGAGATTGGAGATAAGTTAAAGCAGGCAATAGACAAACTATAATTTTTCAATTTTAAAAAATGGAGAGAAAGAACCAAGTCACAAAAAAGATGAGGAACCAGAATTATACTGAAAGTCAACACACCGCATATTGTATAAGTCAGCGGTATGGTTCCCAACCATTTTCTGAAGTTTTAGATAACATAAAGGGAGCCTTAAAAAGAAGGGAATTTGATATTCTTTTTGAATTAAACCTAAAAGATTATTTAAAAAGCCACTTAAAAGATATGCCCTCACAGGTTATACTATCCGTTTGTAACCCGGAGACAGCTTCCAAGGCAATTTCAAAAGATCCACAAACCGGTATTTTTCTGCCTTGTTCTGTAACTGTAAAAGAAGTTGAACAGGGAAATATAGAAGTTTCCATTGAAGATACCGGTATTACCTGGTCACCGTCTAAGGAACTAACCCAAATTGCAAAAAATACTACTGAAACCTTAAAGGGTATTTTATCGGAAGTTGAACAGCCAGGAATGAAATTATAAATCAAAATAGCAGCTAGAAGATAACAAACCGAATCTGCGAAAGCTTATTTAGAAACTAGAAATTGAAAAACATTCAAAATCTAAAGGATTCTATTTACTATAATGATCCCAAAGTTATGCTGAGCCATATGAAACGATAGATTGTCATTAATATTATAGTGAACAAACATTTTGTGTAAGTACATAAAAACCTGGTTATATTTTTAATTTTTATATACCGTCTTGTTATTCTGAGTTCTTGATTTTATAAAAATAGGCTGCCTCAATTGAAGCAGCCCATTTTTGGCTAATTATTCATCTTAGAATTAAAACCTAATGAGAAGCTACTGTCTTCTTCTTTTTGTTTTTTTTCTTCTTTTTATTAGTAAATTTCCTAACTGTTGGAGATGAGGTATACCATAGCAAGAATCCACTTAAAACCGTAATAAGACCGAGTAAAGAAAATGCCCTTAAAATTATATTATTAAAATCATCCCGGCCTTCGTAATCCATTGTATGAGTCATCCATAAAAAATCGAACCAGCGCCAATCTCGGTGCCTTAGAGTTCTAAAAGCTCCATCAGTTTCAGAGACATAAGCTCTAATATCCTCAGATGTATTATAAGAAATAACGTAAGCTGGAAGAGGTCTGCCACGATATTCATGATGTTTTCCAGTAGAAGTTATTCTTTCTACCCCGGTCACTTCCAATTCATCAATCATATGTTGATTGGCAACTTCAACTGCTTCTGTTTCGGAAAGGGATTCTTTAATTTCTCCTGTCCTTGCATTCTGAAGAATTTCCTCGTTAATCCAGTAATAAGGTTCCCCAGCAACTTCTTTTAACTCTAAAGAATTAATTTCAATTTCAGGATTAAATTCTGAGGGACTTCCAAGCCCTAAGAAATTGGGATGTTTCATTTCTGTTTTAAGAAATTGATCTCCGTGTATTTCATCTATATCGGTCCAGCTGAAGTATAAACCACTTACAGTCCACATTATAAATTGTATACCTATAAAAATACCCAGGTATCTATGTGCCTGTCTTATCTTCAGGGCTGTTTTTCTTTTTACCATAATTATTTGGTAATAAAGCGATAATCATTGTATTCAACCACTATCGCTTTGTAAATATTTCTTATTTTTTAAAATTATTTTTTTGGGGTTCTTGAAGATGAATGCATTTTAATTATTTGCCAATTACCGTCTTTCTTTTTAAGAACAGAAGTCGCTACACCTTTTTTCTTTATAGTTTTTGACTCGCTTTTTTCGTCTGGTTTGGTGACAATGGTATAAATATAAGTTTCGGTGGTAAATGCATACGGTGCGTCTACCTGCACGTCAATTTTATAATCGGAATATTCAAATTTATTGAAATGACCTAATTCCGGACCTATATGATGCTCTATATAGTTTGCATACGAACCTTCAACGCCGCCAGATTCAAAAATATGAGAGTCCTTGGCAAATAATTCAAATGTACCTTTGGTTGTTAGATTTTGCATAGCATTCTTGTAATTTTTCATGACGCTTTTTACAGCCTCCTTTTCTGCATCCATATTTTGGCTATAGATTTGTCCGGTTGCTAAAAGCATAAGAATTAGAATTGCTGATAATTTTAAAATTTTCATAAGTTGGATTTTTAAGATTTTTAATTATTAAATTTTCGAATTGTATTTAATTTATAGGAAAAACCCATATGTCATCATCAAGAAGATGTCCTCCCTGGGAATCTATAGCTGCTTGATACTCATTTGGGTTTGATAATCTTTGGGATATCGTATACAATAATCTTCTAGGAACTATTCCGGATGGATTTAATGGATTTACTCCATTTGGATTAGGAATTAGATCGGGAAAACCTGTCCTTCTATAATCATTCCATACCTGCATCGGGGCTTGTCCATACATAGCCTTATATTTTTCAAGAATGATGGTTTGAATACTTATAGATGGCAAATTATTTAAATACTCGTCAATTTCAGATGAAGTAATTCCTAAATACGTCATATTAGCTCTTACCGCTTCTTCTAAGGCTTCTGTTCCATCCTCCCCAGTTCTTGCTAAAGCTTCCGCTTCAATAAACTTCGTTTCTGAGTAACTAATCACTGGACTTGGACTATTCAATTGAGCCCAAAATAAATCTGGATTATTAGCTTGGAAATAAAGGAAATTCCCCCCATCTGTCTCAGTCATATATAAGTCCATTCTTGGATCTCCCATCATTAAATTGACAAAGAAATCATCAATTATTATAGTATTAATTCTTTGGAAGCCAAACAAAGCCAGTGGATTTCCACCGTTTTGAGTATTTTCAAATTGAAAGTTCAGTTGTTCTGTATTGCTGGAAACGGCCATATCTAACTCGTCAAGGGCTAATTGTGCAGCATTGGGATTTACGCTGGTTTGTTCAAGATAAAACCTAGCTTTTAAAGAATGAGCTGCACTTATCCACTGTTCGTTACTCCCATTTAATAAATCACCTTGAATACCAGAAATATCGTCCGCATTAAGATCATCTATTGCTTCGGAAAGAAGCATTTGGATTGAAGCATAAATTTCTTCCTGATCATCGTATTTTGGAGATAGATTTTCTTGTCCTAAAAATGCCTCAGAATAAGGGACATCCCCCCAAGCATTGGTAACTAACCCCAGATTAATCGCCATATATATTTTTGCAATTCCTCTTGTGTTTAAAGCATTTGTCATTGTAGCACGTTCAATAATATCTGCGGCATCGCGCATGGATCCTGTGTAAAAACCGAGATTCCACACAGCATCCGGTTCACTTTCCCCAATTACATAAGAGGTGTACTCAAGTTGCTGAGCGTCAAAACCCTGCCATTGCTGCATTATTATACCTGCATATCTCCCAAGTTCAGAAACAATATTTCGGTGAGTTTGGGTTTGCATTGCAGGAACGATTGCAACTAATGGCACGCTTTCTCCCCCAGGCCTAGTTGGATCTTGGTTCAGGTCATCATATTCACAGGAAACCAATAGCGAGATGCTAAATAAAACTGTGAAAAATACTGTTGTTAATTTGTAATATTTCATAGTATTTTTTAATTAAAAATTAAGTTTGAACGTTAATGCATAACTTTTTGTATTCGGCTGGTTGAAGTAATCTAACCCTATCGCATTACTGGCTCCCGTGAGGTTAGTTTCTGGATCGACTCCGGGATAATCAGTAATCAAAAATAAATTTCTTCCAGAGGCAGTTATTGAACCAGAGTTCAAAAATGTGGCGTCAAGAAGGGAGCTTGGAAGCTGATAAGTGAGGCTTGCTTCCCTTAACCTTACCCAGGATGTATCGAATACATAATCTTCATTTACACCCCCAAACCCGTAACGTGTCCAACGATAAGAATTAATTCCATTTTCAGGATTGGCTAACGCAACTTCTGTCGTATTAGGTTGCCCCGTATTTACGTTAACCCCTTCAAAAACATAATCTGTAATTGTCCTTTGCTCAGCTGTAACCTGTGAGGTGCCAAAATAATCAATAACTGCACAGGTACCACACCAAACATCTCCCCCTTGCCTTACATCTAATAAAGCTGATAATGAGAAATTTTTATAAGACAATGTGTTTCTTATTCCCGCGTTCCAATCTGGGATGGGATCCCCAATTACACCTTCTTCTGTATCTACCAGAGGGTATCCACTATCATCTATTAATAATTCCCCATTTTCATTTCTTGCGAATCTCGAACCAAAAATTACACCATACGATTCCCCAACTATAACTCTGGATGAAGCGCTTATATCCTGCAACGTTACTGATTCAACATTTTCTGCAAGTTTTAATGTGGTATTTTCATAAGTAGTCCAATTTATATCAATATTCCAATTGAAATTGTCGGTTCTTATAGGATTAATAAAAGCTAAAACTTCCCATCCTTCATTGGAGATGACCCCAGCATTAATTACTCGTGATGTAAAACCTGTTACTGCTGGTTGATCTACCGATATAATTTGATCTGTAGTCTCTTTATTATAATAAGTAAGATCCAACCTGAACCTCGAATCCCAAAATCTAAACTCGGCGCCTAATTCATATTCTTTGGTAGATTCGGGTCTTATTTCAGCATTTCCTAATTGCTCAGCTCTTTCAAAAGCTACAGTTGAGAATATTGGGAATTGGTTACCACTTACAAAACCGCCTGGTCCAGCATTTGCTGCATTGTAATAAGTTAGCGTACCGAACGCTGGAGCATCATTACCGGTTTTACCATACGACCCTCTTAATTTCGCGTAATTTAAAAAACCTGGTTTCAGTAATTCAGAGAACACAAAGGAACCTCCGACACTATAGGATATGAAATCATTGTTGTCATCAGGTAAAGTTGAGGACCAGTCATTCCGAAAAGCTCCATTTATAAATAACATATTATTATATCCCAGTTTAATATCTGCTAATAAAGCATCCAGTTGTTTTCTTCCAACATCTTCAAAAACTGACTGACTGGCCGTGTTGGAAACATGAAAGAAACCTGGTATAGTCAAATTATTTCCAATTGCTTGACGTGTTAATGATTCTGTCTTGAATCCGTCATAACCGAACACACCATTAAAAGTTATATCATCTGATATGTCTTTTTCAATGAGTAGTAATAGCTGTGAATTTATATCCTCACTAAAAAGTGTTAGATCTGAAACCTGACCTTGTGGGTTACCGGCAGAGTTAATATCCACTCCTGCTTTTCTAACATCTGAATATTGATCATAACCTAATGTTCCTCGAAGGGTAGCCCAGTCCAGCGGTCTGTATTCAAATGATAAACGTCCAATAAAACGTTTTACATCATCTGTAGAAGGGTTTTTTGCAACAGTCCAGTATGGATTATCATAAATTCCGGCGCGATAACTTCTCTGGCCGCCATCTGGTAATAGATATGTACTTGTTGTATTTGCTGCATCTCTACCAGTTAAACCATTACCGTTATCAAAGGAGGGTGTAGTTCTTAGTAAACCAAGCATTACACCTGATACATTTGATCCCCTCTGTACTCTACTTCCTCCTGATGTAACATAATTTCCACTTGCAGAAAGTTCAAAATCATCTCTTAGTTTTGCACTAACATCAGCTCTAAATGACTTTCTATTAAATTCTTCCACTGGAACAATTCCTGTTTGATTTAGTAGTCCTCCAGACACATAGTATTTAATTCTGTCTGAACCTCCTCGAACAGAAACATTTTCCTCATTAAGGACACCTGTAACAAAAAAATCGTAGTGATCGTATGCATTAGCAGGCATTCCATTACCTTCTCCTTCAGGAACCAGGCGTCCAAATCTACTATATGGGTAAGAGGTATCCCCGTCATATTCTAGACTAGAAATTCTTGGCCCCCAACTAAACCCGTCACCAGTCTCGGGCCCCCTATATGTAGTAACTCCATCAATAGGTCGTCCTTGTGCAAATTCTTTTTGTAGGTTAGGCAGTTGACTTACTTCACTAAATTGAATCGTCGATGAAACCGCCACGGTGGGCGCACCAGTTTGACCTTTTTTTGTGGTAATGATAATAACACCATTTGCGGCTCTAAGTCCATAGAGGGTTTGAGCAGCTGTTCCTTTTAACACATCAATGGAAGCAATATCGTTTTGATTTATATCTATTGCTCTATTGGAATTGTCTGCACCTCCTGTCCCATTCCCTACTGATGAATTATCAATTGGCACACCATCCACAATAAACAATGGGCTATTTGATCGATTGATAGAAGTATTACCTCTAATTCTTATATTAGAAGAAGCTCCAACAGAACCCGAAGAACTTACAACACTAACACCTGCTGCTTTCGATGCTAGCGAATTAACAAGATTGGTTTCTCCAGTATTTTCAATGTCCTCTGCGGTCACATTCTCCACAGCATAGCTGACTGACCGGGGAGTACTTTTTACTCCAAGTGCCGTAACAACAACTTCTTCCAGAGTTGCTGAATCCGGGCTCATCACGACATTTATAGTTCTTCGATCACCCACCGGATATTCAGTAGTTTGCAATCCGACGAATGAAAATATTAATATGTCTTCTTGAAAAGCTTCAATAGAATAATTTCCATCAAAATCTGTTTGAGTTCCTGCAGAACTTCCTTTAATTATAACATTAACGCCAGGCAGAGGCAAACCATCTTGATTTGTCACCTTACCCGACACCATAAATTGGGCGTTAAGTTTATTCACAGTGTTACTTGTCGAATCCTGGGAAAAATTCCCTTCGGCCTTTCGTTTTTTTAAAATTATCTGCTTATTTACCACTTGCCATTCCACATTTGTATCTGAAAACAGTTCCGTAAGCACTGTTTCAATTTTTTGTTTTTCCATCTTTATGGAAACCTCTTTATCTAAGGCCACCTCCTTTCTATTTAATAAAAATTTGAAATCGGAATGGGACTCTATTTCTCGGATAACTTCAGCCACAGTCGCATTTGGCATATACAAGGTGATTTTCTTATTCTGGGAGTAGGTATTCGCATGAATTTGAAAGAGGGTAACTATAGTTAGAAACACTGTAAGTTTCATTTTCAGGTCAACCTTTAGTTGATATGGTATAATACAATCGATAAAATAAGAGTTTTTCATAATTTAACATTCTTTAAATTGGTAATAATATTCAAACTATAGGAAGTAATTATTGGTTTAATAATTTTGTATATAGAGACTAGTTTTGGGTTACCGGATAAATACTTTATTATTTTCTATTTCGTACTTGAATGCATAGCTTTTATTAAACGATTCCAAGACATCTTCAATAGTTTCAATATCGAAAGTGGCATCGAAAAGTTGCTTATCAAGATCTTTGTTTAAGTTCTGTATGGATACGTTGTATTTTCGTTCCAAAGCATGTCTAATTTTTAGGAAACTTGTGTTGCGAAAAATAAGTCTGCCCTGTATCCAGGCGGTATAGATTTCGGTATCTACACTTTGGATGGTAATGTCATTTCCTGCTTTCTGCCACTCGGCCTTAAAGCCAGGCTCTAGAACGATTCCTTCCTCATGTTTTCTATCTTTAACTCTTGTATTGATTTCAACCGATCCCTCGACCAGAACAGTATTTATATTTGAGTCTTCGGGATAATGAGATACGTTGAAACTGGTTCCCAACACTTTAATATTTAGTTCATCCGCATAAACCATAAAAGGATGCTTCTTGTCTTTCGTTACATTGAAATAAGCTTCTCCAGTCAAAAAAACGGTTCGGTCAAATCCCTCTAAAAACTGCACCGGATACCGCAAAGAGGTACCAGAGTTCAAAAAAACTTGTGTCCCATCGGACAGGGTTACATCGAAGCGTCGGCCGTAAGGTACTTTTAAAGTATTGTAAACAATTTTATTTACCTCAGGATCTTTAGTAATAGGGTCAACGGATTTCGCATATGTCAATTTGGACATATATTGAGTACCGATTACATTGCCATGGGCATCCTTTACTTCTCCAAACATTAAGGGATCTAAGGTTTTAATAGTTCCATTATCCAGAATGATGGTGATGGCTTCTTCCTTGGATTCAATTTTACCTGGGTTATTGCCTTGATTCTGCTGGAAAAAATAGCCGAGAACCAAAAACACAAGACCAACGGCTGCATATTTCATTAACGATCGAACTTTTCGGTAGGGAAACACGTATTTATCTCTTTTCATTCTTTTTTTAAGAATTTCCTTAATTTGTTTAACATCCGGTTTCACCATAGCAGTATTTATTTCGTAATGCGTGCGGACAAATTCTGTAAAAACCTGTTCGTTACCTTTAACCAAAATCCAATCGGATAATTCATTCAAATCTTCTACAGTTGCTTCTTTCAAAAGGTATTTTACAATTCGGTTTTCAGGTTTCGAGACGATCATATATTGGCTGGATCTTTATAGTTAAGACAAAGCTAATTCCCAATACCCTAACTTTTTATTTACTTTTTTAACATTTAATTATATATTTATGAAATAATTAATGATAAAACTATGGAGGAAAATGAAATGAGCGAATTGATAGAACGGTTGAAAAAAGGAGAGGAAGAGGCATTCATTCAGCTTGTCGATTTATACAATGCAAGGCTGTTCGGTTATGCATTGACACTAACTAACGACCAGGCCTTAGCTCAGGATATTATTCAGAATGTCTTTTTACGCACATGGGAAAGACGTAGAAAATTGCAAATAGCTACGTCGTCCCTGAAGAATTTTTTATTTAAATCCGTTTACAACGAATTCATCAACCAATACAAGAAAAACCGTTCGAACATGGCCTTAGAACAGAAACATTTCGAAGCCTTGGACAAGGCAGTACAATACCACAGCGAAACCTCTTGGGAGAAAATCATGACCAGAATTACCAAAGAAATCGAAAACTTGCCCCCAAAATGTCGAGAAGTTTTGTTGCTTAGCAGAAAAGAGGGATTAACCAATCTTGAAATTTCAGAGTATTTAAAAGTTTCAATAAAAACCGTAGAAGCGCATTTAACTAAAGCTTTTGGAGTGCTGCGAAATAGACTGGGCGAAGAATATAGAACATTTTTGTTTGTGCTGTTCGGTAGGAAGGGATTCCAGATTTAGTCATAAGCGAATTAAAATTACTCATAAAACCATTCTTCGGCTTTCATTATCCCTTGTTTTATGGCATTTTCTCTAGAATAGCCTTTTTCAACAACCAGTTTTTTTGCTATTTCTAGTGTTTTTTCTTTTATTT
>Ga0207891_1000684_pt1 | contig 20310 bp, 13 predicted proteins | sample LinPmetageLP50_FD_184061 | JGI IMG/M metagenome (GOLD analysis project Ga0207891, IMG submission 184061) | Marine viral communities from the Pacific Ocean - LP-50 (SPAdes) | ecosystem: Environmental > Aquatic > Marine > Oceanic | place: Pacific Ocean | collected 2011-08-27 | reverse complement strand
TCTATAAATAACACCGGTAATTCTTGAATATTTTTCGATTGAATTCGAAAAAATTGTAGAAGATATCTAAGTCTGAAAGCAGTGAAAAATTGGAGTTAATCGAACTTATTTTGAAGAGTAAAAATCGAATTTGTATAAAAAAAAGAGGCTGGTTGAATTAACAACCAGCCAGTCTTTGAATTAACACCTATGAAAATTCAAAATAAAACCTATTTCGTGATGGAATATATTGAATATCCATTCGCCGGAGCTTCAATTGTTACCATTCCGTTTTCATCGGAGGTAGGGGTGTATGTTGTGTTACCACTATAATCTAATAAGGTAACGTTATTCCAATTAGTTTGAACGTTTCTACGCTTGGTAGTACTTTCGGTGCTAATATATAGAATTAATCCGGGGTTTTCAGCATTCCCTTCCCTTTTCATTACATATTCGTTATTATCTACATGAAGTACTTCTACATCACCAAGTGCCAGACTATTATGAATCTCGATTAACTGCTTGATTTCTTCGTTGAAAGCTTCATTTTCGTAATCTGAGTAGAAAATTGTAGGATATCCGTCGTGTGTTAAAATATAGGCATAAGCCTTCATTTTATTTTCTGAAGCGATGCGATTGTCTTCATTTTCGTCTTTTTCGGTGTCATGATTCGCTACAAAAGTCACAGCTTTGTCAGGATTTACCTTACGAAGTGTATTTCCGTCTAAATAATTTAGGTCGTCAAAACGATCAAAAGCTTCTTCCATTTTATAGAATGCAGCAAAATCGAAAGCTGAAACTCCGGTGGCATCAACCCAGTCTACCAGAACATCTGCATTTCCATCAAAATTTTCTCCAACAGCAAATCCGCCAACTTCGTTCATCCAATCTTCAATCACCCAGGTTCCAAAACCTTTTACGTAATCAAATCGCCAGCCGTCAAAACCCATTTCATTTTTGTAATATTTTGCGACAGAATTTTCATTCTTCCAAAACCAGTCCTGTACATAAGGAACATCGTGATCTACATCCTGTTCAGAAAAGAAAAGATCTCCCTCATCACTTTGGCTTACATCGTTTGGATGAAAATGTTCGTAGTTTCTATTGAACATCCCTGAAGCGTTTCCATTTTCTTCGTTGAATAGGGTATAGGTATCCTTTTCGCGATATGGATTGTATTCCAGGCCGCCGCCCGAATTATGGTTTAAAACGATATCTGCAATCACCTCTAAGCCCAGCTCATGAGATTTAGAGATAAGATTTTCCAGCTCTTCGCGAGTCCCAAAACGTGTAGGAACAGTCCCGTGTTGATCGTATTCTCCAAAATCGAAATAATCTGAAGGGTCATAGCCCATAGAGTAACCGCCAGACTGACCTTTGGTAGCTACGGGAAGCCATATTCTATCTATCCCGGCATCTGCCCAGCCTTCAACTTTATCTGAAAGGTTATTCCACCATTCAAAACGAGGTTCTACATCCCAGTAAAAAGTTTGCATCATTACTTTTTGACCGCTGGAATATTGAGAAAGGTCTAAGGCTTCAGGATCATCAGGAATTTCTTCCGGTTCTTCGCCAACGGTAATATCATCTGTTTCATCAACAACTTCATCGTCGTCTTTAGAACAGCCAGATACCACTAAAAGCAAGCTGAAAAGAAAAGGGAATAAAAATTTAGTTTTTTTCATAATTAATAAGAATTAAAAAGGGCTGCACGCGGCAGCCCTTTTAGTTAATTGAGTCTTTTACTCTTCCCCTTGTGGGATAAAGATATATCGACCATCCAGTGTGTTAAACCACACATCGTAAGTTCCTGCGCTCACTGGAATATTTGGTCCAGCTACTGTAGTTTCCCCGCTAACTGGAGTTGCTCCACCCCAATCTAGATCCCATGCGTCATCTGCTCTAAACTTCGCTTCACCATCAGTTAATTCAATTCCTTCGATATACCAGATATGAGGGTTGAATTCAGACTGAGTCATATCAGTATCATCATCCCACGCACCAGGAGTGGCATCGCCAATTATCCCGATGTTTGTTTGAACTTCGGCTGTACTTTCGTCTATTTCCTCCCAGGTATAAGTCATTTCTTCAACATTTACCATTAATGAATAGTAAGCATCATCTTCTACCGGGAAAGCATCAGGATCATCACCTAAGATCTCACTGTTAGTAAGTTCACCATTCGAAAGCCCCCATTGTGGCTGCCACTCAGTAGTTTGTAAAAATTTGAAGCCTTCTATATCTCCTCCTCCGGCAAATCTTCCTTCAAAGTAGTAAACAGACTCATTTTCACCATCTCTAAATAAAGGAGTGTTGTTATTGGCTGGATCCCAACCTGCTTCAGTAGCGTCACCAACAAGGAATAGCTCCATTTTTGGCGCTTCACCTTCTTCTTCAGCTTCTGGTAGCTCTACATTGAGAGCGATGGTTTCAGAAAATTCTTCTAAAGCGTTTCCTTCCCCGTCACCGGCAAAAGCACGTACCTTAAAGTAAACTATACCCGTATTTGGCGCTTCAGTTTCAGGATCGTTATCAAGACCTGCATCTTCAGCAAGTTCTCTCATTTGGCCAATGCTTACACCTAGATTATTATTATCCGTGCTTCCTATTACCATTAAGTCTCCAAAATCCTCAGCTGTAGATCCCTGTAACTCATAAGTAATTGTTGTAGGAGCTTCAAAATCTACTTCGTTCCATACAAATCTTTCTGCAAGATTATCAGGATTTCCTGATGGTAACACATAGGTGTTTTGAAATGAATTGCTAAACTGAATTCCTTCCGGGTCTGGTTGTGCAACGAATACAATATCATCGTCTTGTGTACACGCGCTAAAGCTTAGTAGCGCGACAAATGCTAAAAATAAAATTGAAAATTTCTTCATTTTAATTCTTTTATAAAATTAATATCCTGGATTTTGTTCTAAATTGGTGTTAACTCCTAAATCTGAAGCCGGTATAGGCATAAGGTCTCTGTAACTTTGGGTAGTTGCTCCCTGCGGAACATCTCCTTTCCAGGGCCAGATTCCGTTTTCAGTAAATTGGTTAAATCTTATAAGATCTGTTCTTCTATGAGCTTCCCAGTATAATTCACGGGCACGTTCATCTAGTATGAAATCTAAGCTTAGGTCTGATCCTCCAATTTGGTCGGCATCAACTCTTTCCCTTAATTCATTTATATAACCTAAAGCAGCCGATTCACTACCACCACCTCCTCTTAGGTGAGCTTCAGCATACATTAAATATGCATCTGCAAGTCTAAACAATGGAAAATCTGTGTCCGGGAATTCCCCGGTGTCATCAGATCCCCATTCGCCATCTACAGTCACATTTTTAAATTTAGTGATCGCAAAACCGTCGTTAAAGCTGGAAATTTCATCTATTTCTTTGGTTTGTCCTTCCGTAAAGAAAAGTGCTCTTTCGTCCTGAGATTCTGCTCCATTAGGAAATTTATCTACCAGGGCAGCAGTAGTTCTTAAACCTGCCCAGCCACTGCTAACTCCAAAGTCTGCAGGGTCCATATCGCCACCTACAGCAGCATGGATGATAAATGCAATCCCACCGTAGGATTGGGTTTGTTGCCCATCAAAAGTGATAGGGAAGATAACCTCAGTTTGAGCTCCATTAGAATCATTATCTGCCAAGAATAAATTCTGGTAATTATCTGCCAGGGTATAATTGGCGTTAATTACTTTTTCAGAATACTCTAAAGCTTCAGTATAGTGAGCTTCACCGGTATAAACTTCAGCATTTAGATAAAGTTTAGAAAGCAGCATCCAAACTGCAGCCTGGTCAGCACGTCCGTATTCATTAGAATTCGCGGCCACAATGTCGTTTTCTATAGCTAAAAGTTCACTTTCTACGAAATCGTATAATTCCGGTCTCTGAATTTGCTGCGGAAGGCTTGCTCCTATGGCATCTTCTTCGGTTACAAATGGAACATTTCCAAATAAATCTAAAGCGTGATAATAATGTAAAGCTCTTAAAAACCTTGCTTCAGCTCGGTAACGGGCTACATTTTCTCTTTCTTCAGAAGCAAGACCGCGAGATTCCAGAAGCTCGGGAGTGCTCTGTCTTAAAAATTCATTAGTAAGAGCAACCTGGTACATAATCCTTGAGTACATAGTTCTAATGAACTCGTTTCCTGCAGTCCAGTTTTGGGCGTGTAGGTCTTGAATAGTACCATCGTTCCAGCCAATTACAGCTTCATCTGTAGTAAGTTCCTGCATAGACCAGTATAACCTTAAATACTGGGAGAAACCTTCGTCTAGACCTTCAAGATCTGGATCACCGGCGGGGCCTTCCTGGCCACTTATCGCAAGACCGGCATAAAGCTTGGCTAAAAACTGTTTGTAAGATTCTGGATCTTCAAAGGTGGTTTCGGCCGTGAGCCTGTTATCTTCAGGCTGCAAATCTAAATCGTCTTCACAAGACCAGAAGAAACCGGCACTTATAAATAGGATTAAGAATGGTTTTAGTGTTTTTAACATAACTAATTTATTATATATTTTTTCTTAAAATGAAAGATTTAAACCAAGTACTATTGTGGTAGATCTTGGATAAAAATTGTTGTCTATCCCGTTTGCAATTTCCGGATCTAAACCTTCATAATCGGTTATGGTCCATACATTGGTGGCGGTTAGTGAAGTTCTAATGTCCAACTCTTCTCCAGGAAATAAATATCCTACAGATATGTTGTCCAATTTCACAAAATCAGCCTTCTGAATATAATAGTCTGAAAAGAACTGGTTATTGTTGAAACTACTTTCTAAAACATTGCTGTTGAAGTTTGAATAGTAAGGCTGTGGGGTAACCGTACCGGCTCCAACAAACCCATTACTTGACTGGGTATTGTTGTACATGTAATTTCCGAAGTTACCTCTAAAGGTAAAGCTGAAATCAAGGTTTTTATACCTCATTGTATTAGTTAATCCCATAAAGTAATCTGGTGTGGCTTTTTTATAAGCAACCCTGTCTTCTTCTGTAATTTCATTATCCCCGTTCACATCTACATACGCACCTTCTATGGGTTGCCCATCTTCATTATAAACCTGGCGGAAAACGTTAAAGGTTGTAGGGTCGTAACCTTCTTTCCATAACTGGATGTTGTTACCAACACCACCGCTAATTCCTCCTTGTGGTATTTCGAAGTTAGGATCTTCGCCTAAAGTAAGGTTGGTGATTTCTAAATCCTGGAAAGTTAAATTGTAATTTACGTCCCAATTGAAATCTTCCTGTTGAATAATAGCACCATTAATTCCAAATTCAAGTCCTTTACTCACCGTGCTACCAACATTGGTAACTAAAAGGTCTGTAAGGTTAGCTCCTGCAGGTACCGGAACCGTGGCTAAAAGGTCTTCAGTTTCACGGTAATACGCTTCAACTGTACCAGAGATTCTGTTATTAAAGAAACCGTAATCTATACCAACATTATAGGTTTGTAATTCTTCCCATTTCAGGTCAGAATCGTATGCTTCAGGACGTAAAGTATTGTAGAACTGATTACCAAACTGGTAACGCGCTCCACCAACACTTGGATTATAAGTTCCGAAATATCCATAATTTGGACCGATTTCCTGGTTACCGGTTACCCCATATCCTGCACGGAGTTTTAATTGGTTTAATACATTAGAATCTGCAAAGAAATTTTCGTTATGTAATTTCCAACCTACAGATAATGCGGGGAAAATACTCCATTTATTATCTCCTCCAAATCTTGAAGAACCATCTCTACGCACACTACCTGAAATCAGGTATTTATTGGCAATATCAAAACTGGCACGACCAAAATAAGATTCCAGCGCATTACGATTAATTTCTCTTGGAAAATCCTGAATATTGTTAGAAACTGTGGCCGTTCTCTTACTGGTAATAAAGAATTCCTGGTAAGAATGTCCTGCAGTTAAATCAATTTCAGTATCTAGAAAATCTATATCATTTTTATAATTGAAATAGAAATCCAGAAGTGTATTTCTGTTGAAACCACCATAATCCTCAAAATAAGGAATATCCTGGTTGTTTGCAGCAGAAGTTAACGGTCTTCTGTTGTAACCATCATTTTCTGAATAATCAAAACCTGCATTTACATTAAATTTCAATTCCGGTAGAAAATGGAATTTATATTCGGCATTCAGGTTAGTGATATTTCTTTTAGTAACTCCGCGACCGTCTAATTGCTCTAAGAGTGCTAACGGGTTACGTGTAGCCTGGATTTGTTGTTGCCCGGGTGAAAGCGTGTGTTCATAATACCCCCCAAAGTAGCTTCCTTCCTCATAAACAGGCTGGGTAGGATCAAAGCCTACGGCTGCACCAATAGCACCCTGGTCTGCAAAACGGTTTTCATCTACAATTCCTTTAGAAGTTAAGGATAATTTTAGGTGATTATCAAATAAATCCTGGTTAAGCGCAATATTAAGAGCGTTTCTTTCATAAACATCGGTTTTTAAAACTCCTGTTTGTGAAGTGTGGTTGTAATTTATACGGTAGGTGAAATTTTCAAATCCCTGTGTTGCCGTAAAGTTGTGAATAGCTCCTACAGCGGTTTGGTAAATTTGATCCTGCCAATCGGTATTAGCATCTCCCAATAAAGAAGGGTCTGTTCCCTGGGTTTCGTTAATTAAAGTACGAAATTGATCGGCATTCAATACATCTACCTTATCTATAATTCTCCCGGCAGATACTTTAAGATCGTAAGATAAAGCCAACGGAGATTCTTTTTTACCAGTTTTGGTGGTGATTAAGATTACCCCGTTAGAAGCCCTGGAACCATAAATAGAAGTTGCAGCAGCATCTTTTAATATTACAAAATCTTCAATTTCGTTTGGGTTAATAGAGTTTAACTGGTTTCTAACACCCTGAACTCCTCGCTGGTCTAATGGCACACCGTCTACAACAATAAGTGGAGAGTTGTTACCCGATAGGGAAGAACCCCCACGAATTCTAATTTCAGAACCACCACCTGGTTCACCGCTTCCGGGAGTGATTCTAACCCCGGCCGATTTACCTGAAATTAACTGTTCTGGTGAAACTACTGCTCCCTGGTTAAAGCTTTCAGCAGAAATCTTTTCTACAGATCCTGTTGCATCTTGTTCAGAGGTGCTACCGTAACCAATAAGAACTACTTCTTCTAAAGTAGCCTGATCTTCGTCTAATTGAACATCTAAAGTTGCCTGCCCTTCATAAGGAATTTCCTGACTGGCAAAACCAAGAAAAGAAAAGACAAGAATATCGTCTTCACTTACGTTTTGAATGGTATAATTACCATCAAAATCTGTGACTGCACCATTAGTTGTTCCTTTTACAATAACGTTTGCGCCGGGAATTGGAAGGCCGGTTGCGCTTTCGCTAACAACGCCACTCACAGTCTCCTGCGCAAAAAAGCTCATTGGTAGCATTAAGAGCAACATCAACGTGCTTTTAAATAGTGTTTTCATAAATTATTTTATTGATTTTTACTAAAAATTATGCTTATATTTTTACTTCCTGAGGTTAAAAGTATGTAAACAGAATGTAAAGAAATAGGCATTCCCTTACCAGTATTTTGCGCAAACGTTTGAGTGTTGAAAACTTTTAAATTTTAAGGGTATAGCGTAATTTTTATGGTATTTTTACGACATCTTAAATATTATCCCTGAGTTATTTTTAAATAATAGATTTTTATGAAGCCAAAATTGACCCTAAAACAAATTGCAAGAGAATTAGACGTATCAATTTCTACTGTTTCAAAAGCCCTACGAGACAGTTCAGAAATTGGGGAAGAAACCCGTAAAAAAATTAAGGCTTTTGCAAAATTATATAACTACCGGCCTAATAATATCGCACTCAGTCTTAAAAACCGAAAAACAAAAACTATAGGAATTATTATTCCTGAAATTGTTCATTATTTCTTTACTACAGTAATTAGTGGGGTAGAGCAGGTTGCCAACGAAATGGGGTACAATGTAATTGTGTGTCTTTCCAACAATTCTTTTGATAAAGAAGTACTAAACCTTGAAATGCTGGCAAATGGCAGTACCGATGGTTTTATTCTTTCTTTGGCAAAGGAAACCATGCAAAAAGAAGATTACCATCACCTTACCGAAGTTACCAACCAGGGAATGCCCGTGGTTTTATTTGATAGGGTAGTAGATGAAATTCATTGCGATAAAGTGATTATTGATGATGTTATTGGTGCTAAAAAAGCAGTACATTATTTACTCGAAAATGGAGCAAAGAAAATCGGGCTTGTTTCTACGGTAGATTATGTGAGCGTAGGGAAATTAAGAACCCGTGGTTATCTTGAGGTTTTAAGAGAAAATAATGTAGAAATTGATGAAAGCCTTATCCTTAAAATAGAGGATATGGATAATAGCGAAACTGAAATTAAAGACTTTATTGATAAAAATGAAGTCGATGCAGTTTTCGCAGTGAACGAGCATTTTGCCATTTACGCGATAAAAGCCATTCAGGAAAAAGGTTTAAAAGTTCCAGAAGATGTCTCTGTAATTGGTTTTACAGATGGGGAGCTTTCAAAAAGATTTATTCCCAGCCTTACCACTGTAAGTCAACACGGCGAACGTATGGGAGCTGAAGCTGCCAGACTTTTAATAGATAAACTGGAAAGAAAACCAGAGGAAGAAGAATCTTATAGAACAGTAATTGTAGAAACCAATTTGATAGAAAGAAATTCTACCAAATTGTAAACTACTTTTAATCCAGTCGTGGAGAGCTATTTTTGAATTTTAAATACTCCCTGGAGTATTTAATTCTCGATTCTCGAGTAATTTTCGATTACCATCTTTAAAATTTTATATATATTTACCCCAGCTTAGTTAATTTATCAGAACTTATATTTTTACTTCCTACCTAAAATAAGTTTTGATAAGCCTTATGCTTATCGTAAACGTTAATTGTACGATATGCAAAAACGTAGATTAAGTTTCTGGGAGATCTGGAACATGAGTTTTGGTTTTCTTGGAATCCAGATGGGGTTTGCACTCCAAAATGCCAACGCAAGTAGAATTTTACAAATCTTTGGTGCCGATATTCACGAACTTTCGTGGTTTTGGTTGGTTGCGCCGGTTACCGGTTTAATCGTTCAGCCTATTATAGGCTACTATAGCGATAGAACCTGGACCAGCCTTGGCCGTAGGCGACCATTCTTTCTTACTGGAGCAATTTTAGCGGCAATAGGTTTAATTTTAATGCCTAACGCCGATTGGTTTATCGCTATTTTGCCTTCCCTTTGGGTAGGTGCCGGGATGCTTTTTATTATGGATGCATCATTTAATGTAGCGATGGAACCCTTTCGCGCCCTGGTGGCAGATAAATTACCTTCAGATCAAAGAACCCTTGGCTTTAGTGTACAAACCGTTTTAATAGGAATTGGGGCCGTAATTGGTTCCTGGTTGCCTTATGTATTGACCAACTGGTTTGATATTAGCAATAGAGCGGTGGTAGGCGAAGTTCCGCTAAACCTGCTGCTTTCTTTTGTAATTGGAGCAGCAATCCTGGTTGGGAGTATTCTGGTAACGGTAATTACTACCAAAGAATATTCTCCCGAGGAACTGGAAAAAATGGATGACCACGTTGAAGAACCGGTTGATGAAAATGAAAAATCCAGTTTGCTGGATATCTTTTCAGATTTTGCTAAAATGCCTCATACTATGCGGCAGCTTAGCTGGGTTCAGTTCTTTTCATGGTTTGGGCTTTTTGGAATGTGGGTTTTCTCAACTCCCGCAATTGCCCATCATATTTATGGCTTACCACTTTCAGATAGTAGCAGTGAAACCTATCAGGATGCCGGCGACTGGGTTGGTGTGCTTTTCGGAGTTTACAATGCTGTTTCAGCGGTTTTTGCATTTTTTCTTCCAGCTATTGCCTTAAAAATTGGAAGAAAAAGCACGCACATCATGTCGCTATTTATTGGCGCACTGGGTATGCTGTCTATTTATATAATGCCGAATGAATATTGGCTACTGCTTTCTATGTTCGCTATTGGTATTGGTTGGGCCAGTATTCTGGCAATGCCCTATGCAATCCTTGCCGGATCAATTCCACCGAAAAAAATGGGGGTGTATATGGGAATCTTCAACTTTTTTATTGTGATCCCACAAATTGTAAATGCACTTATTGGAGGATTAATGGTGAAATATCTTTACGACGGAAATCCAATCTACGCCTTAGTTACTAGCGGAATTGCTTTTCTAATCGCCGCTATACTTACTTTTAGAATAGACGATGTGGACGAACCCGTTAAAGCATAACAATGTCAGTTCGAGTAGATTTGATGAAACTTAGTGGAATCAAAACGTCTCGAGAACTGCATCGATAAAGAAATGCTGAAAATGATTATTAAAAGAGATAATTTAAGATAATGAAGACAACAAAAGGAGTAATATTCGATTTAGACGGCGTAATTGTAGATACCGCAAAATTTCATTTTTTGGCCTGGAGAAAACTGGCCAATGATTTGGGTTTCGACTTTACCAAAGCGCAAAACGAACAACTTAAAGGTGTTAGTAGGGTAGAATCTCTTAAAAAAATACTGGAATGGGGAGAACTTGAACTTTCTAAAACAGAGTTTAAACGCCAAATGGCGCTTAAAAACGAAAATTATCTCTCTTATGTTGCCAAAATGGACGAGGACGAAATTCTTCCCGGAGTTCAAAAGGTGATAGATTATTTAATTGAAAATAATTTTCCTTTCGCTTTGGGTTCCGCCAGTAAAAATGCACGTAACATCTTAAAAAAGATCAATTTGTTGGAAAAATTTGACGCCATTGTTGATGGTAATGATGTTAGCAAAGCAAAACCCGATCCTGAGGTATTTCTTATTGCTGCAGAAAAAATTAACATTAAACCAGAAAACAGTATCGTTTTTGAAGATTCTGTAGCCGGAGTGCAGGCTGCAAATAATGCAAATATGATGAGCATTGGAATTGGCGAAAAAGAAACACTGGGCGAAGCCGATTATGTGTTTACCGATTTCACCGAAATTGATATAGAATTTATAAAGAAATTACTCACTAAGTAAGATTTTTAAAATATTAGAATTTGCACCTTACGGCCTTGTGCCGGTGTTATTTAAATTAGAAACGAGACAGAAATAAGACAATGAACCAAGATTATATACAACCTAACGAGTGGTCCATTCTGGAAGAAGGATTTGATGTAGAACGCGTAAAATCGTCTGAAAGCCTTTTTAGTATAGGTAACGGCGTTATGGGGCAGCGAGCCAATTTTGAAGAAAACTATTCCGGGCCAAGTTTCCAGGGAAGCTATATTGGCGGGGTTTACTATCCCGATAAAACCAAAGTTGGCTGGTGGAAAAACGGCTATCCAGAATATTTTGCGAAAGTATTGAATGCGCCCAATTGGATTGGGATAAACGTTTTTGTGAACGATGAAGCCTTAGACCTTTTTACCTGTAAAAAAGTAGAAGATTTTAAGCGTGAGCTTAATATGAAAGAAGGTTTTCACCGACGCAGTTTTGTATCCACGCTGCCAAACGAAATCGAAATTTCGGTAAAAGCAACGCGTTTTCTTTCTATTGTTGAAGATGAACTTGGTGCGATAGATTTTGAAATTGAAGTTTTGAACAGCGATGCTGAGGTTCGTTTTGAGCCTTATCTCGATGGCGGAATCACAAATACCGATGCCAACTGGGAAGAACGTTTTTGGAAGACTTTAGAAGTGAAATCTGAAGCCAACAAAGGTTTTGTTCTATCTAAAACCCTGAAAACCGAATTTCACGTGAACACCTATATGCAATCTGAAGTTTTGCTGAACGGGGAAAAACAGGATGTAGATTTCACTGAATCGAAAACTGAAGATAAACTTACTTTTTCCTATTCAATTAAAGCTGAAAAGGGACAAAAAGTAAGTCTTAGAAAATACGCCGGCTACGTAACCGATATGAACCATAAGCGTTCAGATCTCGTGGAAGCGGCTAGTAAAGTATTGGATTATGCCACTAAAGCCGGATTTGCCAAATTGCTTCAGGAGCAAAAAGAAGCCTGGGAGAAAATTTGGGAAATGGCAGATATCACTATTGAAGGAGATGTAAAAGCACAACAGGGAATTCGCTTTAATATTTTTCAGCTAAATCAAACGTATTTAGGAAAAGATGAGCGTTTAAATATTGGTCCAAAAGGCTTTACCGGCGAGAAATACGGCGGAAGCACCTATTGGGATACCGAAGCTTATTGTATTCCATTCTATATGGCAACCAAAGACCAGCAGGTAGCCAGGAATTTATTGACCTATCGTTACAATCATTTAGATAAAGCCATAGAGAATGCCGAAAAACTTGGATTTACCAATGGCGCGGCACTTTATCCAATGGTAACGATGAATGGAGAAGAAAGCCATAACGAATGGGAAATTACCTTTGAGGAAATTCATAGAAATGGCGCGATGGTTTATGCCATTTATAATTACGTACGCTACACGGGCGATTTCGATTATATTCCGGAAAAAGGCCTGGAAGTAATGATTGCAATTGCAAGATTCTGGCAGCAAAGAGTCAATTTCAGCGAACAGAAAAATAAATACGTAATGCTTGGTGTTACCGGGCCAAACGAGTACGAAAATAACGTGCATAATAACTGGTACACTAATTATTTGGCGAAATGGTGCATTGAATATTGCCTGGAAACTATTGAAAAGGTTAAGGATGCTTATGCCGAAGATTATAAGCGTGTAATGGGTAAAACCAAGCTTAACGAAGGCGAAATGGCAAAGTGGAGAGAAGTTGCCGAAAATATGTATTTCCCATATTCTGAAAAGCACGAGGTTTTCCTTCAGCAGGACGGATTTTTAGATAAAGAGATCGTCCCCATCGCCGAATTAGACAAATCTCAACGACCAATTAATCAGAAATGGAGTTGGGACAGGATTCTACGTTCCTGCTATATTAAACAAGCCGATGTTTTACAAGGCTTCTACTTCTTTGAAGATCATTTTAGCAAAAACGAGCTTGAAAAACATTTTGACTATTACGAACCTATTACCGTTCATGAATCTTCACTTTCTCCTTGTGTACATAGCATTCAAGCTGCACTCCTCGGAAGAACAAAACAGGCTTACGAGTTCTATTTGAGAACTTCAAGACTGGATTTAGACGATTACAACAAGGAAGTAGAGCAGGGTTGCCATATTACCAGTATGGCCGGTACCTGGATGAGTATTGTAGAAGGTTTTGGAGGAATGCGGGTGAAAGAAAATCAACTTTCTTTTAATCCCACAATTCCGGAAGACTGGAAAACTTATTCTTTTAAGGTGAATTTTAGAGACCAGATCTTAAAAGTAAAAGTTGCTGCAGATAAAACGGTATTTCATTTAGAAGGCAAGAATACTATTGAGATCAACGTAAACGGAGCAACTGTTGAGGTGCAACCTAATCAGCAATTCGTTTTATAATTACATCATTAAATTTATTTCAGGACCTAAATTGTTGTCCTATAAAAAAACGCAAGGTTAAAACCGTGGAGGTTTATTATAAATAGAAGTAATCTGTTTAAAACCTCATTACGAAAGGAGTGAAGTAATCTCTTTCTTAATAACAGATTGCTTCTCCTGATAAAAATCGGGATCGCAATGACGGAATATTGAGAATACAATAATAAAAATAATAATCATGAAAAAAATACTAATAACCTTAATGCTCTTTGCCGGTTTTACCGGATTCTCGCAAATTGAACGCGTAGAGCCACCAAATTGGTGGACGGGTTTTGAAGAAACCGAGCTCCAGTTAATGATTTACGGAAAGAATATTGGAAATGCCACGCCAAAAATCGATTATCCCGGAGTAAGTCTTAAAAATGTAAAAAAAGCTGATAGCCCGAATTACCTGTTTATCGATTTACATATCGGGCAGGCTAAAGCCGGAGCTTTTGATATAACTTTTGAATTGGAAGACGGTTCAGAAGAAATATATAAATATGAGCTAAAAGAACGAGAAAAACCTGCTTCAGAATACATTGGTTTCGATAATTCTGACGCGATTTATTTAATCACTCCCGATCGTTTTGCCAACGGTGATGAATCTAATGATAGTTTTGATTACTTAAATGAAAAAACCATAGATCGCGATGACGATTACGCTCGTCACGGTGGAGATATCCGCGGAATAATCAATCATTTAGATTATATAGAAGAAATGGGTTTTACCGCGATTTGGCCTTCGCCTTTGGTGATTAACGATATGAAATCGGGTTCTTATCACGGGTACGCAATGACCGATTTTTATAAGGTGGATCCGCGGTTTGGAACTTTAGAAGAATACAGAGAATTGGCCGATAAAGCGGCTGAACGCGGAATAAAACTGGTGATGGACCAGGTAGCCAACCACGCAGGCGTAGAGCACTGGTGGATGGATGATTTACCTTTTGCCGACTGGATCAACTTTCAGGAAAAATTCGAAAATGGGGAAGATTTGGTGTATTCCAATCACCGTAGAACAACAAACCAGGATTTATACGCTTCAGAAACCGATAAAAAAGGAATGACGGAAGGTTGGTTTGTAGAAACCATGCCCGACTTAAATCAGGAGAATCCGTTTATGGCCAAATATCTTATTCAAAATAGTATTTGGTGGATAGAAATTCTTGGTTTGGGCGGAATTCGCCAGGATACTTATCCTTATCCCGATAAGCAATTTATGAGTGAATGGGCCGGCGCGATTATGACCGAATATCCAAACTTCAATATCGTAGGTGAGGAGTGGAGTTTGAATCCGTTGCTTATTCGTTACTGGCAGGATGGCGTGGATAATGGTTACGATTCTAACCTAAAATCTACCATGGATTTCGCGATGCAGGAGAAAATTGTAACCGGGCTAAAAGCTGAAGAAACCTGGGGTACCGGACTTGTAGAGATTTATGAAGCTTTAGCTAACGATTTTGCCTATGCCGATCCTGAAAACATCATGATTTTCCCCGATAATCACGATAAAAGTCGAATCTATACCCAACTTGGAGAAGATGTTGACAAAACAAAGATGACCATCGCTTATATGTCAGTTTTACCCAGGATTTTCCAGATGTACTACGGAACGGAGATATTAATGGACGATACCGAAAATCCTGGAGATCACGGATTAATCAGAACCGAATTCCCCGGTGGTTGGGAAGATAGTGAAGTGAACGCTTTTACCGGTGAAGGACTTTCCGAAGAAAAGGCTGATATGCAGGAATTCGTTAAAAAAGTGATGAATTATCGTAAAAACAGTGAGGCGATCCACTCCGGGGAAACCAAGCATTTCGCACCTGAAGATGGGACTTATTTAATTAGTCGAAAATCAGGCGATGAGGTTGTGGTTCTGATTCTAAATAAAAATGAAGAAGCTTTTAACTTAGATTTGGATCGCTTCAGTGAATTAGGTTTAAAAGGGAAAACATTTAAAAATCTTTTTTCCAAAGAAACTTTTCAGTGGGAAAAATCATTGGAATTACCGGAAGAAGGTGTGTACTTTTTTACAACCAAAATGGAGTAAATTGTTTTAATTTACGTCAAGCTGAACTTGGTTCAGCTTCTAATATGAGGTTAAATTCAAACATGTTAGATCCTGAAATAAGCCCGTCTGAACGGACGGGCAGGTTCAGGATGACGTTTAAAGAAAGATTAAAAAGAAAAATCAAATTTCAAATAAAATAAAAACAGATGAAAAAAACATTAATAATGCTGCTGGCCTTTACGGCCTTATTTTCCTGTAAAGAAAACGAAAACCAAGAACAGCCAGAGCAGGAAGAGAATCCAACCATTGATCCGGTCTCTAACGTAGCCCTGGAATCGGCGGTGATTTATGAAGCTAATATTCGCCAGTATTCTCCAGAAGGAACTTTTGATGCCTTTACCAAAGATATTCCGCAGTTAAAAGAACTTGGTGTAAAAGTGATTTGGTTGATGCCTATTTATCCTATTTCTATGAAAAATAGAAAAGCAACTGGAGATTTTTCAGTAGAAGATATCGAAGATCCGGAAGAACGAAAAAAATACCTGGGAAGCTATTACGCGATTTCAGATTATACCGATGTAAATCCGGAATTTGGAAACTTCGAGGATTTTGAAGAATTGGTGAAAACTGCACATGAAAATGATATGTATGTGATCCTGGATTGGGTGGCCAACCATACCGGTTGGGACCATAAATGGATTGAAGAAAAACCTGAATATTATCATAAAAATGAAGATGGGGAAGTTACAGATCCTATAAACCCTGCAACAGGGGAATCCTGGGGCTGGACAGATGTTGCTCATTTAAATTTTGAAAACCAGGAGCTTCACAAAGCTATGGGTAAAGAAATGAAGTTTTGGGTAGAAAAATATAATGTAGACGGTTTTAGAGCCGATGTTGCCGGGGAAGTACCAACCGAATTCTGGGAAGGTATTGTTCCGCAACTAAAAGATATCAAACCGGTTTTCATGTTAGCAGAATCAGAAGACAAAGATCTTTTTGAGAATGCTTTCGATATGGGTTATAACTGGGAAGGTCACCATATTATGAACGAAATCGCGCAGGGCAAGCAAACTGCCGCAGATTGGGATGCCTATATGCAGAAAATAGATTCCACTTACCAGGAAGATGATTATTTGATGAATTTTGTTACCAACCACGATGAGAATTCCTGGAACGGGACAGTGAAAGAGAGAATGGGAGCTGCTTCAGAAGCTATGATGGCACTTACTTATACTTTACCTGGAATGCCATTAATATACAGTGGGCAGGAATATGATATGGATAAAAGACTTTTATTTTTTGAAAAAGATACTATTCCGAAGAAAAAAGGTAAAGTATGGCCTTTATTGGAAAAACTCGGTGAGTTAAAAAATGAAAACAAAGCTCTGCACGGTGCAAAAGAAGCCGCTTCTTATGAGAATATAGAAACTTCAGATGAAGAAAATATTCTAGCTTTTAAAAGAGAAAAAGATGGAGCAGAATTAATCTATATCGCTAATATGAGCGATGAAAATACCAGGTTCAGCATTCAATTAAACGGAAATTTTGAAGACTATTTATCTGGAGAAAGCTTAGAGATTTCAGAAGATAAAAATATAGATTTGGAACCCTGGCAGTACTTTATCTTAATAAATAAGTAATAAATTTACTAAAAAACTAAAAACAGCCCTCTCGAAAGGGCTGTTTTTGTTAGTTATTAACCGAAAACGTTTTAGTTTTTTAGGAAATTAGGTTATATTGTAGAATTAAAATAGATTTGGCCTAATGGCGAAAAAAATCAATAAAATTGCAGTCTTAACTTCTGGGGGTGATGCACCCGGAATGAACGCCGCTATAAGGGCGGTTGTTAGATCCTGTTCATACTATAATCTGGAATGTGTGGGTATTTACCGCGGGTTTCAGGGACTTATAGAAGCAGATTTTGAACCACTTAACGCAAGATCTGTTAGAAACATCATTAATAAAGGAGGTACATTTCTAAAATCTTCACGATCTGAAGAATTTAAAACCAAAGAAGGAAGGGCAAAAGCTCATAAAAATCTTACCGATGCCGGTATAGATGCTTTGGTTGCTATTGGTGGAGATGGGACTTTTACCGGAGGCCTTTATTTTAGCAACGAGTTTAATTTTCCAATTGTGGGAATTCCCGCAACTATAGATAACGATATTAACGGTACCGATTATACACTTGGTTACGACACCGCTTTAAACACGGTAGTGGAAGCCATAGATAAAATTCGGGATACCGCGAGTTCTCATAACCGATTATTCTTAATTGAAGTTATGGGTCGGGATGCAGGTGATATTGCTTTAAATAGTGGTATTGGTGCAGGAGCCGAAGAAATATTATTGCCGGAAGAAGACCAGGGAATTCAACGAATGATGGATTCTTTGGAAAAAAGTAAAAAATCCGGAAAAACTTCCAGCATTATCGTGGTGGCTGAAGGTGAAAAGAGCGGAAAGAATATTTTTCAGTTAGCTGAATTTATTTCGCAAAGCCACGAAGAATATGACATTAAAGTCTCTGTATTGGGTCATATTCAAAGAGGAGGTTCTCCAAGTTGTTTTGATCGTGTTCTGGCCAGTAAGCTTGGTGTTGGTGCGGTTGAAGCATTAACCGATGGTAAAACCAATATCATGTTAGGCGTGCACCACCAAAAAGTGGTTCATGTGCCTTTGGAAACTGCTTTAAAAGAAGACAGGGAATTTGATCAGGAATTAAGAAGGGTGGCAAACATCACTTCAGTGTAAATTTTTAAAATTTAAATTATGAGTACAAAAATTGGAATTAATGGTTTTGGCCGAATAGGACGTATCGCGTTTAGAATTGCGGCTGAAAAAGATAATGTAAAAGTTGTAGCAATCAACGATTTACTTGATGTAGATCATTTAGCTTACTTGCTAAAATATGATTCTGTTCACGGTAGATTTAAAGGAGATGTTTCTGTTAAAGACGGAAACCTTGTAGTGAATGGAAATACCATTCGTATTACAGCAGAAAAGAACCCAGCAGACCTTAAATGGAACGATGTAGGGGTAGATGTTGTGATTGACTGTACAGGTATCTTTAAAGAGAAAGACTCTGCGCAGGCGCATATTGATGCCGGTGCTAAGAAAGTAGTTATTTCTGCACCATCTAAAACCGCGCCTATGTTTGTAATGGGTGTTAACCATAAAGATGTTAAGCCAGAAGATACAATTGTTTCTAACGCTTCATGTACTACAAACTGTCTTGCTCCACTTGCAAAAGTAATAGACGATGAGTTTGGTCTTGTAGAAGGTTTAATGACAACAGTTCACGCAACTACAGCTACCCAGTTAACTGTAGATGGACCATCAGCAAAAGATTTTAGAGGTGGTAGAAGTGCTCTTATGAATATTATTCCATCTTCAACAGGTGCAGCAGTTGCTGTAGGAAAAGTAATTCCTAAACTAGACGGGAAACTTACCGGGATGGCTTTTAGAGTACCAACCGCAGATGTTTCTGTAGTAGACCTTACGGTTAAGACAGACAAGTCTGTGAGCTACGACGATGTAAAAGCTGCATTCAAAAAAGCTTCTGAAGGAGCTTACAAAGGAGTGATTTCTTATACTGACGATGCTGTGGTTTCTCAGGATTACGTATCAGACGCACACACTTGTAACTTTGATGCCGATGCAGGAATCGCACTTAACGATAATTTTTTCAAATTAATCGCATGGTATGATAACGAATATGGTTATTCTGCCAAACTTTTGGATTTAGCGGCACACGTTAATTCAATTTAATATTTTATTTTAGAGCCTGAAGAAAGCTACGCTTAGGTTATTTTTAATCTTTAGCCCTTTCCTCAGGCTTTTTAATTAAACCATATTCACACACACATGATATTAATAGCGGACGGTGGCTCTACAAAATGTGATTGGATTTTACTTAGTGCAACGGGAGAAGAATTACTTAGAACCCGCACCAAAGGATTAAATCCGGCAGTATTTCCCGAGGGAGTACTGGAACAACGTATTGAAGAAAATGCCGAATTAAAAGAAGTAAAAGATAAAGTAGAACGCGTGCATTTTTACGGCGCCGGTTGTGGTACCGAAACGCCTAAAAAATTATTGGAAGGAATTTTTACCAATTTCTTTACAAATGTAGAAGAAGTTATAATCCTGGAAGATATGGTAGCTGCGGTTTACGCCGCCACTACAGAGCCTGGTATTGTATGTATTCTTGGTACAGGTTCTAATAGTTGTTACTTTGACGGCAAGGATATTCACCAGGCCGTGCACTCTCTTGGTTATATTCTTATGGATGAAGCCAGTGGGAATTACTTCGGAAAAAGTCTAATTAGAGATTACTATTACAAAAGAATGCCTCCCGAACTTGCCGAGGAATTTGGTAAACTATACAATATGGAGTCTGATGAGATTAAGAAAAATCTTTATCGTAAAGAGAATCCAAATACCTACCTCGCTTCTTTTGCTGAATTTATTTTTTCTAACGAACGTAATGGTTATTTCTACAAATTAGTACACGAAGGAATTACGGATTTTATGCATTCCCGTGTAATGTGCTACAAACAAGCCCAAAATACGCCTGTGCATTTTATTGGTACCATCGCTTACTTTAGTGAAGATATTATTCGTGCAGTAGCCCAACCTTATGGAATAGAAATTGGGAATATTGTACGAAGACCTATTGATGCGTTAATAGAGTACTATAGAAAAGAAGTACTTGCTCCTAATTAATTACATTTTTTCATAAATTTTAGTACATTTAAGAAATTTACACTTAAATGCTTATAAAAGTTTATGGAAGTGCCGTCTTTGGGGTAGAGGCAACTACAATTACTATAGAGGTAAATGTAGCAACCGGTATTGGATATCATTTAGTTGGTCTTCCAGATAATGCGGTTAGG
>Ga0207891_1000680_pt1 | contig 20371 bp, 24 predicted proteins | sample LinPmetageLP50_FD_184061 | JGI IMG/M metagenome (GOLD analysis project Ga0207891, IMG submission 184061) | Marine viral communities from the Pacific Ocean - LP-50 (SPAdes) | ecosystem: Environmental > Aquatic > Marine > Oceanic | place: Pacific Ocean | collected 2011-08-27 | reverse complement strand
TGAGCTAATGACCCGCTCATAAACTTATTCAATAATATAAATGCGTAAATCCGCCGATCCAGACACTTTAAAAGTGGTGGGTCATGATGGATTCGAACCATCGACCAATTGATTAAAAGTCAACTGCTCTACCAACTGAGCTAATGACCCGCTCTGGTATAACTGCTGTATTAAAGTTGTTGTAGACCATTATAAAAATGGTGGGTCATGATGGATTCGAACCATCGACCAATTGATTAAAAGTCAACTGCTCTACCAACTGAGCTAATGACCCGCTCTAACTTTACAACCTTGAATACTACGTAAATCCGCCGATAAAAGACCATTTTAAAATGGTGGGTCATGATGGATTCGAACCATCGACCAATTGATTAAAAGTCAACTGCTCTACCAACTGAGCTAATGACCCGCTCTTTTTGCAACATTTTGAGTGGGGTAACCATTCGTTTGCTGCGGGCGCTTATAATACTTATTTATAAAATGAGTGCAACCGAAATTGTCTCTTTTTTTAAGTTTTTATGCCTAGTTGACCAATTTTAGACCGCTTATGACAAAAAGCAGTCTAATCAAGCTGATTCAATTAATTAGACAGGCGATCTGTGGCTAATTTTGCAGCCGTTGTACTTGGGTACTGCGTAACAAGTTCGTTAAGTATTTTTAACGATTCGTCTGTCAGTCCTTGCTCTTTTAAAAGCGTGCCTAATTTTAACATGGCGTCTGGGCGTTTATTTGAATTTGGATATTCGTTTACAACCACTCTAAAGTGATCAACCGCTTTAACTCCATCGTTTTTAATTGTTAATAATTGACCTAACCAATAGTGTGCGTTTGACGCATACACAGATTCTGGATATGTTTTTAAGAACGTTTGAAACTCTGGAATAGCCTGGTCGTAGCGTTTATCTTTCATTATAAGTGCAACAGCACGCTCGTAAGCCTCATTCTCAGATAAATCACTGCTATATGCTTGTGAGTCATTAGGTTGTGCATAGTCGGTTGCAGGCACTGCTGCAGGCTGTGAATACGCCTGACTAACACGGTTTTCAATCTCTTGATAAAGCTCACGCTGACGCTGAAGTACTTTTTCTAGTTTATAGCTTTGCTCTTCCGTCACTCCGCGAATTTGGCTTACTTCATCTTGAAGTAAATTAAGTTGCTGTTGTAACTCGGCTTGCAAGAAATTACGCGATTGCATCATACTTTCTAACGACGCTAAACGCTTCTCAATACTTGACTGTGAACTCGCAGCTTCTGAAACAGGAGCGGGAGCAGCCCATAACTGGGTGCTCCCGCTCAATATCATTGCTGCCAAAATAATTTTCGGCTTCATAATACCTCTTATCTTAGTAAACTAATACCGCACGGCGGTTTTTAGCGAAAGCTGATTCAGTGCGAGACTTAACCATTGGTTTTTCTTCACCGTAGCTCACTACTGACATTTGGCTAGCTGATACACCTAAGCTTAGCAGGTATTTTTCAACTGACTGACCACGGTTTTCACCTAGTGCAATATTGTACTCTGGCGTGCCACGCTCATCTGCATGGCCTTCAATTAATACTTTAACCGATGGGTTTTTTACTAAAAAGTCAGCATGTGCGCGAAGTAAATCAGCATATTTGCTTTCAATTGTCGCTTTATCAAAATCAAAGTAGATTACTTGCTCTTGACGAAGTGCTTCGTATTTTTGACGAAGTTGTTCTTCAGCACGTTCTTCAGGCGAAATTGTTGCTACTTCAACTGTATCGTTGCTAGTTGTTTGCTCAACAGCAGGTTGATTAGATTGGTTTGCAGCACCTTCGTCGATATCTGAAGACGAGCTACAAGCTGCTAATGTCATTACTGGCACAGCAATTAGCAGGCCTTTAAGTATTTTATTAAGTTGCATTGAGTAGATTCCTATTTTGAGTAAACCAGTAACATTACTGTAAATATGGCGACCAAGCTGGCGCCTTTACTTGTCCGTCTAGCACAGGTAATCGTGCTTTAAAGCGGCCGTCCATCGATACTAACGCCAGTACCTGTTTGTTATTATGGAGCGTGCTGTATATTATCATCGAGCCATTTGGCGCTATACTCGGTGATTCATCTAAGCGAGTTCGCGTTAATACTTGAAACGCGCCAGAAGCTAGCTCTTTTTTAGCAAGATGGTACTTACCGTTCGTACGATTAACCATCACTAATTCTTTACTGTCAGGCGTAACTGACCCTGCAAGATTCATATCGCCATCAAACGTTAGGCGCTTTGATCTGCCAGTTTTTAAATTTAACTTATAAATCTGAGCATTACCACCCCTTTCCGAGGTAAACACTATATCTTGACCATTTGGGTACCAAGATGGTTCAGTATCTATGCTACGGTGGTTTGTTAGGCGTGTTTCTTTACGCGTTGCCAGGTTTAGTAAATAAATTTCCGTTGCACCTGTTTTATCTTTTGAAAGGACTAATAGAAGCTCTTTACCATCAGGTGAAAACTGCGGAGCACCATTAATCCCACGATAGCTGGCTACCACTTCTCGCTTACCTGTATATAAGTCTTGGATATATATTTGGCTTTGACGGTTTTCAAACGTTACATAAGCAAGCTTGGTACCATCTGGTGACCACGCGGGCGACATTAACGGCTCTTTAGAGCGCAAAAGCACTTGCTCGTTGAATCCATCGTAATCGGCAACAACGAGTTGATACGGCTTATCGTCTTCGTCACGCACAATCACATAGGCAATTTTAGTTAAAAATGCACCTTTTTCGCCTGTTAGTTTTTCATAAATCACATCACTAATGCGGTGTGAATAGCGGCGAAAGCCACTTTCTGAAATAACGCTTTCTCTGGCTTCTAAAATGTGGTCTTGGCTTTTTACTAATTGCCCATTAGACATCATTTGGGTGTTACCACCCGTGATTTGACCACGAATTACATCCACTAATTCATAGCGGACTAAGTATCGGCCATCGGTTTGCTGTTCAACTTGACCAACTAAAACGGCCTCAACCCCTTGATTAACCCATGAGGCATAATCAATTGCTTGGTCCTCGCTTGGTTGTTGTGGCATTTGCGCAACATCAACCGGCTTAAACTTACCACTTCGGACTAAATCAGCTGCAATCACATCACTTAGTTTTTGTGGGATCGGACCTATTCCGGTGTATTTAAATGGCACAATAGCAATAGGCCTTGCGCCATCAACACCTTCGGTAATTACAATTTCAAGTGCAGCATTTGCAATGCCTTGAAACCCTAGTAGCAATACTACACAGGCTACTCTTAGTTTATTGAACATATCATTCCTTTAAAATTCTGGCTTGATTGTTAAGTTAATATTTTTTAGCTGGTCAAACACGTCTCTGTCTTTAGACACAGGTAATGTGTCGGCCATACGAACCGCTCTGAGCGCTGCTTCACACACTAGCTTATCACCACCTAAAGACTTAACTTGCGTAACTAAACCATTAAAGCCAAGACGAATATTCACTCGACATTGTTGGTTTTTCATTTTTTCATCAATTAACAAGTTTTGTTGGATGCGCGCCATAATCAAAGCACGGTATTTGTCAACTTCACTCGCAACTTGTTGCTGGCGTATTTTACTACGTGCAGCCTGCTCTTTAGCAAGTTGTTCTTGTAATATTTGTTCTTGTAATGCTTGTTGACGCTTACGTTCAGCTTCGGCTGCACGCTCTTTAGCTTCTTGCTCACGCTTAATACGTTCAGCTTCTGCTTTTTTTAGCGCTTCTTCTTCGAGCTTACGTTTATCTGCCGCCGCTTTGGCTGCCTTTTCGGCCTCTTGCTTTTGCTTTTCTGCTTGCTTAGCTTTGGCACGCTCTTTTTGCTCTATCTCACGCGCCTTTTTTGCTTGAGCTTCAGCTTGCGCTTTTTCTTTCTCTTTGGCTTTGCGTTCACGCTCAAGCTTTTTGATGTTTCGAGCCTCAGATTCACGTTGTTTGCGAGCATCAGCAGCCCTGCGTTCTAAATCACGTATCCGCTTATCTTCAGCACGCTTTTTATCTTTTTCTTTTTTTTGTAGCTCAGCAATTTTTTGCTCAACCATTTTTTGGTCAACTGTTACCGCAGAAACAGCATTGTCGGGTTCAGGTATAGCCGTGTTTAACGTCACTTCCATTACTTTAGGGGTTGGTGCATGAATGTTAGCTGACGCGTACAACAATCCGCCCAAACCTAAATGCAATACCACCGATTTTACTAATGCACTACTCATCCAGTTAATTCCCCTCAAAGGATTCGGTCATCAATCCCACTGACGGCACACCTGCGTTTTTCAAAAAATCCATTAGCAATAACACTTCTTGATACGATACTTTACCAGAACCTTTAATCATTACAGGTACATCTGGATTTTTCATTAACTGCAATTTAATCACGGCGGCTACATCGAGTGCTTCCATTGGTTCCTCTGGATCAGTACCTACACTGACGTAATATTTACCCTCAGCATCAATGGACGCAATTATTGGTGGTGTATCTTTTGTATCAACTAAATCAGATTCTTCCATTTTTGGTAAATCTACTTTTACACCGTGAGTTATTAGTGGCGCAGTCGCCATGAAAATAATCAGCAGCACCAACATTACATCGATGTAAGGTACTACATTAATTTCTGCTACTGGGCGGCGCTTTTTACGATGATACATTCGCTTGTGCCTCTATTTGTGTAGCTGCTTGACGGTGTAAAATATTAGCAAACTCTTCCATAAAGTTGATGTAGTGAGATTCAAGCTTTTCAACACTGTTTGAAAAACGGTTATAAGCAATTACGGCAGGAATTGCAGCAAATAAGCCCATTGCCGTAGCAATTAATGCCTCTGCTATGCCCGGAGCAACCATTTGTAATGTGGCTTGTTTTACTTCACCCAATGCAATAAAGGCATTCATAATACCCCACACAGTGCCAAATAAACCGATGTAAGGGCTTATAGAACCAACCGTTGCCAAGAACGATAGGCTTTTTTCAATTTTTTCGATTTCACGTGACAACGCTACACGCATTGAACGATGCGTACCTTCCATTACTATACTTGCGCCTTGAAATGTATTTTTTTTATGACGCGCAAATTCTTTAAAGCCTGCCGTAAATAACGCCTCAATACCATGAGACTGAGCACTGCGAGATGAAATTTCGTTATAAAGCTTACTTAAATCAATGCCTGACCAAAACTTATGCTCAAACTTTTTAGCATTCGAAAGCGCATCAGAGATTGCTTTTTTACGTTGAAAAATAATAGCCCACGACATAACCGACATGGCAACTAGCCCTAACATTACTAATTGTACAAGCAAACTGGCTTCTAAAATTAGATCCAAAAAATTAAGCCCTGATCCCACATTAAACTCCTAAATAGTATCAAAATACGTCAATTGTAATGATTTGTGCAATTATGACCGCAACTAAGGTCAATTAGTTGCATCTAGTGTATCGAGTCCATTTAAAACTAACAACGATATTGCTATGAATAGCCAACAAAAAACGTTAAAAATCGGCTATGTTGTTTATTTTTTATGCCTAGTTGTATAAATATTTATTCAAACAAAGTAAAAACTCAGGTTTAGCTGCGTAATTATATAAATAAACATCATAAAACACGGCATTTATTCAAAATCAATGCATAAACACGCAAAACCACGTTAACGTTACCTGCCAGAATACTAAAACTAATACCGAACAATCATATAAAAATATACTTAAGTACTATTTTTCATTAACTTATAAAATATATGATTATTTAACAAACAAATTAAAAACTACAAAAAAACTAAAAGCATTAGTTTTTTTAATCCGAAAAAACAAATTTTCTAGTTTGAACAATTTTTAGATATTCCGTATTATTCTCCCATACCGAGCTAGCGCATTAAATGAAACTGTTTCATTATGTCCTGTTCTTAGTAATATGATTTTTAGTCGTATTACATTGTTTTACTCTATTTGGATAAAACCTGACAGTGTAAAACATGGTTCCCCCAGATTACTTCCTTTAACTTGTTGTTAGCCCGCATTATTTGCGGGCTTTTTTTTACCTAAAATTTGGCCTAGACCAAAATATACAGATTCTTTTAATATTGTTTATTGAGCCAGAAATTTTGCACTAAACCTAGCCAGCCATAGTCAGCCATAGTCAGCACTGACTAAGTTGAATTTTATGAAAGGCACAATAGCGACATACGCCTTAACGCTCTGTGAATTGTTGGTTAACCAGAATTCAGGCTAGTTAATGGTAAGGCAAATGACTTTTCGTAAATAAAATACGTTATAAACGGACGTGCCCTTGCTAACGGTTATTTTTAGCAAGGGTTTAGGAAAGGTGTTTAAAATTAGTCTTTTTTAGGTAACAAGCCAAAATGATGGTACGCATTGTCAGACACAATACGTCCGCGCGGTGTGCGCTGAATAAACCCTTGTTGAATTAAAAACGGTTCAATAACATCTTCTATTGTTTCACGCTCTTCACCAATGGCAGCGGCTAAATTATCGAGCCCTACAGGACCACCCATGAATTTTTCAATGATGGCTAATAAGTATTTACGATCCATATAATCAAAACCGCTTTTATCTACATCAATCATGTCGAGTGCTTGCTGTGCAACGTCTGCATTTACAGTGCCGTCAGATTTAACCTGAGTATAATCTCGCACACGGCGCAATAAACGATTAGCAATACGCGGCGTACCCCGTGATCGTTTAGCTATCTCACTAGCGCCATCGTCACACATTTCTAAATCAAGATAATGAGCTGAGCGGCCCACTATATGCGATAAATCCTCTACTGAATAAAACTCCAAACGCTGCACTATGCCAAAACGGTCACGTAGTGGCGATGTGAGTGAGCCTGCACGCGTTGTAGCGCCTATTAACGTAAATGGCGGCAAATCCAGTTTGATAGAACGTGCAGCAGGGCCTTCACCTATCATTATGTCAAGCTGATAGTCTTCCATTGCAGGGTAAAGTATTTCTTCAACCTGTGGGCTTAACCTGTGGATCTCGTCGATAAACAGTACATCACCTTCTTCAAGGTTTGTAAGAAGTGCCGCTAAATCGCCTGCTTTTTCAAGTACAGGTCCTGAGGTGGTTTTAATATTTACGTTTAATTCGTTTGCTACAATATTCGCCAGCGTGGTTTTTCCTAAACCTGGCGGACCAAATATTAATAAATGATCAAGCGCTTCATCGCGGCTGCGTGCAGCTTCAATAAATATTTCCATTTGCTGCTTAACATGCGGTTGACCTCGGTAATCAGCCAACAGTTTTGGCCTAATTGCTCGGTCAATCGAGTCTTCATTTGTTTTTTCAGTCGCGTCAATTAAGCGATCCGCTTCAATCATGGGTTACTCACAACATCGATTTTAAAGATTCTTTTATAAGAACCTCAGTAGACATATCCGGTTTACTCACCGATTTTACTGCTTTTTGTGCCTGTGGCAATTTATACCCTAATGCAACAAGTGCAGAAACGGCATCATCCGCTGCATTATTAGCCACTAATGCATCGCTGTGAGGCTCTATCACTGCGCTATCGCTAAATGGTGTAAATAAATCATTACCCCAATCTTTTAGACGGTCTTTCATCTCAAGCACTAAACGTTCAGCTGTTTTTTTACCCACACCCGGTAATTTAACCAGCGATGTAGCATCTTCATTATTTACACAGCTAACAAACTGTTGCGCCGACATTCCCGATAAAATAGCGAGCCCGAGTTTTGGCCCTACCCCATTAGCTTTTAAAAGCTCTCTAAATAATGCGCGCTCTGTTTTATTATTAAAACCAAACAGTAACTGCGCATCTTCACGCACTACAAAATGAGTATAAACAATCGTGTTTTCACCCACTTTTGGTAAGTCGTAAAAACAGGTCATTGGCATTTGTACTTCATAACCCACGCCGCTTACTTCAAGTAAAATTTCGGGGGGTTGTTTTTCAACTAAAATACCATTTAAGCGGCCTATCATTGTTATTTCCTTAAGCGTCCTCTAACGGTTTTGCTTGCGCTGCCCGCTAGTTTAATTAAATTTTGTTCTGAATGAGCATGGCAAATTGCTATTGCTAATGCATCTGCTGCATCGGCTTGAGGCGTACCCGGTAATTTTAGAATATTTTTTACCATATGCTGTACTTGGCTTTTGTCTGCACCACCGTTGCCTACTACAGCTTGTTTAATCTGCCTTGCCGAATACTCAAACACTGGCAAATCAGCCATTGCAGCACCTACAATGGCAGCACCACGCGCTTGGCCAAGTTTTAATGCAGAATCGGGATTATGAGCCATAAATACTTTTTCTATAGCAAACGTTTCAGGCGAAAACTGCTCAACAAGTTGAGTGATGCCCTGATAAATCATTTTAAGTCGCACCGGGAAAGGGTGATCGGCTAATTTAATACAGCCACTGCCTAAATAAGTAAATTTAGCACCTTGGTGAGCAACTACACCGTAACCAGTCAAACGCGATCCTGGGTCAATCCCTAAAATAATGGCCAAATCACATTCTCGTTGTTTTTATTGTAAATTAGGCTAATAATGCCAGAGCACTGTATAAAATACCAGTACCAAGCAAAAACAAAAATGCTCGCATATATAGCGAGCATTTTAAACGCAATAAAAACTAGTTTTACCCTAAAGCGCGCACTAATCCTTGGGTGTTTTGTTTAAGGGTACGGGCAATCATCAAATAACCCAACCCGGCTACAAATAAACCACCAGCAAGCGGGCCTATAATCCATATATGTGGATGAAGCTTGCCCGTAAGTTCAAACATTTGTTGCTGCACAATCAAAAGCGCTAAGTCGCTAAAAAATGCAGCAACTAAACCGGCTAATCCACCTAATAATAAAAACTCGTACAAGGTCGCATTTTTAATTAAACGGCTTTTAGCACCTAATGTTCTTAAAATTACAATTTCTTGCATGCGTTCACCTAAGCTCGCTTGCACTTGCGAAATGAGTACTAATGCACCGCACAAAACAACAATGGCAAGTACAAAACCAATGGCGAGTGATACTTGCGATATTGTGGTTTGTATTTGCTTTACAAAGTTGTCTACATCGATTGCAGTAATGGTTGGATAGGTGCGCAACAGTTGGCTAAAGTCGCGCTTTTGCTCAGGTTCTATCCTAACCGACGAAATATACGTTGCCGGAAAATCTTTAAGTACATCTGGGCTGAGTATAATAAAGAAGTTGGGTTTAAGCGTTGCCCAGTTAACTGTACGAACGCTGGTAATTTTAGCATCGAACGACTGCGCGCCAATTAAAAAGGTAAGTGTGTCGCCAATTTCAACGTCAAGGCGCTCTAACATCGACTCTTCAACTGATGCCTCGGCCACTGCGTTTTCACCAAACCATTCGCCTTGAATTATTTCGTTTTGAGCCGGTACATCTTTAAGCCACGTTAAGTTTAGCTCACGGCCAATGCCCGAACGCGCTTCTTCGTCTTTTTTCTCATTGTCTTGAAGAGATACTTCGCGTGCAACCAACTCACCATTTACCGCGTTAACGCGCCCTCGAATCGTTGGGTAGAAGTCAGACACTAAAATATCTTTCTCAGCAAGGTAGTTATTGATTGGATCAAGATCGTTTTGCGTAATATTAACTAAAAATGCATTTGGCGCATCGCTTGGTAATTGCGACTGCCAATCAGCAATCATGTCATTTTTAAGCACAACTAAAAACAGAAGCAGTTTAATGGCGAGCGAAAAACTAATAAGTTGAACTGCATTTACATTGGCACGCTTTTGAATCGACGCAATAGCCAATGACCAACTATTACCTGGTTTTAAACCCAGTTTTCGGCCACCACCAAATATAAGTTTAGATATTAAAAACAACACGCCAATTAAAGTTAGTGTGGTTATAAATAATATTAGCGTTATTTTTATGTTGTTACTAAATAACCACATTAACAAAAACACGGTCAATGCGCTCATACCCAAGTGCACGCGGCTCACCGCTAGTTTGTCACCTAAATTACGGCGCAGTACCCTAAGCGGCGGAATATCGAACAAATCAAACAACGGTTTAATAGAAAACATTACGGCGCAAATTACACCCGTACTAATTGCTACAAGCCAAGGCTTAAATCCACCCATGGGCAATTCGCTTCCCATACTTTTTGAAAGGTATCCGGTGGCTATTTCTTGCAAGCCGTAACCAATCAATAAACCTATACTCACAGCCATTGCACATACAAGCAATAAGTGAAGCATGTAAATTTTGCGGATCATTGAGCGACTGCCGCCTAATGTTTTCATCATCGCAACAGGGTCATATTGGCGCTCGCAGTATCTTTTGGCTGATACAGCAATCGCTACTGCAGCCAAAATAATACCTAGTAAACCCGCTAACAATAAAAAACTCTCTGCTCGGTTTAAACTGTTTGAAATTGGTGATTGACGGTCTTTAACACCGTACCATTGTTGGTTTTCTTTCATTTGTGGCTTTAACCAGTCATAAAAGCTGTTTATGTCGTCTTCACTACCGGCATAGAGCTGACGATAAAAAACACGGCTCCCAGGCTGAACAACCTCTGTTTTTGGCACATCTGCAATATTTATTAATACACGACGGCTACTTGAGAATACATTAAATGGCGCATCAGGCTCCTCAACAATCACTTTTTCAACATTAAATAACGCAGCACCTAGCTCAACTTGCGAGCCAATATCAATGTTTAGCGAGTAAAAAACAGACTCACTGAGCCATACATTACCTGGGTTTGGGCCGCCGTTTGCAATAACCGTTTCACCCAGTAATGTGTTTTTTACTTTTAGCTGCCCTTTTAACGGGTATGCGTCTGACGCTGCTTTCACCGAGCTAAATTGCATTTCATCATTAGCAAACAACATGGTGTCGAAGTACACCATTTGCGCGGTTTGTAAGTTTTGACTTTTAGCTTGCTCAATAAAAGCGGTGTCGATGGCATGGCTGCTTGCCAATACTCGGTCGGCAGCAATAAACGCACTGCTTTTTTGTGCAATGCTTTGTGCTATTCGATCTGTCACCATAGACAAGGTAAGTACAGTTAATACCGCTAAAGCAATAGCTGCACTAATTACCGTTAGCTCACCTCTTCGAAATTCTCGCGCAAATAATTTAAGCGCTAATTTAGCCCACATTTGCAACGTCCTCTGCTTCACTTTTTACAAGTAAGCCCGCTTCTATCTGAATAATATGCTCACATTTTTGAGCGAGTCCTTCATCGTGCGTCACCAAAATTAGCGTTGTACCATGTTGAGAATTTAAGTCGAACAGCAGCGACTCAATCATTTTACCGTTCTTACTATCTAAGTTAGCTGAAGGCTCATCGGCAAATAAAATTTTGGGTGTGCCAATAAAAGCGCGGGCAATAGCAACACGCTGCTGCTCACCACCCGAGAGCTGAGATGGGTAATGATCTGTTCGGTGGCTTAGGCCTACTTTTTTAAGCAAAGCAAGTGCCTGCTCCTTAGCATCACTTTTTCCCGCTAATTCTGCAGGCAACATTACGTTTTCGAGAGCGGTTAAGCTTTGCACCAACATGAAAGACTGAAATACAAAACCAATTTTAGCGGCACGAAGTGCTGCACGCGCTTCTTCGTCTAAATCATGAAGCGGCTCACCGTCTAAAAATATTTCGCCATTAGTCGCTGTATCCAAGCCTGCTAATAAACTCAACAAAGTAGACTTACCTGATCCCGACGTGCCAACAATAGCAACAGACTCACCGTGCTTGACATTAAAGCTGATGTCGCTGAGGATGGGCAACTCACCTTCAAAGGTAGTTACTATTTTAGACAAACCATTAACTTGAATTATATTTAATTGAGAAAGCGCTGACATATGACTCATTCAATCCTTCGTTTAGTATTCATTTTATTTTTAGTTATCAAACCGCTGAGTGCAACAGCCGACAACACGATTTTAATACTTGGTGACAGTTTAAGCGCAGCCTATGGCCTACAACAAGAGCAAGGCTGGGTAAAATTGTTACAAGATAAGTACGATGACGAGCAAGCCGACATTGCACTTGTAAACGCCAGCATTAGTGGCGAAACGTCTGGCGGTGCACTGCGCCGTTTAGATGCATTACTTACCCAATACCAACCAACACACGTGCTTATAGAGCTTGGTGCAAATGACGGTCTTCGCGGATTTCCGGTAAAAAAAATGCAAGCTAATTTGACCTCGCTGATACAAAAAAGCCAAGCAGCTAATGCTATGACCGCGCTGATGGAGATTTACATTCCACCTAACTACGGCCCTCGCTACAGCAAAATGTTTACTGATAGCTTTAGCCAAATTAGCGAAGAAACTAATACGCACTTATTAAACTTTTTTATGCTCAATATCGCTGATAAACCAGAGCTAATGCAAAACGATGGGTTACACCCTAACAAAAAAGCACAGCCGTTGATACGCGATGAGATGTACGACTCGATCAAAACTTGGTTAAATAAAGACTAAAAAAATAACCTAGCTTAAGTGGGCTTTTTAGCTCACTTGCCTAATAAACACCCAAACAAACAATCGCTTATTGATTTTTAAAAAAATACACGTACTATTGCACTCAACGTCGGTATGTAGCGCAGCCTGGTAGCGCACTGTCATGGGGTGGCAGGGGTCGAGAGTTCGAATCTCTCCATACCGACCAATTAATTTATTTAAATATTAAGTACTTATAATTTAAATAAAATACATATTGCTACACGCACACTAAATATTATTAATACATGTAGCATATATGTAGCTTCACTACTTACAGCTAATTCAGCTCGTTCATATGTAGTTATTAAATAAATAACTTTAATATGTAACATCATGCCCTATCTTATTTCCTAATACCCTGATGTGCAGCATAATTAACATATTTCTAGTAGATGTTTATATTTAGCAACAGCTTGTCGAGTCATTCCTATTTCGTTGGCTATAAGCACCTGTGAAGGCTTTTTCCCTTCACTTTGTATCTTCGTTATTGCTTTAGTAATTTTTTCCTCTGTGTTTGTTCTACGTGCTTTGTGTGTAAACTTAGCCCCCTGCTGTTGAGCAAGTTTTTTAGTTACGATCTTAATTTGCAGTAAAAATAGTCCAGCTCTCCCACGGTTATTTGACGAGCTATATTTGAACCAAGTGAAATTAGCCACACTCTTAACAATCCCTTTCAATTCGGAGTGGTTTAATGGGTGGGTTTTAGGAAGGTCTGACGAACTGAACTCATTACAAGACTGAGCAATATTAAATAAATGACTTTCCCATTGTTCATATATCCAATTCTCTTTCGCATAATTAATACGTTCGTATGCTATGAATCTAAGCTCATGAAATACCATACAGTTTCGCGATTCAGCGACTAAAGACCAATCAAAGTCATATCGGCGTTTTTTTGTCACCTTTGTTAAATAATTATTTAATTCATTTAGACTGTATTCATGTGCATGAAGGAAAGATGTATTCCAACTCGAATTTAAAGGATTTTTACTCAAAGGCCCGTAATAGTCTGCATCAGCGCCTAATTGCAATGTCATCCCCTTTTTTACATCATCTAAAAACCTGACTGGCTTTTCACGTGATGCATTTGATGAAGGTACAAATTGCACTGCATAAAATAGATGCGCACCACCAACTACTTTAGAGCTATCAGCTCGGTCTAAGCCACTTACAATTATATTCGGTGGCGGTAATAACTTATCTTCCCAGCTAAAAGTGTTTTCATCATCAATGTCAAAAACCAACCAAAACACGATGTTTTTAGGGTTTATCTGAATATATTTATGAGTTTTTAACGCTAAATCACCATACCGATAACGTGCTTCATGTTTTATATCTGCACTAAGTGTTCTAGGTGGTGTGGTTTGAAATAATCGTTGTGTTAAAAGCAACTGAGCACACTTATTCTCAACCACTAATGGCTGTAATGCTGAATTCATAATAAAAATACCTATGTCAAAAGTAATCAACATGGCAGGCAAGAAGTTTAATTTTTTATGCCTGCCATATTAGCAAGCTATGTGCGGTCACCATATTTGCGAAGCCAAGTATCTAAAGTCGACTTTTCAAAGAGTAATTTGTTACCTAACTTAATACTTTCAGGCGAAAGTTTTTTAGCTAACTGGTGATCCCCCGCTTTTAAAGCGGCTTTACTTTTATTACGAATATTATAAATATGTTGAGTAGAACAGCTTAAATAAGCAGCTGCTTGTTGAGCGGTAATATATCCAGGCATAACAATCTCCAATACGTTAAAGAAGCGAAGAAATGCGCCACATAGATATGGCTTAATTGCATGCACAAAAGTGTATGTACCTCGTTACGTATTGAAGGCAGCCCGTAAGCGCCTGTTTTTTCACTGTGAAAGTGATAGGTAGAATGTACTGAACTTAATTAAAAACGGAAATTTCTTCGCGTTATAGATAAGCATATAACATATGCTTATCTATAAATTTAAATTACTTAGGAGTATAAATCAAGCAATTTAGTCTCTAACGGGTCTGAACTTTATAACACTCTGTTTATAACCACCGTTGTTGAATGTAGCCCAAGTTTCCAAATTTAGGTTTATATTCACTGTAGTAGTTTTCACGAAATACTTTATCCGCGTCTTCCCTATCTATTAAACCATTTTCAAGCAAATACATTAAAGCAATAGATGGGCTTCGAGATTCACCTAAGCTGCAATAGATAAATACTTTTTCTTCATCGTCTAAAGCTCTTTTTATAAAACCTAACGCAGGATCGATCATTTCATTACTTACATATGCTGGGTTATCACCATCAATCATGTTTAAATAAATCGCTTCCTCCGTTTCTTTAAATAAGTAGTAAGGGTTATCTTTGTTGCATCCCCTGCCACTCCAACCAACAACAGATTGGTGGGTTACATAGCCATTAGCTCTGTTTAAAGCACAAACGATTTTCATGCCCGTTGATTTGGCAAGCTCATATTCTTCTTTAGTACCTACGTAAATATCAAAATCGCCAATTTTTTTCATAATAAATCCCTTTAAATTTTGTTTGTGCCGTTTAATGAATTACTGAAGGCTGGATTTTCAAACTATCACTGCAATCATCACAAAGCATAAGCATCCACTTAAACACTGATTGAACATGTGCCTCAGGGTAGTAATTATCAAACTTCTTCACTTTTTCTGAACGATTATAAAACGATGAAAAAGACTCTAGTTGTATATCCCAAACCTCTGATTGCTCGTTACTATAATCGTAAAACATGAAATCTAAGGTAAGTAACTCACTAAGTACTTGTGCTTCATTAAGATTACTTAAGTTATCTCTAATTGATAATAGCTTATCACGGCTATTATCTTGGCCTTGCAACCTGATATATAAAAAATCGATCGCTGGTAAAAATGCATAAACGTTAAAATTAACCATAAAAAACTACGCAGCTTTTCAACTGCGTAGCCTGTATTTTGTGTAAAAACCCATCTAACAATTGCACTTAAAAAAGCAACTGTCAAAACTATTTGTAGAATTCACCACGGCTATGAACGTCACGCGCTTCTTGCTCTGTGTAGCTATCACCACAATGATCGACATTTCCTATTCCATCATTGTATTCATCAATGAACTTATCTTGCTCAGACTTATCATCAACATCCAGTAAAATATCAACCGTAACGGCTCCTATAAACTTAACTGCTTTCCACAACATTTGCTTCACTCGCCTCTATCTAAGTATTCCTTAGTATCGTGAGCACATTAAAGCTAAGAAACTCTTAGTTTTCAAGTTAAGAATTAAATATAATGAAAACGAATGATGGTTCACCGTTTCCAAAACGGCTAAAAGAGGCAAGACTAGCAAAAGGACTTTCGCAAAAAAAACTAGGAATACTGGCAGGGATGGATCAATTCGCGGCGTCGCCTAGAATGAATCAGTACGAAAAAGGCGTGCATTCACCCGACTTTCAAACAGTGCGCGCGTTAGCTAAAGTATTAGAAGTGCCAACAGCATTTTTTTATTGTGAAGAGGATAGTCTTTCAGAGTTAATTTTGACTTTCTCTAATTACAAATAACATTTAATCATTAATTTGGATTCCGATTTTACTGAATCACTTAACAACTTTAAAATAACTGTTTATAACGCAAACATAATAATGAAGGATCGCCATATGTCTAACTTTAAATCATTACCAATTGATCAAGAATCTATAGATACATATGTAAATGATTTTATAAATGAAAATCACTACAGGCTTGATGAAAAAAAACATAATACGTCTGGTTCTGGTAATAAGACACACCGCTACAAGTTTGGAAAAATTTCAATGCCTAGTGCTACAGTAGATTTTATTTGTAATAACGATGGCACTACAACTATTCATTATTTGTTAGGTCAAAATAGACCTATTGGGGAAGAGTTAGCGAAGTATGTTAAAAACCAAATTAATCCCAATGAATTCGAATCAGTAGAAATGACTTTACAGCATGTAAAGCTGGAAGATATTGAACCACTATTAGATGCTTTGCACACTGACTCATATGAGTGTGGTCAAAAAATGTTCTCTATCGACGTTGAGCATGATAATATACAGCTACTGCAAGTTAGAGTAACCAGCTTAAGACATCAAGATTGCCTCGTTTTAAAACAGCATAAAACAAGCAATAGCTTCCAAATGCAAGGCAAGCCTTTATTCGTTTATAAACGTATGTGTTATCATTTTGTGGACTTTTTAGATATTTTAGGGATTGAAAAAGTTTTAAACAGACAAGATGATACTAGAGCTCAAATTGTGAGCCCCGATGCTGCCGAGCATATGCTAAAATGTCACTACCCTAATACTTTTGATCGTTCACCAGAAGATTTAAAAAAGTTAATATTAAGCGGTATGTGTGTAGTACTTGCTTCACCAAAGCTTCCAGACTATTCTATGCTGCTTTATCCAGATTTGAGGGCGCTAGAGGGAGCATTGCATGATTGTTTTAAGGCCTTTGGTCTTTATTCTTCAAACTATACTGATGGACATGTTCAGCGTGTTGGGGTTATGTATAGAAAACTCGCAGATTCGACCTATACTTTGAAAGAAGAACATGCAGCTACTATTCACTGCCCCAATATGATCAGAGCTTTAGATAATGGTTACAATCACTATTCTGGTAAAAGGCATCCACTTTTTCATATGGAAGAAGAGTTAGTTTTCAGCACTTTTATTAGAGATTTAGGGTCAGCAATTACTATTATTACTGACACACGACGTTGTATTGAGGAGCTTTACAAGTACAGACCATGACCAATATAAAAGTTTTTAATTGCTCAATCGCTGTTGTTACTGAACTACCTCAACAGCCAGTTCTTAATCAGTTTTCAACAATTACTGAAGAACTTTTGCGCTCTAAATTCAAAGGTAAGATTCTTTTTGATTTACTTATATCTAAAGGATTAAAATCTCGATTTGTGGAAGCACACTTTGATGGAAAAGAAATTATTCGAGAAAGCTTGCGTATATCTCTGGATGAAGATATTCCAAACGAAATTGTAAGTAATCAGTCTCAATTCTTCGCAAACAATATAAACTTGCTCAACACTTCAATGTTAAGTAGCAAAGAAATACAAATACTATCCTCAAAATCAAATACTCGCAGTTTATAGATTTTCTTTTTAATTATCATACAAGCTATATTTCCTGTAGAGGCATCATGAGCAATAGCCTCTCTTTAAACATTGGGGCTTCGCCCCTGTCCCCCGCTATGTCGAAGCCGAAAATCGGCTTACACATAGCGGGGGACAACACATTCATACTCTTATACGCAGGTTTTATTTGCAGATTGAAAAATATTTCTAAAGTGGTAATCTTATTGTTACTGAAGCTCTAACGAGCCAGAAAAAACAGGCGCTATTCTGCTGCCTTCAACACGTAGTAACGAGGTAAATACTATCTTTTTAAAGGTAGTAACCAATCAAAAACGGCGCACTCCAGCTGCTGACAACACGTAGAAATGAGGTTAATAATCAGGCGAGATCAGTCCGAGCCTTTTGCATATGCGAAAAACAGGGGCGAATAGGCTTAAGTGCCGCTGAGCTTTATTGCCAGTCAATCTTACAACCTTAATACGACTGGAGTCATACCATGAAATTCGATGCCCTAATCGAAGTCCAAAAACTAAAATTTGAAAGTAAGTTAATCGCTGGAAGCCGTAAAAAAGCATCTAAGCTTGATAAACATAAATTCGAGCTAATAGAAATTTATAAGCAAGGTTCTAACATTGTCGAGCTTCAGCGCTGGCTAAAGCGTAAAGGTATCAATGCTCATTGGTCAACAATTCAAAGATGGATTAAAAAACATGGCTAAATTTGCGAAACCAAAAACTCAAGCACACAATGTCATAAAAGGGCTTACAAAAAGTAAGCTTATAAAGTCTCTTGGTACAGCCAGAAATTACGAGCAATCACTTAGCACAGTTGCTTCATGGGCTAAAGATATTGGCATAAACGGTATTCAGGCAATGACCATCAAGCAAGCTCTCAATTATTTAGATTACCGTAAAGAAATAGTGGGTCAAAAGTCACTGGATATGGAGCGCCAAGCTATACAAGCAATGATGAGGCTAAACGGCAAACTTAAAGATAAGCAAACCCTCCCCGTTATTAAATCAATTAATCAGCAAATTCTTAAATCACGCGCCTACACCACAGAGCAAGCACAAATAATATGTAAGCACCAAACATCTAAATATTCATTATCAACACAAATAGCACTCTCTTCGGGGCTTCGTGCGCATGAATTATTGACCATAGCCAAAGTTGAAGAACGCAAAGCAGATAAACGGCCAGCTTTTGATTCAAAGTGGTCTGGTAGAAACGGTGTACTATATACAGTGACAGGCAAAGGAGGCTTAACACGCGAAGTCCTAATACCTCACGATTTATCAGCTAAATTAGAACTTCGTAAACTTAAACAACCTGCCACTGTTGTTGATAGAAAAATAAACTACTTACAGCGCTACGATATTGGAGGTGGTAAAAAGTGGTCGGATTCATTTAATAAAGCATCAAATCGTACTCTCTCTTTTTCCAATGGCGCACATGGCCTAAGGCATAGCTACGCACAAGAAAGGCTATTAGAGCTGATACTCAACCAATATCCATATCAAATAGCATTAGAGACTGTTTCACAAGAAATGGGACATTTTAGGCCTGAGATCACAGAAGTTTATTTGAGGTGAGTGGTATATTTCTTTATATAAAAGAATATTTTTATTTATTAACTTCGCAGTAAACAGTTCAATAAGTATAAGTTAGTAAGTGAAGGTGAGTACTTATATCTTTTTGGAGGCTTCTAACTATTAATTCAGCTTTGAATTTTCCATCGTCAATATTATATGGATTTTACAGTCAACTGTATCTATTGAACTACCAAGTTCGTATTTTTCTTTCGCATTAATATATGCATCCTTTTTACTTTTATCCATAGGGGTGATGCTCCAATATCGCCCATTTAAATTTTTATCCGGGCTAACTATCTCTAAAACTTTTTTCTCAGCAGTATCATAAGCAGAAACTATAGCTTTGCGAGATAAAGCATTTTGCCAAAGTGTAGCTGCATTTGCTGTTTGTCTAATATCCGATAACACTAACTCAAATCTATTCGCTAAGTAGGAATAAGCTTTTTCTGATAACTTATTGCCTCTATGATCTTCATGGATGTAGGTAGAACGAATTTGCACACCGTTTAAATAGCCATCATTGTAAGAAGTGACGCCAACTGTACCGATGATTTCTATTTTAAATTCATTAACTTTCATACCTATCAGATCACAGAGATAATTAATTAATTCATTAGCATTTGGCTCACCAACGCACTCATCCTTAAAGTCTTCTAGCGCTTCCATGACCCAATCCTCTTTATCAAAAAGTAAATTGCAGATCAAAAGTTGATAATCAAGCGAACCAGTTGGAGATTTACTTAAAGCAATTTGATATAAAGAATATACTGGAGAGAGGTATAGTTGTAAGGAGGATTCATTTATATCTACTATAGATAAATCCTCTAGATTATAAGTAAACTCTGTAATTAGTTGAGGCATTAATTCTCAAATTATCAAAGTTTAAGCAAAATAATAATTATCTGTATCAACTGAATCTACAGAAATAAAATTATTAAATGCTGTTTTAGCTTCAGTTCTAAATAGCTTTCGACTATTCTTTTCAACATTGCCAACCAAAGAGAGTACTAATTTATTATTTTTGTACTCAGCCTCAGCTATAATTGGCATCTGGCGAGCATTGTTATGTGTTAAGTTAAATAATACATAACGCTTCGTCACTAGAGTCTCATTAATAACTCTCACATCCATGTTTTGCTGTAACGTATTGGAATAGAAGGTAAAAGCGCGTTTAGCATTAAGTAAACGTATTGATGATCTTTGCATTTTTCCTCCAG
>Ga0207891_1000676_pt1 | contig 20419 bp, 23 predicted proteins | sample LinPmetageLP50_FD_184061 | JGI IMG/M metagenome (GOLD analysis project Ga0207891, IMG submission 184061) | Marine viral communities from the Pacific Ocean - LP-50 (SPAdes) | ecosystem: Environmental > Aquatic > Marine > Oceanic | place: Pacific Ocean | collected 2011-08-27 | reverse complement strand
AATTACCATTCCCGCTGCTAAAGATGGCGGGTACCGTACCGATAAAGGAGCACTCCATATCTGGCCACGCGGCGAAGATATGCTCATAGCGCTACCCAATCTCGACGGAAGTTTTACCGTCACGTTATTCTTACCGTATTCAAATAGCGACTACTGTTTTGACAACTTGACCACACCAGAAATGGTCACCGAATATTTTGAAAAAGAATATCCCGATGCGGTAGTATTAATGCCAAACCTCGTTGAAGAATTTTTCGAAAACCCTACAGGACCCTTAGGAACCATTAAATGTTCTCCCTGGAGTAGCTACGGAAAAACAGCCTTACTGGGGGATGCCGCTCATGCTATTGTTCCTTTTTATGGGCAAGGGATGAATGCTTCTTTTGAAGATGTGGTGGTTTTTGATACCGTACTTGATGCCTTTGAAAAAAGTTCAGAAACTGTGGATTGGAAAAAAGTCTTTGAAGCATATGAAGCCGCACGAAAAAAAGATACCGATGCAATTGCCGATTTAGCCGTGGATAATTTCCATGAAATGAAAGAACATACGGCCAGTGAATTATTTCAGAAAAAAAGAAAATTGGAAACCGCTTTTGAAGCCGAATTCCCTGATGAGTATTATAGTAAATATTCATTAGTGACCTTTAATGAAGATATCACCTATAGTGAAGCGCTAAAAAAAGGACGAACGCAGGACAAAGCAATCCTGAACTTAATAGACGACGGAAAACTTCCTGAAACAATGTCGTTAAAAGAAAAACTAGCCATTGTTACCAAGGTCACAAAGGATATTTTGCATGACGACGAAGTAGCGTTTGGCTAGAAAAAAAATAGAAAGTAGAGAATAGAAAAAAAGAGGCTGCGGTGTCGATAACCTGTAAAGTATGAGCGCAGTGATCCTTGTACGTTTAAGCAAAGTTTTAGCACAAAATAATAAAAATATGAAAAGCAACATAGTAGAAGGCAAAGCAACGCCACGAGGAGCGTATCCTCATATAAAACGAGCAGGAGATTTTCTTTTTGTAAGTGGTACCAGTTCCCGAAAAGCAGACAATAGCCTCGCTGGTGTAGAAATAGTGGACGAAATGGGAACGATGAAAATCGATATAGAAGCTCAAACCAGAGCTGTTCTCAACAATATTAAAGATACCCTAGCAACCGAAGGTGCTACGATGAAAGACGTTGTTGATGTCTCAAGCTTCTTGGTAAACATGAACGATTTTGGTGGGTACAATAAAGTATATGCAGAGTTTTTTAATAAAGAGACTGGACCGGCCAGAACAACAGTAGCTGTGCATCAATTACCGCATCCCCATTTAGTGATAGAAATTAAAGTAACCGCTTATAAACCGATAACCAGGTAGTAGGTAGTAGGTAGTAGGTAGTAGGTAGTAGGTAGTAGGTAGTAGGTAAAAAACACTCTTTTGATTAACTAAGAATAAAATAATGAAAAGTATCGTACTTATTTTACTTTTTTTAGCAACTCCTTTCTTTGGAAAAGCGCAAGAGACTACACCTTTTACAATAGGTGAAACAGTCACTTTTACTTCGGAAGTTTTAAAGGAAGAGCGCACCCTGAATATTTATTTACCACATGGATATGATGCTTCAGATAAAAAATATCCAGTACTCTATCTTTTGGATGGTTCAGCAGATGAAGATTTTATCCATATTGCGGGATTGGTTCAGTTCGGTTCTTTTTCATGGATCAATATGCTTCCAGAAACCATTGTGATCGGTATTGCAAATGTAGATCGAAAACGAGATTTCACCTATCCATCAACCGACAAGGCATACAAAGAAAAATATCCTACCACGGGAGCATCCGCTGTATTTATGGATTTTATTGCGCAAGAACTACAGCCTTTTGTTGAAAAAAATTATAAGGTAACAGAACAGAAAACGTTGCTAGGACAATCGCTCGGAGGCCTTTTAGCGACTGAAATTCTTTTTAAGAATCCAGAATTGTTCGACACTTACATTATCGTTAGTCCGAGCCTTTGGTACGATTATGAATCGTTATTAAAAATGCAACCTGTCTCCTATACTTCAGATAAGAAAATCTATATCGCGGTGGGAGAAGAAGGGACTATAATGAAACGCGTTGCAGTAGCACTTTACGACAAATTAAAAGAGGAGAAAAAAGGAAACACAAAACTATATTATAAATTTCTGAAAGAACAAGATCATGGCGATGCCTTACACCTGGCAGCCTACGATGCTTTTGAAAAGCTTTTTTCAGGCAAGAAAAACTAAGCGTGGAGAAAATTAGCAACTACATAAACGGTATCTATTGCAAACCAAAATCTAATGAGTGGTTGGACAATTACAATCCGAGCAACGGGGAAGTCTATTCGAAAATTGCAAACTCGTCTTCCGTAGATATTGCAGATGCTTATAACGCTGCTAAAAACGCCTTTCCTGGTTGGTCTAAAACTACCATCGATGAACGCAGCCGCATTTTAACCAAGATTGCAGACCTTATAGAACAAAACCTAGATAAACTCGCGGCAGCCGAAGCCAAAGATAACGGTAAGCCATTAAGTTTAGCGAAAGCAATAGATATACCTAGAGCATCTGCTAATTTTCGCTTTTTTGCAAATGCCATTACACAGTTTTCCAGTGAAGCGCATGAAAGTGTGGGAAATGCAACAATGAATTATACGCTAAGGCAACCCATAGGCGTTGTAGGCTGCATTTCTCCCTGGAACCTTCCGCTCTACCTTTTTACATGGAAAGTCGCTCCTGCTATTGCTGCAGGCAATTGCGTGGTGGCAAAACCAAGTGAAGTAACGCCAATGACAGCTTATTTGTTAGGTGAGATCCTTACAGAAGCCGGACTTCCTCCAGGCGTCCTTAACATTGTGCATGGGCTAGGACCACAAACGGGGCAAGCGATCATAGAACATCCAGAAATTAAAGCGATCTCCTTTACGGGCGGTACCAAAACCGGAGAACATATTGCGCGCACCGCCGCACCCATGTTTAAAAAATTATCGTTGGAATTAGGGGGGAAAAATCCGAACCTCATCTTTGCAGATTGCAATTATGAGGAGATGTTAGCTGTAACGGTACGCTCTTCTTTTGCCAATCAAGGACAAATCTGCCTCTGTGGAAGTAGAATTTATGTGGAAGCTTCGATTTTCTCAAAATTCAAAAAAGATTTTATCTCAAAAGTTGCTGCTTTAAAAGTGGGAAATCCTTTTGAAGAAGATACCAATGTGGGTGCTTTAGTATCGAAAGCACATTTAGAAAAGGTTGAAAGCTATATAAAAATAGCTAAAGAAGAAGGGGGCACTGTTTTATTTGGAGGAAATAGAGTGAACGTAAAAGGAGCTGAAAACGGCTATTATTTACAGCCTACCATTATAGAAATAAACGACAATCGTTGCCGAATACAACAAGAAGAGGTCTTTGGCCCTGTTGTAACACTCCTATCTTTTACTGCTGAAGAAGAAGCGCTTTCATTGGCAAATGGCGTAAAATATGGGTTATCAGCGACGCTTTGGACCAATGATTTAAACCGAACCATGCGATTGAGCAATCGTCTGGAAGCAGGCATTGTTTGGGTAAACACATGGCTTAATAGAGATCTTAGAACACCCTTTGGCGGCATGAAACAGAGTGGCGTAGGCCGAGAAGGTGGATTTGAAGCACTCAAATTTTTCACAGAAGCAAAAAACGTTTGTATTAAGTACGAAGAATAGGTCGCTGTGCTTTATAGTTTTAGGATACTATTAAGAAGGCTTCTTATAATTTATTTTACATTATAGCTTGACAAAAAAATTACAGAACATATGAATTTAGATTTAAAAAATAGAAATGCACTTATCTGCGGAAGCACTGCAGGAATTGGTAAAGCCTCTGCAATGGAGCTTGCAGCCATGGGAGCAACGATTACCTTAGTAGCCAGAGATGCCGAAAAACTAAAAGAAACCTTAGTGGAACTCCCGCATCAAGACGGACAAAAACATAATTATATTGTAGCCGATTTTAATAATCCTGAAGTATTAAAAGAAAAAGTAGCACAAGTAGTTTCAGAAAAAACAATTCATATTTTATTGAATAATACAGGTGGTCCCAAAGGAGGGCCTATATTCTCTGCCGATGTTGAAGAGTTCAACAAAGCATTCACTATGCACTTGATTTGCAACCAGATTTTAGTTCAGGCTGTGGTTCCAGGAATGAAGAAAGCAGATTTTGGACGTATTATTAATATTATCTCAACTTCGGTAAAACAACCTATCGACGGTCTTGGTGTAAGCAACACCATACGTGGAGCTGTTGCCAGCTGGAGTAAAACCTTAGCGAACGAATTAGGACAGCATGGCATAACGGTTAATAATGTACTCCCAGGATTTACAGCTACAGATCGGCTAGAAGACATCGTGGGCAATGCGGCAAAAAAAATGGATAAGTCTAAAAAAGAAGCTTCAAAATTTATGCAGGGTCTCGTACCAGCAAGAAGATTTGCCCAACCAGGCGAAATTGCAAATGCCGTAGCCTTTTTAGCGAGTGAAGCTGCTAGTTATATCAACGGTGTTAATCTGCCTGTAGATGGTGGAAGAACTAAGTGTTTATAAGAAAAATTATTTGCCACATCTCCTAAACACCCTTAAAATCCCCTCAAGGAGACATACTAATAAATTAATATGAAAAATAGAAAACTTCGCATTAACGGTCACTCCCACCTGCTACCCTACCCTGAGGAAATTCCTCAGTTTATGAAAGACAAAGGGATTTTCTGGGTGGATAAGGATCGTAAATTTATGCTTCAAAAAGATTGGAGCCGTCCCGTGACAGATTCTAGCTTCTTTCTGGATGAGAAATTGGCATGGATGGAACGTTTTAAAATAGACCATGCCGTTGTTTTAAACCTTTCTCAACTCTACGGAAATGGGCTTCGGGTAGAAGAAATGAAACAAGCCTTGCGCTTTCAAAATGACTATAACGCTAAAGTACAAAATGACCATCCGTCAAAATTTACCTGTGGCTTTGTAGTACATCCAGGATTTGTAAGAGGTGCCTTATGGGAAATTGAACGCTGTGTGGAAGTGTTAGGTCTACAATTACTCTGCTTACCTACGCACTACATGGACACCATAGGTACCTGGAGATGCATTTTTGATGAAGAAAATGAACCTATATTCGAAATGGCAAGTAAATACAACCTTGCCGTCGAGATTCATCCCTACGACGGGGAGAAATTCATTAAGCTTGAAAACACCTCATGGCGTTTTCACCTAATCTGGATGCTAGCACAATGTGCTGATGCATATCATTTTTTAACATTGAATGGCTATGCAGATAAATATCCTAATATGCGTACGTGTTTTGCTCACGGCGGACAATTAGCGCAGATTAACTTAGGTCGTCGTATTCAAGGATTTGACGGCCGCCCAGATTTATTTGAAGGAAAAGTACATCCCCGAAAATCTGTAGGCCATAAAAATATATTCTTTGACACCCTTGTTCATGATACTGGAGGTCTCGAATTACTGATAAAAAATCAGGGGGCCAAACAAGTGTTAATGGGACTTGATGATCCCTATCCTTTAGGGGAAATGGAAAGTGAAGTACAATCTTCTTACCCTGGTAAAATTTTAGAACTGGCTAAGGACAGAAAGATTATAACCGATGTAGAATGCGATGCTATCTGGGAAGACAATGTCATACAATGGTTATGCGGAAATGATCAAAAAGCGAAAGACAAACTCATCAAACGTATTTTAAGTTAATGGATTTTCTACCTAAAAATATTGAGCAATACGCAGTAAATCATTCGCAACCAGAGCCAGAATTATTACAGAAACTTTCACGCGAAACTTGGCAAAAAGTATTAGCACCACGAATGTTAAGTGGTCATTTGCAGGGGCGTGTTTTGAGCATGATTTCTAAACTACAAAATCCGAAGACTATATTAGAAATTGGTACGTATACAGGCTATTCTGCACTCTGCCTTGCTGAAGGAATGCAAAAAAACGGAAAACTGCACACGATTGATATCAATGAAGAATTACATGATTTCCAACGAAGGTATTTTGATGATTCAGATTATAGCGAACAAATCATTCAGCATACTGGAGATGCGTTAGAAATTATCCCTGAAATTTCTGCAACTTTTGATTTAGTATTCATAGATGCAGACAAAAAAAACTACCCAAAATATATAGAGTTGATACTTCCGAAGTTGAGAAGTGGTAGCATTATTTTAAGTGATAATGTGCTCTGGAGTGGCAAAGTGGTTGAGAAAATTAAAGAGGATGATCTCGATACGCAAGCATTGCTCCGCTATAATAAATTATTGAACGAACATCTTCAATTAGAGACCGTGTTACTACCTATACGGGACGGAATCACTATCTCAAGAAAGATTTAAGGCACAAATATTTTATGCCGTATAGCATAGATTACTAGTCCAGTTCGGTTTCTTAAATTTAATTTCTCAAATACCGAATTTCGATAGCCTTCAATGGTCTTTGGGCTCAAGAACATCAAATCGGCAATCTCTTTATACGTCATTTCGGTACACGCATGTTTGATGAATTCGATCTCTCTTTCCTTTAAGGTATTTTGCGCTTTATGTTTTTCTGAAAGCGAATCGACCAATACTTTAGCCACGGTATTGGTGTGATAAAATCCGTTTTCAATGAGTTCTTTCAATGCTAAATTGAGTTCAGATTTTTTAACATCTTTCATCAAATAGCCTTTAGCTCCTGCACGTAACATCTGGAGTATCGTATCCTCCTCTTCTTCCACAGACAGCGCAAGTACTTTTATCTGCGGACGTTCTTCATGTAAGATAGCGGTAGTTTCAATACCATTTAATATGGGCATGTTTACGTCCATCAAAATAATATCTGGGATGTTTTTTGGGTTTTTTAGTTTTTCCAAGAGTTCCTGCCCATTCTTACAGGTATAAAGCACTTCAAAATTTTCAAAACCATCTACCAATCCACCAATAGCTTGCGATAAAAGGTTATGGTCATCTACGACTACTACAGAATGTTTCATGTTTTTACGTGATTATAGGTTAGTTTCAGTTGTGTACCGACACCTTTTTGCGAAGAAATAACGATATCTGCGCCAATTAAGCTTGCCCTGTTTTTTATATTACTCAGTCCGATCCCTTTATCTTTGTTTAAGGATTCGGTATTAAATCCAATGCCATCATCCACCGCCATAATCGTAAGATGGTCGCTATCATTAGTTACTTCCACCATAAGTTGCGATGCCTTAGAGTGTTTTATGGTATTGGTAAAAAATTCTTGCAATATCCTGAATATAATTATTTCAGTTTTCTTATCCAGAAATAGAAAAGCTTCAGTAAAAGTTAAGCTGGCATCTATATAACGCAATCTATTTAACCGTTCTATTTCCAACTGTAACCCTTCAATAAGCGTTAATTTATTAAATGTATCTGGATTGATCAATTTTGAAAGGCTTCGCAATTCAATCAAACTTTTACCTATAGTTTCGGTCGCTTCTATAATGTTCGCTGATTGCTCATCCATGGACTGCAATTGAATCTTTGCCAACGTAAGTAACTGCCCAATATTATCATGCAGTTCCCAACTAATATTCCGAAGGGTTTCTTCTCTTATTTCTATTTGTGTTTCAATCAATTCTTCCTTAAATCGGTTCTCTGCTTGCTGCTGTTGCTGCAAGAGTTTGTTTTTTCTTTTCTGAAATAACACAAACAGCAGAATAACTGTTAGTGCCAGAAAAAAAGCAATGATCGAAAAAACGATCAGGAACGATTGTACTCCTTTTTCATCCATATAAATCCGATGACGTAACAGCCATATAAAATGATATTGAGCGCCATTAAAATGATAAAATATCCAAGCTGTTCAATACTTAAATAACTTGATAGCAACATTAATGGAATGATACCAATATAAAATAACAACAATGCTGTGGATACCCAGAAACTCAATTTATACTTAACAATCTGAACGCCATCGCCAGTTAGTAACGTATAAAAATGTAAAAATATGACGGTCAATAATCCCGCCGTACCTGTGACAAAAGCAAAGCCACGTCCCGCCATTTGTTCGGGGAATAGTATTGCGATAATTGTTACAATGATAAAAAGCAGGGCACATATGATAATTATTTGTCTAAATATTCTTTGTTTTAGTATAAAATAGTACCAATAAAAATAAAATAGAAAACTGGTCACTGTATAAATTTCATATACCCAAGAAATATCTATACTAAAAAAATCTTTTAGTAGGGCATTAGAAATTTCCACTAAAAATGTATACCACAAAAAGAAGAGAAAGTACCGATGAATGGGTACTGTCATCTTGTGAAAGCACCATGTGCCCATAAGGGCAGCAACAAGCTCAATAGCGGAAAAAATATAGGACATGTGCTTTTTCTATGATGGTGCTAGTTATTAAAAATCGTTGGGTGGTCGTCCGCCTCCCCCATAATTTAATGGGTCTATGCCGTCAATGTTTTGATTTTCTGGCGGCTGTTGTATAGGTAAGAATCCCTTTTGAACAGGAGTCTCTACACTTTCCTTTGCTGTTGGTACTAAAAATACGGTGGCATATCCAGGATCTGGATAATTACCTTGAGTAGGATAGGCCCCAAAATAGATGCGGATCCCAAGATCTGTTTTATCCATCTTTTTGCCTTGTTGTTCTACATAGGCGATATACTGTTTTAATGTATCAATGGAGAACCAGAAGTCACGAGTATCTTCAAAACCCAAAGCTTGGTTTAATACGGTAGATCGAGTTTGTTTAAAATTTTCTTCTAACATATTCGCTTCTTCTCCAGTAATAGTCTGGGTGGGTGGATCTATCGTGGGTTCGCAAGCGCTAAATAAACATGCGCTAAGAAATGTGAGTACCACCGTAAGGAAAGGAGTGTTTTTTGTTTTCATAAGGTTGTCGTTTTATTGTTCTTAGTAAAATTACATATTAATTACTGAAAAACAAGCACTTATAAAATCCACTTCGAATAATTCATTTTTTAAACAACTAATAATCAATTATTTAAACATTGTTTGTTCTAAAAAAAAGGGGAAAACCCTTTATACAACCCACCTTTTTCCTTATAATTTTCATAAAATCCCTATCAAGGATATAGTGTAAATAGGCGTTGCCATAAGTAAAGCACCTATAAAGCGGACAGGCTTTATCCCATTAAATATCAGTTGTTTATATACTTATTAAATCATTATGAGTCCACATCTTTGTAGCAGAGAATTGAAGTTGACACGATCATAGTTGCTAATAACTCCTTTAAGTTGCGCAAAAAACAAAAACGGTCTTTTTTATTTCTTTTAAAACATACTATTCACCTTTAAAAAAGAATCTATGAAAAACCTTTTAAGTAAGTATAAACATTTAAATACAAGAAAATGAAAAAAATAATACTAATGCTACTGGTTGTAATTAGTTCGCTTTTTACAACTGAGGCGCAAAGCCTGAGCCAAGTGGTCGTAGCAAATTCCGGGGCAACGATAAGCGGTGCTTCAAACACTTTAAGCTTTACGGTAGGAGAACCAGTTATAGGTACGATTACCAATGGCGAATCTCTGCACCAAGGTTTTTGGGCCGGTGCGGTTGAAAATGTGTTATTAAGTACCGATGATTTTTCAAGAAATCCGCAACCCACTATCTTTCCAAATCCTGTAAAAGAATATCTAAATCTAGTTTTTACTGAAACTACAGGGGAAGATGTGGAAATAGACATTTTTGATGTTTTGGGAAATCGAGTATTGCATAGGGAATTTATAAATAATGCACCCAATGAAATGCTTGACATGGCTAATTACAGTTCAGGCGTTTACATTCTTAATGTAATGTACTCCAAAACCCAAAAAGCAAAAACATTTAAAATTATCAAACAGTAAAAAACTAACAATTAAAATCTTAAAATCATGAAAACTAAAATTTTACACCTCGCATTATTCGCATTCATTTTATCATTTTCAAGTGTCCATTCTCAGGATATTTCAGAAGAAAGCAATATGAACTCAGACTATATACAACACCGACAAGCGGATCTACAACGGCAATCTCAAAATTTGGATATCGAAGCAACTAATACAACAAGCAATCGAAAGCTACAATCAGCAAACATGATGAATTACCAAGCTGTAGCCCGTGACGCAGGTGGAGAACTTATGACTAATGCAAATGTAGCTATTGAATTTATTATTCATGAAGGTGCCGCTGCAGGTCCTATGGTATTTTCTGAAACACAAAACCTGAGTACAGATGATGACGGTGTGTTTTCTGCTCAAATTGGAGCGATAAACCCCTTAGCTATTAATTGGGGAGCAGACACACATTTTCTTGAGGTTACACTGAACGGAACGTCAGTAGGAACTACCGAATTTGTTAGTGTTCCTTATGCGAAATCTGCCGATTCGATGCCTCTTGAGGCCAGCGTTGGCGAAGGCTTAATCGATGCCGATGGCTTGACCATAACCGCAGACAATAACATTTTTCATGGTGAGGTTATGGATATTAGAGCCACAGCACCCGTAACGAGTAGTAATGATATTCTCAATTTAGATATGCCGGCAGGTAGTTCAGTAAATGCACAATTTATAGAAGCCAGACTAGACGGTACAGCTGTATTTCAAGTTCAAGGAGATGGACGGGTTTTAATAAATACAACAACTACAGCCCCTCAACTAAATACTGTATATGGAAACTCAGTACCCATTGCATATGCTAGTGTTTCGGCGGGAGGTGTTATTTCTACGGGGTATGGAGTTACGTCTGTTACAAATCCTGCAGTAGGGGTATACGATGTAGTTTTAGATCTCCCTACAAATCCGGATAATACCGTAGTGTCAATCACTCCTTTTACTGCCAGTATTGGAGTACCTGAAATTTGCGGGTATAACCCTACTGGGGCTAACACCTTTACTGTATTCGTTCAAACTGTTGCAGGTGCGGGTAGATCAACCGCATTTTCATTTGTGGTTTACGGAAATTAAAAAGATATCAAGCTAGGCCTTCTTCATAAGATAAGTAGCTTTTAAGAAGGCTATAAAAATGTAATTTTTTTCGAAGTACATGTAAAAGTGTGCTAAAAAGGTTCAGAAATTAAAACTTCTGAACCTTTTTGTATTTTCTAATATCGACTTACAGCTTAGGAACCATAAACGCTGTCGACCATTTTTCTACAGAGAAAATAAAATATAAAAGCTAATAAAGTCCCTACCAGCGCACCTATAAAAAGATCACTTGGATAATGAACACCCACGTAAATTCGACTTAACACAAAAATAAATGGCCACAGATACGCCAGGTAAATCCACTTATTGAATTTTCGGATCGCTAAAACCATAAAAGTAGTCACAGCAAAACTAGTAGAAGCATGGCCCGAAAAGAAACTATAATTAGTCGGTTTTTGAAGAATTCTAATTAATTCACCTAACGCTTCCACATTATTAGGTCGCAAACGTGCTATAAATTCCTTGGTCAGATCGGTTACAAATAGTGTGGTTGCAAAACAAGCCAATAAAAATGTAAGGACAATAAGGCCATTTTTAAGTCTATAAAAATAAAATAGTAAGAAGAAGAAGAAAAGAAAAAGCGGTATCCAGCTTTCAATCTGAGTTACGAACACCCAAAAACCATCAAAGCGTTCTATTCCTAAATTATTTAAAAAGACAAAGAGCTCACGGTCCCATTCTTTTAACGTTTCAAACATTAAAATTTCCGTTTAATTGGGCCGGTTATTTCATCAACATCTTCTTTCACCTTATCAATTTCCTTACGCACATCTTTGGTAATGTCAATATCCAACCCTTGTTTTTCTGCACTCTTTGTGATTTCAGATTTAATATCGTTTGTGGCATCCTTAATCTGTCGCATCCCTTTGCCTAAGCCACGGGCGATTTCTGGGACTTTATCTGCCCCAAAAACCAAAAGTACGATGAATAGGATAAAACCTATTTCTGCGCCACTTATAAAAAGAAAAAATGGGTGTGAAATCATACTACAAATATACAAAATAGGATTCTTGAACGATGAATTCCTGCTTTAAAATCTTTACTGAATAAAAAAGGCCTGTTTCAGTTTTCAGCTGAAACAGGCCTTAGATTATTTATAATAAAACTACTTAGTTTTTATTCTCATTTTTAAATTTCTCAAAATCACCTTCCATCTTAACCGCAGGCCAGCTATTGTTAGAAACATCAATGTCTGCTGTTTCTTCATCTGGATCTACCATGATTTTAGTGATTTCTTGTTCTGAAGCTATTACCTTTCCTACCGCTTTGTCATTCTTTCTCCAAATCTGAGCTGGATACGTAACACGCTCGGTTGAGCCATCTGCATAGGTAATTTCTGCAATGATAGGCATCGGGATACCTCCTGGCTTATTAAACGTTACTTCGTAAAAGTATTTCGGTTTCTTGAGGTTTGCACGTTGATCTGCTGGAATATTATCCATGATATACTCCTGTAATGTGGTTACATCATCCAATGTAGCTGTTTTCATGGTTTCATCAAAATCTTCGCTACCTTCTTCCACTAGATAAACCAATGGTGGAAGATCACTTTCTTTCATTCCACGAGCTTCCATCATTTCACGAACTTGCTTGTTCATTTTTGATGTAACATAAAATTTCTTTACACTTTCAACACCTATGTCTGTGTATTCTGTGCTATAAAACCAAGCTCTCCAGAACCAATCAAGATCTACTGCCGAAGCATCTTCCATCGTACGGAAAAAATCTTCTGGTGTTGGGTGCTTGAACATCCAACGCTGTGAGTAGGTTCTAAAAGCATAATCAAACAAGTCACGACCCATGATCGTTTCTCTTAAAATGTTTAATCCTGTTGCTGGCTTAGCATATGCATTCGCACCAAAGTTGTAGGTGTTTAATCCTTTGGTCATAATTGGCGCAATGTAATCTTGGTTCCCAGCCATATAATCCACTATATTTTTAGCAGGACCACGACGCGATGGATATGCTTTGTTGGGAGCGATCGCATCTGGATACATCTCACCAAAATCTTGTTCTGCTACATATTGAACAAAAGTGTTTAACCCTTCATCCATCCAGGTCCATTGACGCTCATCACTATTAACGATCATTGGAAAATAATTATGACCCACTTCGTGGATAATCACACTCATCATACCGTATTTGGTACGCTCGCTATAATTTCCATCTTTATCTGGGCGACCATAGTTCCAGCAGATCATTGGATATTCCATCCCTTGATTTTTAGCGTGAACCGAAATCGCTTTGTGATATGGATAGTCAAAAGACATACGGGAGTATGATTTTAACGTACTTGCTACCACTTTAGTTGAATAATCTTCCCATAACGGGTTTCCTTCTGGTGGATACATAGATACGGCCATGACATCTTTACCGCCAATTTTAACCGCCATCATATCCCATATATAACGTCTAGATGTTGCGAAACCAAAGTCACGTACCATTTTAGCATCTAACTTCCATGTTTTTGTTTTTGTAGAAAATCCTTTTGAAGCAGCTTCTGCTTCTTCTTGAGTAACGATAACAACCGGTTCAGTATACGCTTTTTTAGCTTGCTCATATCGGTTCATCATCTCTTTTGTAAAAACCTCTTTTCTGTTGGTAAGAACCCCTGTCGCATCCAAAACATGATCTGCAGGTACGGTAATATTCACTTTAAAATCTCCAAAAGGTAGTGCAAACTCGTCACGACCCCAGAACTGACTGTTCTGCCATCCCTCAACATCATTATACACGGCCATACGAGGATAGAATTGAGCAATTACATAGCCTTTATTTCCATCATCAAAAACTTCATAGCCACTTCTCGCTCTGTCAATGGTGTGATCTGGAATGTTATACCACCACTTAATAGAAAAAGTAAATTTATCGCCTGGTTCTAAATTTTCTGGCATCTCAACCCGCATCATCGTTCTATTAATGGTATGAGGTAGGTTACTACCGTTTTTATCTTTAACTTCTTGTATTTTGAAACCACCGTCAAAAGCAGCGCCCATATATTGGTTTACAAAACTACTGGCTTGGTCTGCTGGTGCAGCTCCGCTAGGTTCGATTAAAGCTGTTTTGCTATCGCTAGCACGCACATTTTGATCCAATTGTACCCAAAGATATTCTAGAACATCTGGTGAATTATTTGTGTAGGTAATGGTTTCATTACCGTAAATTTTTGATTCTTTATCATCCAACTGAATATCCATTTCATAATCTGCCTGTTGCTGGTAGTACATAGGCCCTGGTGCACCACTTGCAGAACGATATTGGTTAGGAGTTGAGAACTCTTCATAGAGTTGTTTAAATCTGTTCTCATTTGTGTGACCTGGCTTACGCTCAACAACGTCAGATTCTACCTCTTGGGCATACATGGTTCCTGCGGCTATAAAAAGCGCTAAGACAGAAACGTATTTGATTAATTTCATATTAATTGGATTATATTTAAAAATTTATAAATCGCTAAAAATAGGACTTCTCAAAAGAATTTTTCTTTTGTTTATTTAAAGTTTAACATTCCTTTAGGATTATCGGCTTCAAGCACCAAACTTCTTCTTTTTAAAGGTGTTTTTATATGAATTATATTTTGCTGTTCGGCAAAAAGATCCATCAATGCTTTGTTTTCAATTTCGAGTTTTTGAAGGCTTGCAACACCAGTAATTTCGAAGTACATTTTTACTACATCTGTTTCATACTCTCTTCCTATATACTTGAGGTTAGCTTCCTTTCCATTCACCTTGATTTTCAATTTATCTAAGAGGTATTTTTCAAGAAGTTCTTCGTCTTTTTTAGTTTCCTTTTTGGTAGCCAAACTTACTTGATCTCCATACCTTTTTTGAAGCACATCTTCTACATCGTCAATAAAGATCTTTGAGATAATCTGGATGGATTGTTTTTCTTTTACATACTCAACATTGGTGGTGCTCACATAAAATTTATGAACAGTAAAGGCTGTTATTGAAGAAAAAAGCGACAACAGTAGTATTATTTTTAAGTACTTCATATTTTAAAAAGATGTTTAAGATAAGACTATTTCCAGGCCACATAGTTACAATAATTATTCCTTTCTTATTCTTTTTCTGAAGTTTCAGCCAAACGGTCTCGATAAACCTTACTTTTTTCTTCAAAAATAGCTAGCACACTCACATAGTTTTCATTTTTAAATTCTTTTTGTAAAGAAGACGTTTCAATACAAAATAACATAAAGTCGTACATTCTATTCTCTGGTATACTATACGCTTCTTTAAAAAAAGCAAGAGTATAAAAATTTATAATTTTTGCAGCATCTACATTTTGTTCCTCCCATTTCCTCTTTATTTTTAAAGTTTTATAATACCCTGACAAATGATTGTAAAGTGCCTCTATATTTATACTTGTAGGTGTTATGACCCCTCCCAATACTGGAACAATTTTTTCTTCAGGCGTACCTTTAAAGCCTGGAATTCCCACGTCGTCAAAATTGAATGCCTTTTCCGTTTTAATATTTTTTAAATCTTGTGTTAAATTTCCGCTGAGTCTAGGTCCCAAGTAAACTTCGTCCAGCTCATTTACAAACTCTTCTAATGTAATTTTTAGTGCTCCCTTTCTGAATTCAGTTTCCGAAATAACCACTTTTTGAGGTGCATATTTAACCGAAGAAATAAACAAGGTATCATTTACCGAAGCTTTTATAGCAAATTTTCCCGCTGAGTCTGTTATGGTATTAAGTCTGGATGTAGTATTTAAAATATGGATGTTTTCTATTTCAAATTCATTAAGGATTCTGCCTTCGATTTCCTTTGTCTGACTGAAAAGAATATGAACACCGAAGAAAAAAAAGCACGCTGGTAGAAAAAATGACTTATTCACTAATTTTCTTGAATTCTGCCGCTCTCTTATACAAAAGTTCCAATAAGGCCATTTCGTTTTCCTCTTTTAACAGTTCTTGTGTTACTCCTTCATCTTCCACATAATAGATGAACTCGCCAGCCTTCTTTTCTGGGATTTCGAAAGTGCGATTAACATACTCGTTACTAAACCGTTGTCTCAAGTTGGTGGCAACTGCTAGTTTCTCTTCTCGCGTCTGTATGTTTTTGCTTTTGTCTGGTTTACCAAAAATGAGTTCAGCCAGTAGCCCAAATCCGCCAATTATATTTGCCCCATTTTGTTTTTGGCCATTATAATAAGCCTCTTCTGCCTTGTTACCGCGAATGGAAGATTGAGAGTCATCTTTAAAACCATATTCAAACTCAACAGTTTTGTAATCTGTTGTAAATTTTGAGCCAAAATCCACCGTCTTAATCTTTCCTACATCCACGATAATGTTTCCCGTAAGATCATAAGGACGGACAATGACTTCTTCTAATTGGTTTACGGCTGGATTTAAGTAAATACGCATCCGTTTAGAGTCCAACACCCCTTTATCGACGATAACGGTAAAAGGTTGGTATTGTATCGCAGTTACTTGCACACGATCATTTTCGGCCACTGCGATTTTAAAAACACCTTCTTTGTCTGTTACGACACCTCTTTGGGAAGATACATTGTAGATGCTTACTCCTTCCACATCTTCCCCTTCGGGAGCAGTGATTTTACCATTTATGGTAGTTCTATCGATTTTTTGTGCCAACAAAATGATAGGGCACAATAAGAGTACAATAAGTAGTTTTTTAGCCATGTTAGTTGAAATTTACACTATAAAGACGACAAAAATGTTTCTTTGTTAGTTAAATTTATGCAATAAATTAATTTTAATATGAAAAACATCATTGCCGCAAGTACGTCAACACTCCATGGAAGCTCCTATCTAGACTACATACTCCCACAGTTGTCTCAGTTATTTTCAGAAACTGACACCGTGCTCTTTATCCCATATGCTAGGCCTGACGGTATTTCGTATGATAAGTACACCCAGAAAGCAGCCGCAGTCTTTAAAACAATCAATAAGAAGCTACGAGGAATCCACGAGTTTGAAAATCCAGTAACGGCATTACACGAAGCTCAAGGGATCTTTATCGGAGGTGGTAACACGTTTGTACTAGTTAATACACTACATCAACATAAAATAATGCAAGTGCTCCGAGAAGTGATCCTCAATGGAACACCCTATCTAGGTACAAGCGCTGGTAGTAATATTTGTGGTGTAACGATGCAAACCACAAACGATATGCCCATAGTGTATCCACCTTCATTTAAAACAACCGGTGTGATCCCATTCAATATTAATGCACATTATTTGGACCCAGACCCGAACAGCAAACACATGGGCGAAACTAGAGAAACAAGGATTAAAGAATATCATTCACAGAATACTGTACCTGTAGTTGGATTACGGGAAGGTAGCTGGCTAGAAGTACATGGCGATTCTATAGTATTAAAGGGAAATTTACCAGCGAGGGTATTTAAACAAAATCAAGATGCTTTCGAGGTGGAAACCAACACAGACTTGCAAGACCTTATTTTGTAATATCTTTTATAAAATGATAGCCTTTTGCCACAAAACCATGATTGTAATAAAACTTATGCGAAGGGAAATTATGCACATAGGTATTTAGCTCTACCCAGTTACACTTTTTATCATGGGCGTAGGCATACACAAAATCCATTAGTAATTTTCCTATTCCCCTATTTCGGTAAGCGTCTATGATAATAACATGATCCATCTCTATACTTCTTCCGGAGTAATGACGTGTCTGGAACCATAATCCACAACAACCTATTAGTGCGTCGCCATCATAAATACCGGCGCATTCATAATTTTGATGTGCCATCTCTAGAATACGTTTTCTTAAGATTGCTTCGGAAACAGAATCACCATTGAGCAACAATAGCAACGGTAGGATCGTTTCAATTTCTGAAGGATCAATCATACGGAAAGTTATAGCCGTTTTATTCAAAATAGTGTATTTTTAAACCACACGCAAGATATAAAATGAACCGAAATAAATTTATAAAAATCAGTAGTATTGCAGGGCTTGGTATTGTCGCACTTCCGCAGCTATCGTTCACTGATATGTTACAGGATTTTACAAGAGACCAATTAATAGGAAAAGGAAATCCGGATATTGAAGGCGCCAGTTATACACAGACCATGCACAAAGAGACCAAAGCAGCTTTAGAAAAAATGAAAGCAGCCGCGGCTAAGGACGCTATTTACATCGAAGTAGTTTCTGCCTACCGAAGCTTTCAGCGCCAAAAAGAGATTTTTGAAGGCAAATACACTCGTTTTACCAACCAAGGTCTGGCACCAGAAGATGCCATTAATAAAATTATTGAATACTCCACCATCCCAGGTACATCTAGACATCATTGGGGGACCGATATTGATATAATTCAAGCCAAAGTACCCAAACCCGAGAGTGTCCTGCAGCCAAAACATTTTCACGGCAACGGGCCTTTCTGTAAACTGAAAGACTGGCTTACAGAACATGCAGCTGATTTCGGATTTTATGAAGTATATACTGACAATGCCAACCGAAAAGGCTTTAAATACGAGCCCTGGCATTTTAGCTATGCACCTGTTTCAAAGCCAATGCTGCAAGCCTATAAAAAGTTAAACCTAAAACAGGTTTTTACTGAAGAAAAAATAAAGGGAAGCGAACATTTTACCGAAGCGTTTATTAGCAAGTACCGTTCTGAGAATATTTTAGATATTAATCCCAAATTACTTTCGTAACTTTAAGGGTGCTAAGATGAGTTCTCGGGTTTTAGCAAAAATAATTACTAATAAAATGTATGCGGCAGCATCCAAAATAATAATAAAACCATGAGAGGAAATTGGAAAGTAAGGATCTTTATAGGGATCGCCATAGTTGCATTTGGTTTGGTTAGATACTGCAGTAGTATGGAAGAAAATCCGATCACAGGAACAAAGCAAGCTATTGCCATGGATACTGACGAGGAGATAGCCATTGGCCTCGCCAACGCACCAAAAATGATCGAAGAATATGGCGGATTACATCCAGATGTAAGTTTGCAGAATACGGTAGACAGAGTAGGACAAAGACTTGTAGAAAGTACCGTAGCTAGAAACACGAATTACAAATATGACTTTCATTTATTAGCAGATCCGGAAACGGTCAATGCCTTCGCTCTTCCCGGAGGGCAAGTATTTATTACCTATGCGCTTTATACTCAATTACAAAATGAAGATCAATTGGCAGGCGTGCTCGGTCATGAAATTGGACACGTACTTGGCAGGCACAGCTCTGAGCGGATAGCAAATACAGAACTTTGGCAAACAGTTGCCCAAGGAGCAGACGTAGGTGCTGGTGCAGGTAGCGCCGTGGCACAATATGGCATGAGCACTTTATTGACCAATGGACGTGATGATGAGCTGGAAAGTGATGATCTTGGCGTTCGGTTTATGATTAAAGCAGGCTACAATCCGCGTGAGATGATTCAAGTGATGGAAATTTTAAAAGCTGCCGCGGGTCCCAATCGCGCTCCAGAATTTAAAAGTACGCACCCAGATCCAGACAATCGCATACAGAAGATTGAGGAGGCAATTGTAAAATATGGTGGGTAAGACTAAAGACAATGATAAATAATCATGAATATTGATAACCCCTTGTTTTTTATCTTAATGCTGTTAGCCGTAGCACTATGGTTTTATACGCTATATGTCATTGGAACTTCTCATCAAATGGAAATAAAAGATAAAGTGCTCTGGTTTATTATTGTGATTCTTTTCATCCTGGTAGGATGTTTCATATTTTTTCTATTAAAACCACATCAAAAAAATATATCTAAAATGACTTTTAGTTTTTTATAGAGTCATAAACGGCTAGATGTAGCTACGCATTGTATCTTTACATTTCAACAAAAACATATGAACAAAAAAGTACTACTCATGATCCTCGACGGTTGGGGCGTCACACAAAATGATGAAGTATCTGCCGTAGCCCAAGCCAATACACCCTTTATCGATTCATTATACAAAAAATATCCACATGCCGAATTGTTGACCCATGGCATGAACGTAGGATTGCCTGAGGGGCAAATGGGAAATAGCGAAGTAGGCCACATGAATTTGGGTGCTGGCCGCATCGTATATCAAGATCTTGCAAAAGTAAATTTAGCCATTGAAAACAATACCTTAAAAGACGAGCAAGTTTTAAATGATGCCCTCAATTACGCAAAATCTAATAATAAAAATGTTCATTTTTTAGGCTTGGTTTCAGATGGTGGTGTACACTCACATATCAACCATTTAAAAGGATTGCTATCAATAGCCTGCGATAAAAATATACCGAATGTATATGTACACGCCTTTACAGATGGCCGGGATGTAGACCCAAAATCGGGTGCTGGGTTTATTGAAGATTTAGAAAACCACATGCGCAAGACTACAGGCAAATTAGCTTCCATTATTGGGCGCTATTATGCCATGGATCGTGATAAGCGCTGGGAACGTGTTAAAAAAGGGTATGATCTTCTCGTTTCAGGTATAGGAATTCC
>Ga0207891_1000675_pt1 | contig 20432 bp, 17 predicted proteins | sample LinPmetageLP50_FD_184061 | JGI IMG/M metagenome (GOLD analysis project Ga0207891, IMG submission 184061) | Marine viral communities from the Pacific Ocean - LP-50 (SPAdes) | ecosystem: Environmental > Aquatic > Marine > Oceanic | place: Pacific Ocean | collected 2011-08-27 | reverse complement strand
ACAGAAGCTTCTGTGATGAATATTCGAGTCGCTGACATAAGGAAAAGTGTCCTTATTATTCCCAATATTGGGAATTTGACAGTAATGCGTATCGTTTTTTATATGCTTAGCTGTGTCATTCTTTTTAATCTTGGTGAGTCCATGCTGAGCCAACAGCCAGCAGATGAATCCTTCATGACTGGTCGTGCTTTATTGTTCTTCTTAATGGGCATTGTCGGTGCGACCATTGCCAGCTCTACAGGTGCTGGAGGTGGAATTGTCTTTCTGCCGATATTTATCAGCCAAGGGTTTTCCCCGCTTGAATCGTTGTCCACAAGCATTGCGATACAGTGTTTTGGCATGAGCTCTGGCGCCTTGGCATGGGTTCAGTATCAGAATAGTGAAAAGGTAGATTTTCCTAATCAGTGGAAAGGGTTTTATCCAGTTCTTCTGGTCGCTTTACTCTCATCTTGTGCGGGTATTCTTCTGACGCTGCGTCTATTGCCCGATCCATATATAGACATAGAACTCCTTTTCTCCGTTTTTTCTTTGTTTGTCGGTTCATACATTCTGGCAAGAACACTAAAAGTTACTGTTGAATTGAAAGGAAGGGAAAGCGCGCTTTCAAGATTGGAGCTGATGGGGCTTGTTCTGGTTAGCTTTTTCGGGGGCGTGATTACAGCATGGATATCAGTGGGTGTCGGGGAGTTGCTGCTGATTTTCCTCATCATTATTGGTGTGCGTCTTAATGTGGCCGTCGCCGTGGCGGTGTGTGTAAGTGCGGTTAGCGTTCTTGCGGCAGTTCCCTACTTTATTTCTAAGCAAGCTATCAGCCTCGATGTCCTGGTTTTCGCTGCTCCAGGCGCGTTGATAGGGGGCTTTCTCGCTCGACATCTGGCGGTGTGGCTCGGAGCACACAAGCTAAAGATCGCCGCTTCCGGATGGATAATATTGAGTTCATTACCATACTTAACGTTTCACCTTATAGATTAGATCTTGATCGTCTCAATGTCTGGGCTTTTAACTAACAGGGGTTTGCAATGGAAATGCGCAGCAAAGTAAGCATAGGGATAATGGTAATCGGGATGGCGTGGATGCCGTTAGACCTCAAGGCCCATGACTTTTCAAGCCAGCGAGTGGATGCTTCCGGTCAGCTTAAGCAGGACTGGTACTGGCAAAAAAACAAAGGACGCGGTCGAGGCCGAGGTCACGGACATGGTCATGGTCACGGCGGAGGTGGGGATGGCAGTGAAAATCATGAGCCTGATATCACTGTGACGTATACCCCCGCAGATGCGCTTGATAACGATTTTGTCACGGAAAGCGGTGAGCTTATCCAGGATATTATCCCGGACCGGGAGATAGCTCGTCTTCATGCGGCCAGTGAGTATCAGACTATTCCGCTGGAGCGGCATCTTTTGCCCGCCTACTACTATTTACCCGCCATGAACACGGTTGAAGATTACGTCACAACTGAGGATGAATTCGTCAACATTAACCCGGCTCCTGGTGAGTGGGTGCGCATAATGGAAGGCAAGCGTCACGGCTTCCAGTCAACCACAGTGGGCATTACCTATACCCAGCAAGGTGGCGGCGCGCCGCTGCATACCCATGAAAGTGAAGAAACCCATGTTCTCAAAGAAAATGGGAAAGTCAGATACCAATTGGGCAATGAGGTCTTTGAAGTTGAAGGGCCCTACGTGATTAATATCCCGCCCATGGTTCCCCATGCCTTCATGAACCTTAAAGAAGAGCCCATCGAGCTGGTTGTCTTTTTCCCCTATAACAAATGGGAAGCTGATTTTGTTCAGCATGACGATGCAATGAACTTCTTTACGTTACCCTGATTATCCAGCCTCTCACCCATTCGTTTATGTGAGGGAGGCGTCAGAATAAATTTCTCTTAATAGCGGATGGTAATGGCTGTTATGGCCTTGCTTTGCCATTTTTATGCCTTGGCAGTGTATCCGCGAAACTTGAAAACAAGGAAGTGACTCCTGATGAGCACACTGCTTATGGATTGTAGCGCCAGAAACGAGTTGTCGATAAGCAGGGAGCTGACTCGTTATCTTGCTGAAGGTCTGGGTGAATCGATTACTGATCGTGATTTAGGGAATACCTCCTTTCCTTCTCTTTCTGGGCAAGATTTGATTGATCTGCATAACGCGAAGCGTATTGATCGGCCTAGTCTGGTCAGGCACCACTTTTTTGCAGATCAGTTTATCGATGAGCTCCGTAGCGCCACTTCGCTTGTGGTTGGGGTGCCAATCTATAACTTTACGGTTCCTGCTGTTTTGAAACAGTGGGTCGACTATGTGCTCCAACCCGGTGTGACATTCAAGTACGAGTCGGGGAGCGCGGTTGGGCTTTGTGACAATCTCCGTAATGTCTACATCGTGACCTCTTCGGGAGGCACTCCGGTAGGTGGAGAAAAAGACTTTGCAAGCTCTTACTTCAGCTTTGTTTGCAAATTTATCGGCGCTAGAAACATCGAGCTTATTGATGCGGGCGGATCAAAGAGGGAGAGAGAGCAAATTGTTGTTCAGGCAAGATCCCGAATTGATCAAATTCTGTCGAATCAGCGGCTTGTCGCCATCAAGTAATCAGGCTTTTCAGCCTTGGTATTAACCGTAATGAATAAACGGGAATTATTATGAAAGTCTGTGTTATTGGTGCTGGCCCTTCCGGGTTAACGACAATCAAACAATTGCTTGATGAAAGCCATGATGTCACTTGCTTTGATGCCAACGAAAGTGTCGGTGGCATATGGTATCGAGGTGGTGATGATGGGCAGCAGATGAAGGCCTATGACAACATGATGCTTACTGTTTCTATGAAAATGATGTCTTTTTCTGATTTTATTTTCAAAGACGGCAGGAAGTTTACGGACCATAAAGGATATCTTCGTTATCTTGAAGAGTATTCTGATAAATTTGGCCTTGCCAGACACATAAAATTCAACAGTCTCGTCAAAGAAGTGATCCGCGAAAGTGATGGCTCCTGGATAGTAAAGGTAAAGGTGGGGGATAAAAGAGTGTCGTCCCATCGCTTTGAGGCTGTTGCAATTTGCAGCGGACCGTTCAAGACGGCCAATAATGAAATTAGTGAAATTGATGGCTTCACTGGCGAGGTTATGCACTCCAAGTCTTATCGGAATAGTAAAGACTTTGAGGGTAAGAAAGTTTTGACGATCGGCCTGGCTGAGTCGGGTGCGGATATGCTTAGAGAAGTTTCCAATGTTGCCCAGAAATGCGTGGTTTCGATCAGGTCCCATACTTTCCTTATTCCCCGTCTTATCTACGGGAAGTATTCGACGGACACGTTAACCACCCGGTCTCATCATTATGAAATGTGGAACAGGGCTTCGAAAATAAAATTTCAGATGAAATCCTATAGCCAGGATAGTTGGGCCCTCAGAAATATCTTTCTGGGTGTTGCGAATGCCTATGGTCTGGCCTCGATTCCGGCTAACTTTATTTCCAGAAAGATAATGGGTGATAAAAAAAATAATGATCCTGGAAAGAATAATATGGGCCAGGACAGCGACCCATCAAAAATTGACTATGACACCAAGAATGAAAAAGAGGTGGTGGATTTCATTAACGAATGGAATAAAAAATCCCACCATGACAAAGGAAATTGGTCTCAAAAAATCATCTTTTCCAAGAATGTAAGTTTTGTCCCTAATATCCTTAACAACAAGATTTTTGTTAAGGATTGTGGCATTGGAAGGGTTGAGGGGAGCACGGTTTACTTTAATGATTCAACTTCGGAAGAATTTGACAAGATTCTGTTGTGTACGGGGTTCAAGAAAGATTTTTCGTTGCTGAGCAATGTGGAGATTAAAGACAATAACGTTCGAAATCTCTACAAGCATGCTTTTCATCCGGATCATAATGGGCGCCTGGCCATGATCGGCTTTGTTCGTCCTATTAGTGGCGGCATTCCAATTTGCTCAGAAATGCAGGCGCGCTATTTTTCCCTTTTATGTTGCAATAAGATCAATCTCCCTGAAGACGTTGGCGATCGAATTGAAAGAGAGAAGGATTGGGAAGAGCAGTGGATGTGCCTCAGTCCGAATCATACTGAATCCATGCCTTCTCAGATCATGTTTCTGGACTCTATGGCAAAAGAAATTGGTTGCCACTACCCGTTTCATAAACTGATCACCAAGCCTCGGCTACTAGTAAGGTTATGGTTTTATTCCTTTAACCAGTCTTGCTACCGAATGACCGGCCCTCATCATCATTATGATGAGGCGGTTGAAGATATTATGGCTGAGGAAGTTCCTCTTCATGACTACGGGTTTATGCTGACGATGATAGCGCTGTCGTTCATGCCATCATTTGTACACCCAAAGAATCTCGATTTCCAATACGGTGTAAAGAACTGACATCAGTGCATGGATGCTTAAGGATATTGAAAATGGAACTCAATAATACGGACAATTTGAATATTGAATCCCAGTTCATGCTGGTCAACCCTGAACAACTTAAAACATCTATGCCAGTGTCTGAATCGGGTGCAAAAACGGTTAGCGATAGTCGCCGTGTCATCAAGAACATCCTTGAAAAAAAGGATCACCGCCTCATTGCTATTGTTGGTCCTTGCTCTATCCATGATGTGGAATCGGCACTTGAGTATGCAAAAAGCTTAAAAGCGCTCTCCGAGAAGCTTTCCGACACGCTCTATATTGTTATGCGGGTTTATTTCGAGAAGCCCCGAACTACTGTGGGGTGGAAAGGGCTTATCAATGACCCTCACCTGGATAACAGTTTCAGGATAGAAGAAGGGTTGCAGATCGCGAGAAAACTCCTAATGGAGATCACTTCAATGGGGGTTCCTGTGGCTACAGAAGCTCTCGATCCGGTAGCACCACAGTACCTGTCTGATTTGATCAGTTGGTATGCCATTGGTGCGCGAACCACCGAATCCCAGACCCATCGGGAAATGGCCAGTGGTCTCTCGTCGCCGGTGGGGTTCAAGAATGCCACTGACGGTAGTTTGATGGTGGCGGTTAATGCGCTGAAGTCTTCTGCGCATCCTCATCGCTTTCTTGGCATCAATGGTCAGGGTCAGGTGGCGGTTATCAAAACCAAAGGCAATGGTTATTCACATATCGTGCTGCGTGGTGGTGATGCTGGGCCAAATTACGACAGGCAGAGTGTCGGGAAGTGTGAGGCTGTATTAGCGGATGCCGGGTTGGAGCCCACCATTATGGTGGATTGCAGTCACGCCAATTCCGGCAAGGATCCCACGCGCCAGCCCTTGGTGGTGAGTGATATTGCCTCCCAGATTCAGCAAGGTAATCGCTCCGTCGTTGGCTTCATGATGGAAAGCCATCTTAACTTTGGCAATCAAAGCCTCGACGTTAAAGGCAAGGAAGAGCTTCGCCACGGGGTTTCCATAACGGACTCTTGCCTTGACTGGTCAAGCACGGAGAGCTGCCTGATCAATTTAGCCAATGATATTCGGGTGGCATTGAAGGCCCGTTGCCAGTCGGAGCTTGAGCCCGCCTGAAAGGTGAGGGGCGGATCAGCGATAGCTCCGGACTTTGCGAGTCGGGCTTGATCCGAGGGAAGGCGGATCTGGCCGGGCTGGGTCTTCCAGCGCTTGCCTCCCCTGCTTCTGTACGAAATTTTCCCAGGTTGCCCCTCTCGGGGCTCCTTGAGCTTGCAGCGCTCCTTCCCTCCCCGGATACTGTCCCCATGGAAAACACACCCTTGAAGCACCAGTTACTGGTGGCCATGCCACAAATGGCTGACCCGGACTTTGAACATTCCGTTACCTATATCGTTGAGCACAGCAGCGAGGGCGCCATGGGGCTGACCCTCAATCGCCCGGTGCAGATCAGCCTGGGTGATATCCTCAGCGACATGGATATTGAAATCGAAGTGCCGCCCTCCGAGCGGCATCGCGTCGTGGCCGGTGGACCGGTCCAGCAGGAAGCCGGCTTTGTGCTGCACAGTGCCGCCACCCGCTGGCACGCCAGCACTGTCCTCAGTGATGGCCTGATCCTGACCACCAGCCGTGACATTCTCGAAGCCATCGCCATTGGTGAAGGCCCGGAGCAGTCCCTGATTTGTCTGGGCTATGCGGGCTGGGATGCCGGCCAGCTGGAGCAGGAACTGGTGGATAACGCCTGGCTCAGCACCCCCTCCAGCCGCGAGCTGGTCCTCGACACCCCCTTCGAACAAACCTGGCACGCCGCCGCCGCGCGTATTGGCGTTGATATGAGTTTGATTGCCACCCAGGCGGGGCACAGCTGAAAGGCAATTAATAATGAATAGTTAATAATTAATAGCGGCGCGGTTGAAGTCCTTGTTCTTGCAAGGTTAGAAGCCGCGGTCGCAACACCGGGCGCGGCCACGAACCTTGCAAGATCAGAGCAACGAGATCGCGCAACTATTAACTATTCATTATTAACTATTCATTGCCCCTATGATTCTTGCCTTCGATTACGGTACACAAAAAATCGGTGTGGCCAGTGGCAATATGCTGCTGGGTACCGCCACGCCATTGAAAGCCCTGCCCTGCAAAAACACCCAGCCCAACTGGGATGACATTGCCGCGCTGTTAAAAGAGTGGGAGCCGGAGGCGTTGGTCGTTGGGTTGCCACTGAACATGGATGGCAGTGATAGCGAGTCCTCAGCACGGGCACGTAAATTTGCCAATCGCCTGCATGGGCGCTACGGGAAAAAAGTCTGGTTGGTGGATGAGCGCTTGAGCACCCGCGAAGCCCGCGAACGCACCGGCATCCAGAAAGCCGATAGCCGGGTGGATTCCATGGCGGCGGTGATTATTGCCGAAGGTTTTTTCGCGGGTGATGCCGAGCCCATTGGCTAATGGGTGCACGAATGTAGGTCGGGTTAGCCTGAAGGCGTAACCCGACTTGTGGCCCATACGTAAAAAGAAGGCCGAAATTCGGATTACGCCTACGGCTAATCCGACTTACGAAAACCAGCAAAGCTTACTGCTTGACCCCTTCCACAGAAATAATAATTTCCACGGTTTCTGACGCCGAACCCAAATTCTTGGTGAAAGCGTGGACGCCAGTCTCAGTGTGGCGGCCTTAGCAACTACCTCATGCACTATCTCCCTAGTCGAGTGTTTGGCCTGAACATATGCAGCTTTCCTATCAGCACCTCCTTGGCTTGTAAGATATAGCTTACAAGGAAATAACAGAATGCTTACATTGTGAGTTCGGTAGTATTTCCTTCTTATGTCGACTGTATCGTGCGATCAGACCCATGATTTGTATGAAATCGTAACGACAGTAGTAGGCAAATTAATGGGGGAGTCATGAAATTTAGGTTTGTGTTGGTCGGAGTTTTGCTAAGTATGGCCTTCTCTCAGGCGCAAGCGGCAAGGGAATGGATTTTCAAGGGGGTCATGGTTAAAGATGTTTCCACATACCACACCGGAAGCGAAAACGTTTTAACGGTACGGTTTGATCCGACACCACAAACCGCTTCTACGGGGTGCGTTCCTACAGATGCCCATAACATGGTTAGCTTTTGGACCACTGGATCCTTGGTAAGTAGCTCTGCTGCAGTCTGGACATCAGTTCTTTTGTCTGCTCAGGCGCAAAACCTTCCTGTCGATATTTATGTGGAGGCAAATGTTTGTAATACATCGGCAAGAGGTGATCTCTATGGCGAGCCGAAAGGCTTTGGGGTGAGGCTCCGTGGTGTCAGATTGGCTAATGATTAGGGGTCATTAGCCTAGGGTTTGCTGGCCAGTATAGGGTTGTGAGGGGATGAGGATGGAGATGAAAGAGGTACTGGCAGCAGCTCTTTTACTGTTGTGTTGCAAGGCAAGCGCGGCATTAGAGTGGAAATTCAAGAACGTAAAAATAAAAGAGGCTGCGGTATATCGGGAAGTGACATCATCAGGGAGTAGTTTCTTTACGCTCGAAATTACTATAGAGGGCCATCAGCAAACTGGCTGTGGCCCTACAGATACTCATGGAGTGATTACAAAAACCACCCAAAACGCATTTTCCTCCAACTGGCAAATGCGCTATTCAACCATTCTCTCCGCACAGGCTCAGGGCCTGCCTGTCGATATTCTTGTCAATAACTCTAGCTGCCATACAGGGTCATCCTGGGCGGCTAAAGGTGATCCGACAGGGCGGGGTTGGGAGCTAGAAGGAATCAGAGTGCGACATGATTAATACCAAAGAATCATTCCGAATAGGAAATATACTCATAGCGTTACTGGCTTTTCTGTTGTCTCCGTTTGCCATATCAAGTGAATGGAGCGGCCCCTATACGATAGCTTCCGTTTCATCCAGTGCAGAGAGCTGCGGTTCTGGATGTGGCTCATTCTACCGGCTAAGGGTCAAGGTTAATGAGCAGACGGATACGGGCTGTGATGTAACGGATCAGACCCAAACATTTGTGTACTACTCCTCTACCGTGAATGCCTGGGGTAATCAATGGTCATCACTGCTAATGGCTGCCGAGGCGCAGGGTCTTGAAGTCATGATTTTCGAGAAAGGGACGTGCTCGAGCATCGGGTCGGTTCTTCTTGGCGTGAAATTGCTTACAGATTAGTAAAATATTACAAGGAATCGTAGCGACATGAATATTTTTAAGCGTGTTTTTTATGTGCTTGCCATATGCCTTTTTTCTTCGGTAGTGGCTGCTGGACAATGGACGGGGCCTTATACGGTTGCCTCTATTTCTTCGAGTGCAGAAAGCTGCGGCTCTGGTTGTGGTTCTTATTACCGGCTAAGAGTTGAAGTAAAAGAAGATCCTGGCACTACTTGCCAGCTCACCAATGACTCCGGTGTGTTCGTTTACTATAGCTCGACAATAAACTCCTGGGGCTTGCAGTGGGCATCTATTCTTATGTCTGCACAAGCTCAAGCAAAGCAAGTGATGATTTATGATCAGGGGACATGCTCCAGTCTGGGTTTGAGATTGCTTGGTGTGAAGCTGGTTTCAGGAAATGACTAAGAAACCCGTTTTTCGGGTTGTTATGTAAGTAGTGGGGAAGGCCATGAAGTTCCGGAAGATTTTTTCTACCATTCTGTTTGCCCTTATGCCATTGATTGGCGTTGCGGATATCATGCGAGATCTGCATGAGGCTCGATACGATATCTATTATGCGGATATTAATAGTGTTGAGTTCGGTCTCGATGGATATCCAGACATTTATCTGGCAGCAAGAGATGACTTCATTCCGATAGGTGTCGGAAACAGCTTTATGGTGTCATTGCTATCAGGCTATCAGGACAAGATGTTCTGTGGGCAACCTTCCGGCGATTTTGTTGACTGTTCCATTGGTTTTGGCGCGTTGCTTCCCGATGAAAAAACATCTGCTTTTGATTTTCTGATTGGAGATTTCAATGGAGATGGAATCATAGATGGCCTTCTTCATTCCCAAGACCAAAATACAAATAGTATATATCTTGAGCACGACGGCAACGGCGATGTTGAAATCATCAGTCAGTTTACGGAAGTGGGCGGGTACTATGTGTCCGGAGATAATATATCTATAACCAATGAGCTTGGTTCGTCTGCCTCCGAAATCAATTTTGATGGTGCACATTACAGTGAATTCAATGGGGAAGAATTCGGTAAAGTTAGAGGTGGGCCGCTGGTTGCTGATGTGACGGGCGCGACGCCCGGAACAATGAATGTGTCCATGGGCGTTCTACAATATTCCATTCCAGTCAGTTTGCCCAAGGGCCCCGCTGGTATTAATCCTACTTTTTCAATTAATTATGCAAGCCAATCAAGTTATGGGCACCTGGGTGCTGGCTTCCGGATATCTGGTCTTTCATCAATCGAGCGTTGTCCCGCGGATTTTCACCGAGATGGTGTCGTAAGGGGTGTATCAGGAGAGGGCATGGATCGAGCCTGCCTGGATGGTAATCGATTGGTATTGGTTTCCGGAGAATATTGGGGAGAGAACTCTGAATACCGTCTTGAATCAGAAACATTTTCCCGTATTACCTACGCAGACAATGCCTTTACGGTCGAGCAAAAAAACGGGGATGTATATAAATATGGAGGCTCACAGGAATATAGGTTCCAGGGTGGAGAGGCGGTTAGTGGCGCTATCTCCCGATGGGCTTTGGAATGGGTGGGCGACCGACTAGGCTTCGGGTACCGAATCACCTATGAAGATGGGACAGGCGGAATGCTTCCTGCAGCCATCAGTTACACAGTTGAGGAGAGCGAGCCAGCGTCGTCTGCGGAACTTGTTGTTGATTTCTCCTACGAATCTGATCCGTACCAGCTGACCAGTGCACTTTTCGGGAAAAAATACGCTCTTGGCAAGCGTTTGTTGAACATTACTCTGCGATCAAATGGGTCGAAAATCAGAGCTTGGTATTTCAACTACAGCGTCAACGGTTTAACGGGACGGTCACTTCTGGATGAATATCAGGAATGCGGCATTGATGAAACTTGCCTGGCACCAACAAAAATGGAGTGGCAAATCGGCAGCGCGCCAGATTTTACCAAGGCTGTTTATCACAAATTCCCAGGGACGCGCAGTACAGAATATGTCTACTTGGAAGGGCACCCCACTCCTGGGTTTAATGGGTGGCTGGATTTGGATCGTGATGGAATTGATGATTATTGTCGAATTAGTGGCACAGGTAGTGGTTATAGCTCACTTGTGGAAATCATGTGTTATGTCAATGGGGGCGATGGCAATTTTGTTTCCAGTTTTAAAATTGATGAAGAGCTTTATGGGACCAAACTAGATGAAAGCGATTCTTTTAGTGGCCGTTATAACTGGAATGTTGATCCGTCATGGCTAGATATGAATGGCGATGGATTTATCGATCTTTGCTTTTCCCGTACCTACGCCTCAAAGGACCAAATTCAGTGTTTGTTGAATAATGGCTCACCCAACAATCCATTTTCCCAAAAAATAACTGCTGATTTGAATCGCCCGGTCGACAAATATGATGTGGCCAATAGAACATGGGTTGATATCAATGGGGATACCAAGATTGATTACTGCTATACCTATTTGAACAGCGATAATAAGTACCTTCGTTGCGCGATTCAGGATGTGAATGGATTTTCTTTTTCCCCCAATGTGTTCACAAAAAAAGTTTCCAGTCTGGGGGGCAGTTGGGTAGATGTTAGTGGTGATGGTCTTCCGGATTTTTGTTTTTTAGAAAAAAGCAAAATAACCTGCCATATTAATGATGAAGGGAAAAGTGTTAGTGCGGCAAAATGGTCTAAAACATCTTCAAATATAAAATTTACAGAGAAAACAAACTGGCCATATTATGGCCTTACGACCAAATGGTTTAGCGCAAGATTTTTTGATTTCACGGGAAATGGCTTTAACGATTATTGTCGTATTTATAAAAGCAGCGACGGGTATCGAGCGAAATGTTTAGAGTCTAGAGGGAATGGATGGGGTGATGAGGTTGTATCGGGGTTAATTCCAAATCCGACAGATAACTACGAGGAAGAGGCGGAAGCTACCCTGTTTATAGATATTAATAATGACGGGTATATGGACTGGTGTGTTGAAAATGGCGCACAAGTTAATGTAGAGAAGTCTGAACTGTCCTGTTTTCTTAGCTCTTCATCTGGTTTCGGGAAAGAAATATCAACGTACTCCTTACCTCATTTAGGTGGGGTTGCAGCGCTGCGGAACCAGCGAGAGGTAAATAGAGGCCAAGCAGATATTGATGGTGACGGCGTTGGTGAATACTGTGCATTGTATTTTAAGTCACTGCATCCAGTAAATGATAGAGGGATAGCCTGCTATGGCGCGCACCAGAATATTCCTTCCGATTTACTGGTGGGCGCAGTCAATGGTTTTGGCCTAGAGTATCAGGCCTCATATAGCGACATCTCTGATGAAAATATTTATTCATACAGTGCACAACCAGGTGAGTATGGCCAGGTTTCTCTAACTGGTGGTTTGAATGTCGTTTCTGAATTTAAAGTTTCAAACGGCGTTGGGGGAGAGCATATTCAAGAATATTTTTATTCTAATTATGCTTATGATCCTAATGGCTACGGCGGAATGGGTTTTGAGTATGTCCAAGTGCTTTCTGAAGGAGGTAATAAGCGAGCAAAAACCCTCTTTAGCCAGAATCTTTTCGACCATACTGCCGGCCAGCCTACGGAGAGTAAGGTCAGTTATAAAGTAGGCTCAGATTTTGTGGTGGCCAGTGCCACAGAAAATGATTGGGAAACCGTTATCTATAATGATGGCGATTATTCGGTATCCCCAGCAGCGAATATTTTTGATCAGAATGAACAGAGCTTGCGCTTTTCCGTTAGGCTTCGGGAATCAATTTCCGAGCAGAATGAGCTGGATGGTAGTCAGGTGAGTAGTACCACAACCACCAGTATTTACAGTGACTACGGTGACTTGGAAGATCAAACGATTGTCACTGACGGGGCGTCACAAAGTTTCACCAAACATATCGATACTACCTTTTATCCACCTGATTTTTCTTCATGGATACTCGGCCGTCAAAAACGAACAACTGTCAGTACATGGGGGGATTATCAAGGGCAGGCCGCGTCAGCGGTAACCCGGACCTCTTCCTGGGAGTACTATCCTTCCGGCAGTCTCTTTGAGGGGATGATCCTGAAAGAGGTAATTGAGCCGGATTCAGCTGAGTTCAGGAAAGAGAAAGTCTATACCTATACAGATTTTGGTTTGAAGGAAAGCGTTACGGAAAAGCATAACGGGCTTCCCGATAGAGTTACGACTTATGGTTATGACACAACCGGGCGATTCCTTGAAACTGTGGCCAACGCCCTTGGCCATACGGTCACAAATCATTTTGACCCTGTAACTGGCAACAAGACAGAGTCTATTGATGCGAATGGCCTTGTCTCAACATTTGAATATGACCGGACAGGCCGCCCAGAAGCGAGTTTTTCATCTACAGGGCAATCACAGCAAACCCGCTACAAAGACTGCGCAATGGTGTCTGACTGCCCGGCGAACGCCGTTTGGTTTACAGAACAATGGGCAGAGAATGCTCTTGGAAGCAAAATGTCCGGCCTGGTCAAGGCGTACAAGGACGTGCTAGGACGCGATATTGAAGTCAGAACAGAAACATTTGATGGAACTGTCGCTGTAGTAAGGACGGTTTACGGTGCAGATGGAGAAGTTAAGAAAGTCAGCGAACCTTTCTTTAAGGGGGCTTCTCCGACAGCCTGGAACGAAATCGTCAGCAGAGATGAACTGAAGCGCCCAACTCAAGAGCAGAATGCTGCTGGTCTTACAACCATTACGGAATACCTAGGGCTTACAACCCGCAAGACCCTTTCCTGGCAAAACCCGATTGCTGGTGAGGGGGGTACGGTAACGCAGGTTGCTAACAGCACTGAAGATGTATTAGGGAATCTTCGGTCTGCCACCGATCCAGATTACCGTACTATTAGCTATCAGTATGACGGCGCGAACCAACTGAAAGTGGTAACGCTCCCGGATAACCTGACGCTGACCAACTCGTACGATTTGCTCGGCAGGAAAACGGCATCGTCTGACCCGAATATGGGTAACTGGAAATACGCCTATAACGGCGATGATCAGCTTGTTCTGCAAGAGAATGGGAGCGGTAAGCGCACCTGTATTGCCTACGATTCACTTGGCAGAAAAATTGCCGTGGCCGATGACTACCAACCTTCAGCCAGTTGGTCATCAGCGTTGGTAAGCGCCAAGAATGGTTGTTCAGGAAAAATGGCAACCGCTAGCTGGCAGTTCGACGTTCAGGGAAAAGGTGTCGGCAGGCTTGCCTGGGTTGAACATGCTAACGGTTATCGTAATGAAGTTTTCTACGATAACTATGGGCGAGTAGAATCTACAGAAACGGAATATGACGGCTTCACCGTCGTAAGCAGTAAAACCTATGACTCGGCAACAGGGAGGGTTAAGCAAGCTACACTTCCGCATCGAAGCTCTGGCCCCAGTGTTGATATTGAATATCGCTACAATAGCCTTGGTCATCTCTATGAAGTTGGTGAGGCAGGAGATCCTTCTCAGTATTACTGGAGGGTTGAAAGCAAGACTGTGCGTGGGCAAATCAACGAGACGTACCGTGCCAATGGCATGATCCGGGGGCATTACAATTTTGATGCTAATTCCGGCGTGCTAAGTCAGATTCGCGCCAAGTCTATTATCCATGCCGGCTGGAATATCCAGGACAATCACTATGTCCATAACGCCAAGGGCTTGATGAGAAAACGTACTGACAGCCTTCAGCAGATTGAAGAGCTGTTCACTTACGATGCTCTGGATCGGCTAGATATGGCTAGCGTGGTGCATCAGTCAGACCCGGCGCTTTCCTATAATCAGGACCCGGATTACGACATTTCTGGCAACATCACACAGCGTAATGATGTCGGCACCTATCACTATGACGAAAGCTGTGAACATCTTGGTCAACCGTATACGCCTGGGCCATATGCAGTAACAGAGGTTTCAGGTGCCCGAAATGCCAGTTACTGTTATGACAATGGCGGTAACATGCTGTCGGGTGATGGAAAAAACATCACTTATAACGCGTTCAATAAGCCCACGAAAATTCAAAGCGCAACGGCTGCGGTAGACATGGTTTATGGGCCGGGTCGCGGATTGATAAAGCATACAACCACAGCCAGTGGAAAAATCCTTACCAAACACAGTTTTGGTGGTTATGAAAATATCGAAATCAACGAATCCGGCCAGCTTACCCGCAAAGAGAGATTCACGCTGCCCGGCGGCGTTGTCATCAGCTATGAGGATGGCGATCCGGCAACTCGCAAGGAAGAGTATCTCTTTAATGATGCGCTCGGATCTGTTGTTGCCGTAACGGATGGCCTTGCACAGGTAACCGAGCAGTACCGCTATGACCCGTGGGGACGGCCGCGCCTGGCAAACTGGCAAGCGCTGACTGATAGCACCTGGGAAAATCTCGGCCGTGAAGAAGGAGCCACGGGCAAAGGCTTTACGGGTCACCAGATGCTCGATGAAGTTGGCGTCATTCATATGGGGGGCCGAATTTACGACCCGACCCTGGGCCGCTTCATGAGTGCGGACCCGGTAGTGAAAGGCCTGACAAACGTAGAAAGTTACAACCGCTACAGCTATGTGCTGAACAGCCCGATGAGTTTCACCGACCCGAGTGGTTATTCCTGGTGGAGCGAGAATGTCACTGACAAGCTAAGGGATCTGCGTAAAAAATATAAGCGGGAAATTCTTGGTGTCATGACACTCGGAACGTCAGAATCGATTAGATTCGCCAGTGAAGAGCTAGCCCGGTTTGCGGCTAAAAACAAGTATGCTGGAGAAGTGATTGGTGTGGTTGGGATTGCTGCTTGCTCTTATTTTACCGCTGGTGCTGGAACAGCCGCGTGTGCTGGGGCTTTCCAAGGAACTGTTACAACAAGTATAGCATTAGAGAATGGGGCCTCATTTAATGATGCTCTACAAGCTGGAGTTAAATCTGGTGCAATTGCCTACGTTAGTGCCAGCATGGCATATGAAATTGAAATGTCGGGTATATCTGGCTTTGAGAAAGGTTTCGCTCATGGCGTCAGAGGAGCTCTCACGGCCTCGGCTTCTGGTGGGGATGCTGTCTCTGGGTTTGCAGGTGGCTTTGCTGTGGGTTCTTTGGGTGATGGAATTCAGAAGATTACAGGTAGCAGTCAAGCCGGTGGAGCATTGGCTTCTGCTTTATTAGGTGGAACTGCATCAGAGATTAGCGGTGGCAAATTTGTTGTAGGGGCAGCTACAGGGGCATTTAGTTATTTGGCGCGTCAGATGGCGGTTAGCGCAAAAAATGGCGATGGACCCTTAAGAGGGCTTTATAAAAAAATTACAAGCAGTCATTTTGAAGGTCGGGATGCCAGAAATGCGAAGTTTGAATCTTTGTCAATGGATGAAGTGGAAAATGCTGAAGGTTGGACTGAAATGACTGGGGTTCAAGCTTCGGCCCACCAAGACAATATCCCTGGTGTCGAGAGAAAGTTCATACATGTAAGTGGTGGTGAGCTTGTTTTTAGTGGAAGAGATGGTTCATTGATAACTGACCCCGCGTACAAAGGAACATATAATTACATTAACGGTGTTCCTTGGGAGGATGTTAACAGCGCAGGTAGTTTTTCTGCTTTTATTTTTAAGGGCGCAGGACATATGGTCGTTGACTATGTGCCATGGTTGATGGGCGGAAATATACGTGGAGTGGAGTAATTAAATGAAAATAATTTTTCAGGCTCTTTCGGGTCTTGTGGTTTCTGTTCTTTTGTCCTCTTGCGTGGATAAGTACAGTTATTTTGAGCACCCTCCGACAAAGGCGTTGCTTAAAAATGTCAGCACCAAAGATTTCAATATAGAATCAGCTTTTATAGATCGAGAAATTATCTTTGTGCCGCATTTCAGGAAATTGACAGACTCGTTTACTGTGCCGCAATCATTTATGCGGTTTTATAGCATTAATAGAAAAAGTTTGTTTATAGAAAAGGCAGTATTGACTGCCGGGTCGGGAAGTTTTGAGTATGTAATTAAAGTTGATCAGGATGTTGACTTTTCTTCTACGGATGATGGTGAAGAATATTTCTCTGCTGGGTTGGAATTGTTTGATATTAATGATGTGGATTTACCCAAGGTGTTAAAAGAAACAACTATGACGCTACATTTGTTTTATAAAATAGATGGGTTTGAGAGTAGCATGTCATTCAATTTGCAGCATAAAACGAGTAAAGGAATTGCTTGGCCAACTTGATCATTCTCATAAAAAATGATGCATTATTTTAGTGTTTTTACCGTAGGCGAGTGGGGTCGGGTTCCCCATTTCCCAAGAAAGGTTTGGGCGAGCCTGGGGAGGTTGCTGTTGGGCGGTATAGATGGCTATAGGTAAGCTTCGTCGCTATTTATAATTGATCTCAGATGCATAGCGGGAAATGAGCGATCGTGCCCATGCCTTAGGGAGATTGTATCGTTCGTGGATTGTTAGTGCTGCTACCCGAAGTTATTGGGCGATAAAAATATTATATTTACTGTTTGGGATAGAGGCTGTTATGAATAAAAAAGCATTATTTTGTTTTTTTGGGCATTATCTTCACAGGTTTATGTAGAGAGAAAACGGGAGTAATGGGGTCAGGTCTTGCTTCGTGCACCTAGTTGCACGAGCCCGCGCGTGACATTGGGAAGAGCCGTTGATTTATAGGCTGGTATAGACGCTTTTTGAATATTTCTAAGGGGATGTAAGATGCAGGGTTTTAAAATTTTGGTTTTCTCAGCACTGCTTTTTTTTAGTGTTTCTGCTCAAGCGGATCGAGTCTGGATGTTCAAAAATGTTATTATCAAAGATGTCGCTGTGTACAACAAAAATTCGGGATCGGGAACCAGTTACCAGCTGGTGCAGGTGAAATTTGAAAGTCCTACACCCGTAAATACGGGCTGCACCCCAACGGACGCGCACAGCATTGTTGGTCATTACAGCACCGGCAGTATTAACTCCAATGTTCAAGCGCGTCTCTCCGTTCTCCTTTCTGCCCAGGCCCAAGGCATTCCAGTGGACTTGCTGGTGGATGAGAATGTCTGCAATGAGTATCAAGGTTGGAATGCGTTTGGTAGTCCAGCTGGGTTGGGCAAGATTTTCTATGGTGTGAAAGCTTCTAGCCTTTAGGGTTTTTAACGTTAATAGGGTTTAGAAAATGAAGGCAGTGGCGGTCTTCTTTTAAGGGTAGAGCGTAGGGGCTTGCCTCGTGTTTCTTTATAAAAGGTGAATGTTGATGAGGCGGTTGTTTCTCTTTTTGTATCTTGTTCTGATCTCAGGCCAACTACAAGCGGCGCGGGTGTGGCTATACGAAAATGTTTATGTGGAAGATGTTTCCACATATACGGTGGGAAGTAACTTCATTATGCAAGTGAAGCTAAAAGACTATCCCAATAATACGGGCTGTGCACCAGCGGACGCCCATGGCGTGGTTTATATGAATACCACGGGAGTCTTTAACGCCAACTGGCAGCTTCAGTATTCCACTTTCCTGTCCGCACAGGCACAAGGGCTGCCTATTGATGTGTTGGTCGATGATGCGATCTGCAATACTAGCTCTGGCTGGTATGACTTTGGTAGTCCCGCAGGATTGGGGTTCAAATTTTATGGCGTAAGGTTAGATGGAGAATAAAAATCTAATTTTATTCTTTTCTGTACTTTTGCATTTAAGGTGCTGTGGCCATAGTTTGAAAAGGAGTTTGATTATGAAATATTTGGCCGGTATTTTTATTTTCCTTCTGTCGGTTGGTGACGTCCACGCGGCCAGAGAGTGGCTTTTCAATGATGTTATAGTCGAGGATGTTGGCATCTATTCCAAAGTGATATCGGGTAATAGTTATACGGTAATGTATGTGAAGTTAAGTGGCATTTCTGATCAGGGTTGTGCACCGACCAACGAGCACGGTGTCGTCCATAATCTTGTTTCTGGCGTAAATTTCGGCGGCAATATGCAGCTGCGTTACTCGACGCTGTTGTCTGCGCAAGCTCAGGGGGCCCCAGTTGATATACTGGTTGACACTAGCTCGTGTAATACTAACTCAAATTGGAATCGGAATAGTGGATCCCCGGGTCTAGGAAGACAAATGGTTGGTGTGGTCATCGATGGTGGGCAACCAAGCCCTTGAGAGACGTGTACCAGGCCTGAGAGTTGCTCACAGGCCCGGTGATGCGCTTACTGCTTGATCCCTTCCACAGAAATAATAATGTCCACGGTTTCTGAAGCCGGGCCCAAGTCCTTGGTGATGCCGAAGTCGGACAGCGTCAATGTCGTGGATGCTTCCAGGCCCATGCGGTAGCCGCCCCACGGGTCATCGCCGTAACCGATCAGTTTGGCATCCAGGGTTACCGGTTTGGTCACGCCATGCAGGGTGAAGTCGCCGGTGATTTTTGCGGTTTTCTCGCCGGTTTTTTCAATGTTGGTGCTCTTGAAGGTGGCCGTTGGGTATTCGTCCACGTCCAGGAAATCATCACCGCGCAGGTGTTTGTCACGTTCAGCGTGGTTGGAGTCTACGCTGGCGGTCTGGATGGTGGCGTTTACCTGGCTGTTCTCCGGGTTTTCTGCATCGACGGTGAAATCGCCAGTGAAGTCATTGAATTGACCATACAGCCAGCTGTAACCCAGGTGGGAAATCTTGAACATGACAAACTGGTGGGTGCCTTTGGTGTCGAACTTGTAGGTGCCACCGGGCTGGTCGGCGAACGCCATGTTGCTGAGCAGCAACGCCAGGGCGGGGATCGTAACTTTTTTCAATAACGTCAACATAAGCATCAAACTCCGTTTCAGGTGATTAAGATAGGTTGTGAGTGTCGTTTGGGGTGTGCGTTGTGCTTCGTGGCGCCAGGCCGAGAATGCGTCGTAAGGTGTCGTCGCGATCAAAAAGATGATGTTTGACGGCGGCCAGCGCGTGCAGGCCTGCCAAACCGATCACGGCCCAGGTGGCCCAGTAATGAATCAGGCCGGCGGTGTCTTCCAGGCCGGTCTGGTGGCCGCTCACTGAGGGAACGGCGAACCAGTTGAACACCTCCACGGAAGAGCCATCCGCGCTGCTGATCAGGTAGCCGCTGATCATGGCGGTAAATAGCAGCAGGTACAAAGCCCAGTGAGTGAGATGTGCGCTGATTCTTTCCCAGGGCTTGTGGGTGGGCAGCGGCCCGGGAGGAGGTGAGACAAAGCGCCAGCCCAGGCGCAGCAGCATGGCAATAAACAGCAGGATGCCGATGCTGCGATGCAGATCCGGGCCTTTGCGATACCAGGGGTCGTAATAGCCCAGGTCCACCATATAAAAGCCCAGCGCAAACAGGCCGATCACCGCCAATGCCACCAGCCAGTGGAACAGCACGGCAATGGCGCCAAAGCGTTGTGAGTCGTTGCGCAGTTTCATGAGGGTTCCCTTCCAGTGTTCTCCGCCCTTATGGCTGGGCGATCCCTTACTTGTTCAGAGTCCACGCCGCGTATCAGGTTCCGTTGATTACAAAACTTACAGGCGTTATGCGTATGCCTCTAGCTTGTCGGCATTGTGGTCCGGGACACAGCGCAAAAAACTGAACGGTTTGATCAGTTGTTCCGTTGATTGCCTCAGCGCCCTGGCCTTCTGCTACTCTTACGCTTTATGGATATGCCTTATGGATTGTGGGAGAGCGGCCTTGAGCTGGGATGAGCAACAATTGCAGACGCACATGGATGCCATGGCGGCGGCCATCAATGAGCGCTTTGCGGACAAGTCGCCACTGCTGGTGGGGATTGAATCCGGGGGTGTCTGGGTGGCGCAGGCGCTTAATGACCGTTTGCCCACGGCGCTGCCGCTGGGCTCGCTGAATCCGGCGTTCTACCGGGATGACTTCGACACCCGTGGACTCAAGCCCACGGTGACGCCGTCCAAGCTGCCATTTGATGTGGATGGCCAGCATATTTTGTTGGTGGATGATGTGCTGATGACCGGGCGCACCATCCGTGCGGCCATGAACG
>Ga0207891_1000667_pt1 | contig 20597 bp, 20 predicted proteins | sample LinPmetageLP50_FD_184061 | JGI IMG/M metagenome (GOLD analysis project Ga0207891, IMG submission 184061) | Marine viral communities from the Pacific Ocean - LP-50 (SPAdes) | ecosystem: Environmental > Aquatic > Marine > Oceanic | place: Pacific Ocean | collected 2011-08-27 | reverse complement strand
GGCAAATGCAGGTTGGACTAAGATATTTGTTCAATTAAGCGTTAACTTTTATAAAAATTATATTTTAACCATCCCGATAGTATCGTCGGGATGGTTTTTTTCTGTAAATAAGGTATCTTTGGTTTTATAAAAACGAAATATTATGGTGTACGATACAATACAATTTATTCATTCCTATTGGGCATATTTGGTGATTATTGTAGTAGTAATTGCTACTATTAATGCAATTATCGGACTCGTAGGCGACAAAGAATATAGTCCTAAAGACTTTAGGTTAGCCCTCTTTGCATTGATTGTGACGCATATTCAGTTTTTAATTGGGCTGGTGCTTTATTTTGTCTCGCCGCTAGGCCTTCAGAATATTTTAAACAACGGTATGGGGGAGGTCATGAAAGATTCACTGTCGCGCTTATACGCAGTAGAACATCCGTTAGTAATGATTCTTACAGTGGTTTTTATCACCATTGGTTACTCTAAGCACAAAAAGAAATTGGTGTCTAAGCCAAAGTTTAAAATGCTGAGTATTTTTTACACCATTGGTCTAATTTTATTATTAAGTAGGATTCCATGGGGACAATGGTTTTAACCATTTGGGAGGAAATAACAGATATAAAAAAATGCCGCTACAATTTGTAGCGGCATTTTAATTTTCAGTAGTAAAAAATCTTAGTTTAAAATTTCTTTGATCACGTATAAATATACTGGGAAATGGTCACTATACCCACCAGTGAAACCACCGTCGGCAAAACTTCTGTAAGGATAGCCTTGATAGCGCCCTCTAGGATTTGCCAAATAGGTTTTGTTGTAAATACCTGCTTTATAAAATCGGTAAGACGAATAATCTTTCTCTAATAATTCTTTAGATACAATCATCTGGTCAAATAAGTTCCAGCCGTCACGATACGCGAGCGTTCCTTGGCCACGTTTAAACATTTCTTCCATCGGGTTATAGAGTTCTTTTATTTTTACATCTTCACGATCTTCTTTCGCCTTAAGGTATTCTTTAACGCTAGAATTTGTTGGGTCATCATTAAGATCTCCCATCGTTATTATTTTGGAGTAGGGATCTTCACTAAAAAGCGAGTCGATGATTTGTCTATTGAGCATGGCTGCTTTTTCACGCTTAAACCTACTTCTTGCTTCGCCACCACTTCTGGAAGGCCAGTGGTTTACAATCACGGTGATTTTTTCTCCGTCGAGCATACCACTTACCACAAGTTGATCTCTGGTATAGACCCGTTTCGTTTTATCGTTATTGTCGTATATATATAAAGGTACAGCCTTCGTGTTGGTTGGTGTAAAAAGGCGCTTTTGGTATAATAATGCAACATCAATACCACGTCTGTCTGGCGAATCGAACTGAACGATGCCATAATCTTTTTCCAGTAGCGGCTCTTGGTTGACGAGATCTTCCAATACTCTTCTGTTTTCAGTTTCACAGACCCCTACAATAGCAGGTGTAGTTCCGGTTACATCACTTCCTATTTCCGAAATTACTTTTGCCATGTTTTTAAGCTTAGCATTGTAGATTTCTTCAGTCCAATGATCCTTTCCATCTGGGGTACGATCATCGTCGAATGTGATGGGATCATCCTCAAAATCAAAGAGGTTTTCTACATTATAAAAAGCAATGGTATTTACTTTATACTGCTTCTCCTGAGCGGAAATTGAAAGAATAGTTAAAATTAAAAGCGTTGATAAACAGTAAGTTAACTTCATTTTTTGTGTAATATTAAGTTTATGTAAAGTCTTATACAATTCTTGCGCCAAAAGTAGGTATTTGATTTAAAAAATGTAGCTTTGCAGCCGATTTATAACAATTTATTAATCTTAAAACAATAATTTTCAGAATGAAAAGATTCATTTTCACCTTTTGTCTAGTGTTGTTGGGTACTTTTTCAGTAATGGCCCAAGAAGCTGTGGTAAAAGGAAAGGTGGCAGATTCTAATTCGAGTGAACCCATTCCAGATGTCGAAGTTCGTATTCAAGAGAGTATATACACTACGATGACTGACGCAAGAGGGATGTTCACAATTCAAGATTCAGAATTACCACAAGGAGAACAAGTGTTAGTGATTAGTAAAAGCGGGTATGTGATACAACGTATTCCTATTACGATCCAAAACGGAAAAACAATCAATCTAGATTCTATCTTGCTCGAGATTGACCTGACCGATATCGAGTCACAAATAGGGATTATTAGTCTTTCAGATAATGAGCTAGATCAAGATGATGGTACTTCTTTTAACACTTCTGGCTTATTGTCCGCATCTAGAGATGTGTATTTAAATGCAGCAGCTTTCGATTTTAGTGCTACGTTTTTTCGGCCTCGTGGATTAGACAATGCCAACGGTAAAGTACTTATTAATGGAATTGAAATGAACAAGCAGTTTAATGGGCGTCCACAATGGAGTGATTGGGGAGGTTTAAACGATGTTCAGCGAAACCGTGAGTTTTCTATGGGTCTTTCGGCTAACGATTATACTTTTGGTGATCTGGCTGGAACCACAAATATTATCATGCGAGCTTCGCAATACCGCCAAGGTGGACGTGTATCGTATGCCATGGCCAATAGAAGTTACGAAGGTCGTGTTATGGGTTCCTATAGTAGCGGACTAGGTAAAAACGGATGGGCATATTCCATTCTTGCTTCTAGACGTTTTGGAGAGGAAGGGTTTCAGGATGGAACGTTGTACGATGCCAACTCGATTTTTGCTTCCGTAGAGAAAAGGATTAATGACGACCACAGTGTGAACTTTTCGGCTTTCTATACGCCTAACAGAAGAGGTCGATCTACAGCTATTACAGAAGAAGTACGTGATCTTAAAGGAATCAAGTACAATCCTAATTGGGGATACCAAGATGGGGAAATACGTAACAGCCGTGAACGAGAAATAGAAGAGCCTGTATTTTTGTTAAATCATTATTGGAACGTAAGCGAAAAGATACGTTTAAACACAAATCTTGGGTATCAATTTGGGACCATAAAAAATAGTCGTATCGATAACAACGGTACACGACTGGTAGAAACGGTAGACGGGCAGCAATTTTTTGCCGGAGGTGCTAGAAATCCGTTGGCCAATTATTATCAGAACCTTCCAAGTTTCTTTTTGCAGGATGAAAACCCAACAGCTATCGATTTTCAAAATGCGTATCTGGCCGAACAAGAGTTCATTAATGACGGCCAGTTAGACTGGAACGCCTTATATGAAGGTAATCTTGATGCTGAGGGTAATCCTCGTTTAGCAACCTATGCGTTGCAAAACGATGTGATAGAGGACACTCAATTTACTGCAAACATGATATTAGAAGCAGAATTGAACGAAAACGTACGCCTTAATGCCAATATAAATTACCGAAACTTACTAAGTGAAAATTATGCTGAGATTGAAGATTTGTTAGGCGCTTCTGGCTATCTTGATATTGATAACTTTGCTGAAGCTGCGTCTGGTGATGCCCAAACCGAATTAGCTGTAGATGTGGCGCAGAGTGACCGTCAAAATCCCAATCGTATCGTAGGGGAAGGGGATCGCTATAAATACAACTATGAGATTAGCGCAGATGTAATTTCAAGTTTTGCCCAAGCTGAATTTACCTACAGTAAAGTAGATTTTTATGTAGGCGCTAATGTGTCACAAACTGCATACCAGCGTACAGGATTGTATGAAAACGGTAATTTTCCTGGAAACGAATCGCTGGGTGATAGTGAAAAGCTTGATTTTACCAATTACGGAGTTAAAGCTGGTGCTACCTATAAAATTACAGGACGCCACTTAATTGATATCAACACGGGATACTTTACAAAGGCACCTACCATTCGCAATACTTTTACAAATGCACGTCAAAACAATCAAACGACCATTGGTCTGGAGAGTGAAACAGTGGAAAGCATAGATTTGAGCTATATTTATAGGTCGCCTATCGTTAAAGCACGTCTAACGGGATATTATAATGCTATTCGCGATCAATCGGATATAGGTTTTTATTTTACTGAAAACATTTCGGGACTAGGAATCGAGCAAGACGCTTTTGTTCAAGAAGTGATCACAGGAATGGATACACGCCGAGTAGGAGTTGAATTGGGTATCGAAGCACAGGTGTTACCAACATTAAAATTGAAGGCTGCAGCTTCAGTAGGTCAAAATGTATATGTTAATAACCCAAACCTATACTTGACAAGTGATGATTTTGATGAACCGCTCACATTTGGTGACGGTACTTCAAAATTGGAAAACTACCATGTTGCAGGCGGACCAGAACGCGTCTACCAAATAGGTTTTGAGTACCGTGCTCCAGATTTCTGGTGGTTTGGTGCTACAACAAACTATTTTTCAAATGCGTATATTGATATAAACAATTTGGCAAGAACAGCTAACTTTACTTCAGATTTTGACGGAAATACCTTTAACGATTACGATCCAGAAGTGGCAAGAGACCTATTGGAACAGAAACAATTTGACGATTACTTTTTAGTCAATATCGTAGGAGGAAAATCGTGGAAGGTAGATGACTATTTTATCGGGTTCTTTGCTACGATTAATAATGTGCTCGATCAAGACTATATCACGGGTGGATTTGAGCAAGGTCGTAATACTAATTTTAGAGATGTGCAAGAGGATAAATCAAGAGCCAACGGCCCTGTATTTGGTCCCCGCTTTTTCTACGGAAACGGTACTACATATTATTTAAACGCATACGTAAGATTCTAAAAAATTAAAATTAAAACAAATATCATACAAAATGAAAACGTTCAACTTTTATAAACTTTTTTCGCTGCTTTTTATAGCAGCAGTAACATTTTCCTGTGTTCAGGATGATGATTTTGATGTGCCAGATACGCAAGTATTACCTGCCGAGATCGATGGAACTGTGATATCAATTGGAGCTTTGAGAAATCAATTGGTTCAAGAACAAGAGGGTAACGGAAATGATTTTATAACCTTTACTGAAACAAACCAGTTTATCTCTGGATTTGTAATTTCTAGTGATGAAGGTGGAAATTTCTTTGAAGAATTGATTATTCAAGATAGTCCATCAAATCCTGAAGCCGGTGTAAAGATATTAGCAGATGTAAACCCATTATTTACAACCTACCAAGTAGGAAGAAAGGTATTTGTAAGGTTAGACGGGTTAACAGTTGGTATTGATGGCGGAGTACTTTCCCTTGGTATAGGAGGAAGTGGAAGCGATATTGAAAAAATTGCTAGCTCACAGTTAGATACTTTCTTAATTAGAGATACTGAGGTGGCAGAGATAGTACCTCTTCCTATTAGTATTGAAGATTTTGATGTTTCTAAAACAAACCTATTTGTAAGTATCCAAAATGTTCAATTTAGCGCGAACGAAGTAGTGACAAACCAATTGACGTATGCTGGAGAAAGTACAGATCAGTTTGACGGCGAGCGTACATTGCAAGATTGTGCTACAGGATTGAGTACCGTTTTTAGTACGAGTACATTTGCAGACTTTAAATCACTTAAGCTGCCAGCTGGTCAAGGAACGATAAATGGTATCTTAACACTAAACTTCTTTGGCGACCAATTCAATGTTACCGTAAATGATCCAAGAGATGTGTTGCTAACTGAAGAAAGATGTGATCTTTGTGGTTTTGCAGCTAATACAGAGACCGGTGTCTTGTTTGGCGATGACTTTAGCACGCAAACAAGCGGAGCACCAATTTCTGGAAATGGCTGGACAAATTTTAGTGAAGAAGGTTCAGTGCTTTGGGAAGCTTTTGTAGATGAAAATCCAGCATTTGGATTAGCCGCTACAGTGGGAGCATTTGGCTCGAATGATGAAAGCACCGTTTCTTGGTTAGTGAGCCCAGCACTAGATCTGGACGCTCAAGAAAACGAAACCTTAAATTTTGATACGTCCAACAGTTTTTCAGATAATAGTTATTTATTGGTACTGTACTCTCAAGATTGGGATGGACAAGCCGAAAACATTCCTAATGCAACTTGGTTACCAATCCTAGACGCAACCGTGGTGGATGACGATACGAACTTTAGAGAATGGGTAGCTTCAGGAAACATAGACTTATCATGTTTATCGGGTACGGCACACATTGCTTTTAAGTATGTAGGGAACGATGTTGATGATGAATTCAATGGTACTTTCGAGCTGGATAATGTTTTTGTAAATGCAGCAGTTGAAACCACAACAACAGTAGAAGCTATTCCTTATAACGAAGATTTTGAAGCATATTCTAACTTCGGAGGATTAATAAACGCAGGATGGACGAACCAAAATATTAGCGGTGGCAATACGCAATGGTCTTTAGGAGAGTTTGAAAGTAACAAATACGCACAAATCTCTGGCTTTAGTAGTGGAGAGTCTCAAATTGATGTGTGGATGGTAACACCTGGTGTTGATTTTGAAAATACACAAGGTGAAGTATTGACGATGGATATCCAAACCAATTTCCAGAATGCAGAGATATTGACCGTATTTTATTCCACAGATTTTGAGGGCGATGCCACTACAGCTACTTGGACCCAACTTCCCGTAACAGTTCCTCCTGGTCCTACAAGCGGATTTGGAACGTTTACGAATGTTGGCGATATTGATGTGTCTGCTCTTAGCGGAACCGTATATTTTGGGTTTTTCTACGAAGGCTCAGATCCATCTGCAACAACGCGATACCATATAGATAACTTTTCTGTTACAGGAAACTAACCGTATCTAATAGACTATAAATTTTAACCCTGGCGCATTCCGCCAGGGTTTTTGCTTCTTAGATAATTGTATCATACCTAAGGCTCATAAATACAGTTAACAAGAAGGGTTGTGCTTTAGGCTGTTATCGAAAATATAGAATACACGGGAAAATGATCGCTTATACCTCCTAAGTATTTTTTACCAGCAAAAGTGCGAAAAGGATTGCCCTTGTATTTGCCTTCAAACTCTTGTAATTCTTTTGGGTTAAATATTTTAGCTTCCTCAAACCTGAAACGGTTATCAGTTGTTTTAAAAAAGTTGTTTGACACGAGAATTTGGTCAAAAAGGTTCCATTTCCGTCGGTAGATGGTGCTCCCTTCCTGTCGAGTAAGCAATACATCCATTGGGTTGTATAAATCGGTGCTTTTTAAAACGGCAATACTTTCACTTGATGGATCATCGTTAAAATCGCCCATGACAATGATTTTTGCGTTGGGATCTTCAAAAACAATACGCGCAATAACTTCGCGATTTGTAGTTGCAGCAACGAGTCGTCTTGCGTTGGTGGCTGTAGCTCCCGCACGACGAGAGGGCCAATGGTTTACAAGAATATGTACTTCTTCACCTTGTAATGTACCAAAGACGTGCAGTACATCCCGTGTGTAATCTCTAACACCGCCTTCTACTTCGATATAAACGGTATGTGCTTTCGTTTTTAAAACTGAAAAATAGTCGTGACGGTATAAAAGTGCGGTGTCAATTCCCCGTTCATCTGGCGAATCAAAATGTACAATACTATATCCTCTTTCCTTCAGGAATTTAGAATTAACCAATGCTTCAAGGACCTGTTTGTTTTCAACTTCGGCCACACCTATGATAACAGGAGGATGTTCGACATCCTGATAGCCAATACTGGAAATAACGCGACCTAATTTTTTAATTTTCTTACTGAAGCGATCGGAATTCCAGTGTAGTTGAGAACCTTCAGTAAAATCGTCGTCTAGAGTTTTGGGATCATCTTTGGTGTCAAAGAGATTTTCAAGATTGTAAAAAGCTATTGTATAGTGATTGTTCTGTTTTTCCGAAGTAGAATTCATAAGAGCTGTTAAATGCTTGTAAATTACAAAAAAACGTTGCAATGCGTTTCGTACCTTTGTAATAGAAATAGCATTATGATCGAAAAAAACGAATTAGACTACGAGAAAACAGTACTCATTGGTCTCATTACCCAGCAGCAGGACGAAGAAAAATCTAAGGAATATCTAGATGAGCTTGAATTTTTAGCCTACACGGCGGGAGGAGAAGTGCTTAAACGTTTTGTGCAAAAGTTGGATACGCCTAATCCCAAAACGTTTATTGGTACTGGTAAAATGGAAGAAGTACGGGAATTTGTTGCAGAAAATGAAGTGGGTATTGCCATTTTTGACGATGAACTTTCACCAGCACAGCAAAAAAATATAGAAAAAATATTACAGTGTAAAATAATAGATCGTACAAACTTGATCTTAGATATTTTTGCACAGCGGGCACAAACAAGTTATGCACGTACCCAAGTAGAGCTTGCACAATATGAGTATTTATTACCACGCCTAGCGGGTATGTGGACACACTTAGAGCGACAAAGGGGTGGAATTGGAATGAGAGGCCCAGGGGAGACCGAAATTGAAACAGACCGACGTATTGTACGTGATCGGATTTCTTTACTGAAAAAGAAACTTCTTAAAATAGACAAACAGATGGAGGTGCAGCGTGGTAATCGAGGTGCGCTCGTACGTGTTGCGCTAGTGGGGTATACAAACGTGGGAAAATCTACGGTAATGAATGCGTTGAGTAAGAGTGAAGTATTTGCAGAAAACAAACTATTCGCGACCTTGGACACCACCGTGCGTAAAGTGGTTATAGGCAATTTGCCATTCTTGTTAAGTGATACGGTTGGGTTTATTAGAAAACTCCCTACACAGCTTGTAGAATCGTTTAAAAGCACTTTAGACGAGGTGCGTGAAGCAGATTTGTTGCTGCATGTAGTTGACATATCACATCCTTCTTTTGAAGATCATATTGCTTCGGTAAGTCAAACATTAGATGAAATTGACGGTGCAGATAAGCCGACGATTATGGTTTTTAATAAAATAGATGCGTATCATCCTGAAACGATAGATGAAGATGACCTTGTGACCGAAAAAACAAAGGCACATTACACACTAGAAGACTGGAAACGAACTTGGATGAACACGGCCAATGGGGATGCTATTTTTATTTCAGCATTAGAGAAAGACAATTTTGAAGCTTTCAGAAAATTGGTTTACGATAAAGTGAGAGATATTCATGTAACACGTTTTCCTTATAATGACTTTCTGTATCCAGAGGAGTACGTGGAATAAAATAATCTAATATTTCAATAAATAAATAACGCCCTCATTTCTGTGAGGGCGTTTTGATTAGGTGCCAGTTAAGAAGCGATCAAAAACTAACTAACCAAATTAACTTTAAAATATGAAAACTCCTTGGTCGGCACCATGCTATCCAATTTTTTAAAATCCGTAGGTCACTCCTACACCAAGTGCTTCTCTAATCTGAAACCCTTTTACAGCGTTATCATCATAAATAGCCTGTATTGTGAAGTTGGCCGTCAAATATTTATTGATAGACATGATTATATTTGTTGTATAGTCGATGTCTACGTTTTGAGGATCCTCTAGATAATTAGAATATAAATTTAATATTTTTTCAATTGTTACGTTCTCAACAACTTCAAATTTTGCGTACGCGTTGATGGAGGCACCTACTTCAAACCTTGATGTTTCACCTTGATCTACCCCAAAATAATCACCATCTATATATCCAGGAGTCGTTGTAAACCTATCATCTACGAGGATAAAACGAGCTGTCGCAGGGGATATATTCACTTTTAGGTTATCGCTTTTTTTCCAAAGAAAACCTGGACCCGTTTGGATATACCCTGGTGATAGGAATTTTGTAGTTTCAGTTCTTGTTTCATTACCTTCTTCATCTTCACCAAATTCATATCCAGATGTAAACTGAGATTTAAAATTTAAGAAGTAAGAATAATACCAGTTGGTTTCGTTAATCTGTCTTCCTACAACCGAGTTTAATTCTAAGCGATCGTTTGTTTTACGGGTAAATTCTTGTTCCCCAGTCTTGGTTATTCCATAATCTGCGATAATCTTATTATCCCAAGTCCATTTACCCTGGCGATAGTTAAAATCGTATGTGATATTGGCATTAGCTGAGTAGTTGTTAGTACCACCACCAGTCCACTCTTCATTGAAGGCAGCCTGGCTGAAAAGCAAAGAAGCATTTCCTTCTTTGTGCCAACCATCTTTCGGTGTTTCGTCTGTATCTTCATCTTGTGCATATAAGCCCGTCGATGCAATAAACAGGGCACTTAAAAACAGAATTTTCTTCATGTTGTATTTTTACGTTAACAATACAAATGTAGAAGTAAGTTTTTTTTTCTGAAAGAATAAATAGTTAATAATCACTCAATTTTCGACGAAACGACACAATATTTTGACTATCAACCTATTTTCGTTTAAATAATGGAACCGAAGAACAGGCTTCGCCATACATAATACTCTTTGCCAACGGCTGAAGTTTTTGTGACAGTAGCACAAAGGCATTTTGCGGTATTGGTTTATGAGCACAACCCTTTACAATGACCATTTTATCCTTAAATTCATCAAGATTCATGTTTGCAATAACTTCTGAAAAAAGGACGGTTTCTAATTCATCAAGTGATCCGACGGTTACTTTTTTTACAAATGGGGATAACTTAAGAGCAAGATACATATAAGCCCATCCAGGAATAATGGCATCTGTACTACAAAAAAGCGCGACAAAACAATCTTGATATTGTGACCAATCATGTGATTCTGCTTTTTCTCTAAAGTCACTTTCGCGTAAGATAATACCTTCTAATAACCAACTGGAAATATCAAAAGGAACGCGCTTACCTGCCGGATAAAAATCTTCCAGGTCGAAAGTTACCAACTTGCTGTTTGCTACTCTATTTATAATTTCGTTTTCCATTATTTTTCTTACAAGGTTCTTTATCAACACCTTTAGTCCTATGAACTATTTATAACGTTCCTAGTCCTACTTATGCTTTCTTGGCCATTTTATTGCAGTCATTCGCAACGTAATGTGGTTTTTGCACCAAAAAAAGTTACAAAAACTAAATTACAACCATCAAGCTACCCTTTTTGTTAGGTGTTGAGTTTTATAACATTCCCAACTCCAACTTCGCCTCTTCGCTCATTAACTCTTGACTCCAAGGGGGATCGAAGGTGATTTCTACCTCTGCATCTTTCACCATTTTAAGTGACTTAACTTTGTCTTCAACTTCTTGCGGCAATGATTCGGCCACGGGACAATTTGGAGTGGTTAAGGTCATTAAGATTTTTACTTCCAGATCTTCATTTACAAAAACATCATAAATTAACCCTAACTCATATATGTCCACTGGAATTTCTGGATCGTAAATGGTCTTTATCACTTTTAAAATCTTTTCTCCTAATTCTGTAGTATCTATATCTGTTGTTGCCATTTTCTTTAATTTTTAAGCTGCATTTGAAAAGCCGCAGCATATAATTTCATTTGTTTTATCATAGAAACCAACCCATTGGCACGGGTAGGTGAGAGGTGCTCTTTTAAACCAATCTCGTCGATAAACTCCATTTTTGCGTCTAAAATTGCCTGAGGGTTTTGATTCGAAAAAACACGGATTAAAATTGCTACAATGCCCTTAGTGATAATGGCATCGCTATCTGCCGTAAAAATCACTTTTTCGTCTCTTAATTCGGCATGGAGCCAAACTTTAGATTGACACCCTTTTATAAGTTTGTCTTCGGTTTTTAAGTCTTCGTCAATTTTAGGGAGCGTTTTGCCAAGATCAATCATGTATTCATATTTCTCCATCCAATCATCAAAAAGAGAAAATTCATCAATTAGTGCTTCCTGTATTTCTGAAATTGTCATAAAAATGCTATTCTGTTGTTTGTTTTTTTGCGGTCAATAAAACTGATCTATCTGTTTTTGATAGAAGCGTTAAGGTATCGTCCTGCAATGAATAGGAACCTGTATTTTTCAACGCATTTAAAAAATTTCTTTCTTTAGTCATAATAGGTGCAACACATCCTTTTTCAGTAACCGCAAGGTTACCGATAGTGATTGCATATAAGTCTATGGTGTAATTTCCAAAAAAAGTATTACACCCAGTGTTTCCTCTTATGGAACGATCTAGTGCGGCAAAACTTAACGTTTGTTCGGTTGCTTTACCAGTATCAGAAGAAAGGTTATTTATTTGTGTCACAGTATAAGTTCCCGAAAGCTGAACATCTCCTGCAACGTCCAATACCTTCTTCGTTTCATCGCAACTGGATGCAAAGATGAATACAATTAAGGTCGTTAAAAAGGCTGCTGTTTTCATAAAATTATCAGTTCTCCTGAGTTTGTTTTTTTGCAGTCAATAAAACAGACCGATCTGTTTTTGATAGAAGTGTCAAGGTATCATCTTGTAATGAATAGGAGCCTGTATTGCTTAAGGCGACCAATAAATTGTCTTCTTGTGTCATTACTGACGCTGAACACGCTTTTTTTGTTACTGCCAGATCACCAATAGTGATCGCATACAAATCTATAGTGTAATTTCCAAAAAAAGTATTACAACCTGTATTACCCCGTATAGAGCGATCTAATGCTGCAAAACTTAAGGTTTGCTCATCAGTATTATTGGCAGTAGAGGCTTTGCTGTTTATTTGTGTCACCGTATAAGTTCCTGAAAGCTGAACGTCCCCTGCAACGTCCAATACTCTTTTGGTTTCATCACAACTTGTAGTCATGGCAAAAAGTGCTGCGGTGAATAATAAGACTATTTTTTTCATGTTTTTAGATTTTAAGTTAACATCAATTTCGCTTTTTTTACGGCAGTAACCAAACTATTAACTTCTTCTTTAGAATTATAGAATGCGAATGATGCACGAACCGTCCCCGGAATTTTATAAAAATCCATGATAGGTTGTGCGCAATGATGTCCCGTGCGAACTGCAATACCTAACTTGTCAACGATTGTACCAATATCATACGGATGTATCCCTTCAATATTGAAAGAGACGACAGATGTTTTAGAGTTTCCTGTACCGTAAATTTTAAGCCCTTCGATCTTTAAAAGTTCGTCGGTGGCATAAGCGAGAAGCTCGTCTTCGTACTTTTTAATAGCATCAAAGCTAATGTTGTTTAAGTAATCGATGGCTGTACCAAAGGCAATTCCGCCGCAGATATTAGGAGTTCCGGCCTCGAATTTATGAGGCAGTCCTGCATAGGTCGTTTTTTCAAAAGAAACTTCTTTTATCATCTCGCCACCGCCTTGGTAGGGTGGCAGTTTTTCAAGCCATGCTTCTTTTCCGTAGAGAATCCCGACTCCCGTAGGACCGCACATTTTATGGGCCGAGGTTACGTAAAAATCCACATCCAGTTCTTGAAAATCTGGTTTAATGTGTGAACATGCTTGGGCGCCATCTATTAAAACGGCAGCATGTACTGCATGCGCTTTATCGATGATAGTCTTAATAGGGTTAATGGTTCCAAGTGCATTCGAAATATGATTTACAAAGACCAGTTTTGTTTTTGAAGAAAGAAGCTTTTCATATTTTGAAATAACTAATTCCCCTTCTTCATTCATTGGGATGACTTTTAAAACAGCGCCCGTTCTTTCGCAAAGCATCTGCCAAGGAACAATATTTGAATGATGTTCTAGCGCTGAAACGATAATCTCATCTCCTTTAGAAAGCAATGAGGAAAATCCACTGGCGACTAGATTGATACTATGCGTTGTTCCTGAAGTGAAAATGATTTCACGTGAAAACTGGGCATTAAAATGAACCTGTATTTTCGTTCTAGCTTCCTCGTAGGCATCGGTGGCTTCTTGCGAAAGTGTGTGCACACCTCGATGAATATTAGCATTATAGTTACTATAATAAGCTACAATAGAATCGATAACAACCTGTGGTTTTTGTGAGGTAGCCGCATTGTCGAGATATACCAATGGATATCCGTTCACCTGACGTTGCAGTATGGGGAAATCTTTTCTAATGGTAGTTACATCGAATTCCATGAAAAATTATATTTTAAAGTGAAAGTTAAACGTCGAATCCTAAATTAACGCCTATTTTATTGGCTATTAATTTATTGATACGCGCCTTCAATTCTGGAATTTTTACACTTTCTAGAACCGTGTTGGCAAAAGCGTACATTAACAAGGCACGGGCTTCTTTTTTTGCGATACCTCGGGCACGCATGTAGAAGAGCGCATCTTCATTAAGTTGACCGATCGTACAACCATGAGAGCATTTTACATCATCTGCAAAAATCTCTAATTGTGGTTTCGAGTTAATCGTGGCTTTATCATCCATAAGGATGTTGTTGTTTTGCTGAAAGGCATCAATCTTCTGTGCCTCACGCTCCACATATACCCTACCATTAAAAACGCCTGTTGAAGAGTCGGCAAAAATACCTTTGTAATCTTGATGGCTTTCACAGTTTGCAGCAACATGATGCACTAATGTGTTGTGGTCAACATGTTGTTTGTCTTCAATGATGGTAATCCCGTTTAATGTAGAATTACATCCTTCCCCTCTTTGTTGAAAGTTTAAATTGTTACGTGTCAACTTTCCGCCGAAACAAAAGGTATGCACCCTACAATTACTTTCACGTTCTTGAGAAACGAATGTATGGTCTATTAAAGAAGCAGCAGTATTATCATTTTGAATTTTATAATAATCTACGTACGCGCGCTTTTCGGCAAAAATCTCTGTAACGGCGTTGGTTAAAACCGCGTTTTCTGAAAGGCTTTGATGCCGTTCTATAATCTGTACATGGGCGTTTTCTTCGACCACAATAAGGTTACGCGGCTGTAATAATACAGCAGTTTCATTCCCGGTAGAAAAATTAATTATCTCAATAGGCTTGTCTGCTTCTCTATGTTTAGGGATTCGTATATAGGCACCCTCTTTTGCAAAAGCGGTATTTAACGAAGTAAGGCTATCGCTTTTGGCTATTTTATTGTAATAGGCTTCGATAACGGGCTTATACTTGGGCTTGTTTAACGCTGATGATAATAAACATACATCAAGCTTGTCGTGGGTGGTTTCTGAAAGATAAGAGCTGTAAACGCCGTCTACAAAAACCAACTTATAGGTGTCTAGATCGTGCAGGAAGTATTTCTTCACCTCTTTAAACTCTATAGTGCGCTCTATTTGCTTCGGAAAAACACTATAGTCATTCTTTAGTAATGCATTTAACGAAGTGTATTTCCAAGCCTCATCTTTTTTTGTAGGAAAGCCAGCAGCTTCAAAATCTTTGATTGCTTGATTTCTTAGTTCATGAATGGGAGAGTCATCTTCCAAATGATCATCGAAAGCAATATAAGAGGATACTAATTTATCTTTTAAACTCATGTTTTTCTAAATTCCAATATTCAAATTCCACTATTTAAATCAAATGGCAAATTATAAGGTTGCCGGGTGATTTGAGACACGAAAATCGTATCGAGGTGATTGAATTTATTTTACTAATTCTTCTTTAATCCAGTCATAGCCTTTTTCTTCTAGTTCGTAGGCTAATTCCTTAGATCCAGATTTTACTATTTTACCATCTATTAAAACATGGACAAAGTCTGGAACGATATAGTCTAACAAACGTTGATAGTGTGTGATCAAAACTACGGCGTTATCTTTACTCTTTAATTTATTTACACCGTTAGCAACGACTTTAAGTGCATCGATATCCAAACCAGAATCGGTCTCATCCAATATGGCCAACTTAGGTTCTAGCATGGCTAATTGGAAAATCTCATTACGCTTCTTTTCACCTCCAGAAAACCCTTCGTTTAAAGAGCGCGATAAAAACTTACGGTCAATATCTAGCAAATCTGCTTTTTCCTTTATCATTTTGAGCATCTCTCCTGCCGGCATATCTTTTTGCCCTTTTGCTTTGCGGTTTTCGTTGATAGCCGTTTTTATAAAGTTTGTTACCGAAACGCCTGGAATCTCAACAGGATATTGAAACGAAAGAAAAATACCTTTGTGTGCTCTTTCTTCTGGATCTAAATCCGCGATATCTTCATTTTCAAAAGTGATTTCACCTTTAGTCACCTCAAACTCTTCTTTGCCTGCGATCACGGAAGCCAAGGTGCTTTTACCAGAACCATTAGGGCCCATTATTGCGTGAACCTCTCCAGGCTTTACCTCTAGGTTGATCCCTTTTAAAATATCTTTTTCTTCTACACTTGCGTGTAAGTTTTTAATGTGTAACATGCTTTATTATTCGTTTTTTCCAATTTTAACATCGGCTTCTACCGGTGCTGTGCCAACTTCTACTATTTCTGTGATGGTCAACATTTGTTCCCATCCTTCTCCTGTTTCTATAAATAAAGGATTAGGCCCCAAGGTTCCTTTTACTTTAACAGACACCATATCTAAATCGTCGTTTTTTACAGGAGTAACTTTATCTGCTAATTCTTTTGTCTTGTCATCTAAAGCAACCGCATAAATAAAATTGGGCCCTTTTAAGACTGCACCATCTGCGATGTATATAAATTCACCTTCGATGATATCATTATTTGAAACTTCTTCCATAACGGCATCTGTTTCATCAGTTTTTACTTCTTTGTTTTTGCAAGCCAATACGGTGGCTGCCATACATACGATTAAAAGAAATTTTTTCATTTTGCTTTTAAAATTTTAATTATCCTACGGAACCTTCTAAGCTGATTTCTAATAATTTTTGTGCTTCTACTGCAAATTCCATTGGTAGTTTATTAAGCACTTCTTTGCTGAAACCATTTACGATTAAAGCAATTGCCTTTTCGGTATCGATACCTCGCTGGTTACAATAAAAAATCTGGTCTTCCCCTATTTTACTTGTAGTAGCTTCATGCTCTACCTGTGCGGTTTTATTTTTTGCTTCAATATATGGGAAAGTGTGTGCCCCACAATTATTACCCATTAATAAAGAATCACATTGAGAGAAATTTCGTGCATTTGTAGCATTGGGACTAATTTTTACTAATCCGCGGTAGCTATTTTGTGATTTACCAGCGCTAATCCCTTTTGAGATAATGGTACTTCTAGTGTTTTTTCCTAGGTGAATCATTTTAGTCCCAGTATCTGCCTGTTGAAAATTATTAGTAACGGCAATAGAATAAAACTCACCAATAGAATTGTCACCCTTTAATATACAACTAGGATATTTCCACGTTACGGCACTTCCTGTTTCAACTTGCGTCCACGATATTTTTGCATTTTTCTCACAAATACCACGTTTAGTAACAAAATTGTAGACCCCACCTTTGCCTTCTTTACTTCCTGGATACCAGTTTTGTACGGTTGAATATTTAATTTCAGCATCATCCAAGGCTATAAGCTCTACCACAGCGGCATGCAATTGATTTTCGTCACGGCTTGGCGCTGTACAACCTTCGAGATAACTTACGTAACTACCTTCGTCAGCAATGACAAGGGTTCTTTCAAATTGTCCTGTTCCGGCTTGGTTTATTCTGAAATACGTTGAAAGCTCCATTGGGCATCGAACGCCTTTTGGGATATAGCAAAAAGAACCATCACTAAATACAGCGCTGTTAAGAGCGGCATAAAAATTATCTTTTTGTGGAACAACGGTACCCAAATATTTTTTTACTAGGTCTGAATGTTCTCTAATGGCTTCAGAAATAGAACAAAAAATAATTCCTTTTTTAGCTAGGGTATCTTTAAAAGTTGTTGCTACTGAAACGGAGTCCATAACGATGTCAACAGCGACACCAGCTAATTTTTTTTGCTCATCAAGTGAGATCCCTAATTTATTAAACGTTTCTAGTAGTTCTGGGTCTACCTCATCTATACTGTCGTATTTCGGTTTTTTATTGGGGGCAGAGTAATAAGATATATCTTGAAAATTTGGTTTGGTGTAATGTACATTGGCCCATTCTGGCTCGATCATTTTTTCCCAAGCTCTAAACGATTCAATTCTCCAATCTGTCATCCATTGCGGCTCTTCTTTTTTCAAAGAAATAGCACGCACAATATCTTCATTCAACCCCACAGGGAACGTGTCAGATTCTATATCGGTATAAAATCCGTATTCGTACTCTTTGGTTTCGAGTTCTTTCTTTAAATCATCTTCTGTGTACTTGCTCATAATTATCTATTGAATTCAGAATTCAGGAATTATTTATATTGGCTAAAGTGAAAAACTTTCACCACAACCGCAGGTTCTATTGGCATTCGGATTGTTAAAAACAAAGCCTTTGCCATTAAGACCTCCGCTATACTCTAGTGTGGTTCCAACTAAGTATAAAAAACTTTTTTTGTCTATTGCGATCTTTACATTTTGGTCCTCAAATATCTTGTCATTTTCCCCAGAAACATTATCAAAGGTTAATTCGTAAGATAAACCAGAGCAACCACCACTCTTAACGCCCACGCGTACAAAGTCGTTTGTCACATTAAAACCTTCTTCGGTCATTAATTGTGCAATCTTGGATTTAGCATTTTCACTAACTGTTATCATAACATAAATTTATGTCTAATATTAGAGTACAAATATACGGCAAATACTACGTTTTACCATAGTTCCCTTCTAATTTAAGCTTATGCTAACATAAGTATTAGTAATACTATAATAAGGATGCGTACTGTACTGAAAAATTTATTTTTGAAAAGCTGGGTTGGTTGTAAATTCGGGCTCGGAGAGTGTAAGTAAAAAGGCTTTTAGATCTGCTTTGTCACTTTCTGTAAGCTGCACGCCTCCCTGGTTAACAGCTTTCATTAAGGGGTCAATAGTTTCTGAAAAAACCAGTCCTTCACTATAGTGGTTAATTACCTCATCTAAGGTTGCAAACCTGCCATCGTGCATGTAGGGAGCAGTATACGCTAAATTTCTTATTGAAGGGGATTTAAACAACCCAAATTCTCTAGGATCACCTGTCACGTTTCCAAGACCGCGATCTGTTATAGTTGCATCTAGACCATTGTTGTGAAAGGTATTGTCTGTCCATAGTGGACTGCTTGGTAAACCGTGACAGTGAAAACAATCTCCACGACTTTCGTCTAAGAAAACATTCAGTCCATTCTCTTCTTGCGGTGTTAGAGTACCACTACCATTTACAAATCTGTCAAATTTAGAATTGCCTGAAATTAAAGTTCGTACAAATTGAGAGATAGCTTTGGTCACTAAGGTAGAGTCGATTTGTTTTGTACCGAACGCCTGCTTAAATAACTCTGGGTATTCATTGCTCTGTTGAAGTGTGTTTTCGACATTGGGCCATGTATTATCCATTTCTATTGGATTTCTTACAGGCTCAAACATTTGATTTTCCAATGAATTTGCACTTCCATCCCAATTAAATTTTTCCCTAAAATTAAAGGCTAAATTTTGTAGCGGCATAGAATTTCTGAAACCTTCTTCGCCGGTAATGCCTACGCTAAATTGACGTGGATCTGAAAACGCATTTTCAGGACGGTGGCAATCTCCACAAGCTAATGTATTGTCCCTCGATAGAATTGTATCAAAAAATAATTTTTTACCGAGTGCAACGCCCTCAACTGTTTGTGGATTATTTGCAGGTATAACGGGAGGGAGAATACTACTTTCAAATAAGGGTGGTATGCTTAGCGCTAAAGGTGTTGCGCTATATTCATCATCATTCTTGTTCTCACTTGAGCATGAGAGCAAAAATAAAGTCATAAAAAATATACTGCCCGCTTTTCTCATTTTGTATTTACAACTCTTGATGGGTTACTGCTCCTAGGCTAAAAACGGAAGTTCCATTAGCATTCATGTCTAACTGTGCTTGAAAATTTGGCATTAACACCTGATAGCGGGTATTTAGATTCCAGGTCACAGGGTTTTTAAACCATTCTGCAATGTTAGCTTTTACTTCAACAGTCATATTATTGCGTATAGTAACTTCACCTAGGTTTACCTCAAAAGAAGTGTCTCTTAATTCTTCGAGGGTTCCAGGGCCAGGAGGTAGTGTAGTATGTTTGTTAGCTCTTACGGTATGAAATTGGAAGTTGGTCGTTTCGCTGTTGTTGTTCACATAGGTGCCTTCTATGCGCTGAAAATGATATCCACTGCCTAAAGGGGCAGGGACATTCCAAAAACCATCCTGTGAATTTAAATCAGGATAGCCGCCTGCTTTGTCATTGTCTTCATCATCAAAACCAAAAGTAAAGGATATAGTATAATCTCCTTGAGGTATTTTGATTTTTGGAAAAAAGGTTGCATTTTCACCTTCACGCGCAAGTACCAAGTTATAGTCTTCAGAATTATATACAGTCCCATCTTCAGTAGAAGTAAAGGTGATATCTGAAATTAAATAATTTACCTTAGAAAGTGTCATACTTTCTCCATTGGCATTTACATAAGCCGTAGTCTGGTAATCTGAATTTTGAATTTCGTCTCCGTCCCAATTTTGTGTAAAATTAAAAGTAACATTAATGTCTTCTTGAGGCGTAGTGTTATCATCGTCGCTGTTACAAGCAGCCAGAGCTAGAATAGCCATGAATATTAGTGCAATCTTTTTCATTTTCTTAATTATCGTAAAAGTTTAATATTGTGTATTTTATTGTGTCAATTTAATGATTACTACATCTTTAATCCCATTATTTAGGGCTATGTCCAGGTCATTACTTTCGGTATTTCCTACAAGAACAAGCGAATTGTCAGTTGTTTGAATAATGTCATTTCCAAAATCCAAACTGGATCCGCCAAAGGTAAATTGTTGTTGCAATGCCCCATTTTCATCTATGATGATTACCCAGGCGTCATTTTGACCTTTATTTGCTTCCACATCACCATCGGCGCTTCTTGTGTTGCCGCCTATGGCAAAATTACCGTCTGCCATCGCATAAATACTCCTA
>Ga0207891_1000664_pt1 | contig 20631 bp, 13 predicted proteins | sample LinPmetageLP50_FD_184061 | JGI IMG/M metagenome (GOLD analysis project Ga0207891, IMG submission 184061) | Marine viral communities from the Pacific Ocean - LP-50 (SPAdes) | ecosystem: Environmental > Aquatic > Marine > Oceanic | place: Pacific Ocean | collected 2011-08-27 | reverse complement strand
TCTAATGTTTGGAGAGGATCTTCTTCACATTCAATAATATCTCCCGAACTTATTGGTGCTGTAGCTGCCGGATTAATTGTTAGGGCAACCGATGTTCTGTTTCCACTTGGGCACCCGCCTGCATTTGAAATAGACTCTGCATAATAGGTTATACTACCTACTGTATTTAATGTTGGGTTAGCCACTACATTACCTCCAGTTGAAGAATCATACCATACCACATTCTGTCCTGATGTTGCTGTAATAGCGTCATTGGCATTCAAAGTCTGGATAGGGCTCTCTTCACACTCAGTAATATCTCCTGTGCTTATTGGTGCTGATGGAGCTGAATCAATTGTTAAGGTAACCGATGTTCTAGAAACACCAGGGCAAATTCCTGAACTGGACATTGCTTCTGCATAATACGTTACACTACCTACTGTATTCAATGTTGGGTTATTCACTACGCTACCTCCAGTTGGAGCATCATACCACACTACAGTCTCTCCTGATGGGACTGTAACAGCATCATTGGCATCCAAAGTTTGGATTGGGTCCTCTTCACATTCAGTGATATCTCCTGAACTTACTGGAGCTGCTGGAGCTGAATCAATTGTTAAAGCAACCGATGTTCTAGTCGTACTTCTACAATCTCCTGCATTTGTACTAGCTTCTCCATAATAGGTTACACTACCTACTGTATTTAATGTTGGGTTCGCTACTACACTACCTCCTGTTGGAGCATCATACCATACCACACTCTGTCCAGCTGTTGCTGTAATAGCATCATTGGCATTCAAAGTTTGGATAGGGCTCTCTTCACACTCGGCAATATCTCCTGTACTTATTGGTGCTGCTGGAGCTGAATCAATTGTCAATGCAACCGATGTTCTGTCAACACCTGGGCAAGAAGTTCCTGAATTAGGCATTGCCTCTGCATAATAGGTTATACTACCTACTGAATTTAATATTGGGTTAGCCACAACATTACCTCCTGTTGGAGCATCATACCATACTACAGTTTGTCCTGATGTTGCTGTAATAGCATCATTGGCATCCAAAGTTTGGATAGGACTTTCTTCACATTCAGAAATATCTCCTGAACTTATTGGTGCTGTAGCTGCTGGATCAATCGTTAACGTAACCGATGTTCTAGTTAAACTTGAACAACTATCACTGTTAGTTACTCCCTCTGCATAATAAGTTATACTACCTACTGTATTTAATATTGGGTTATTCACTACACTACCTCCTGTTGAAGCATTATACCAAACCACACTCTGTCCTGGTGTTGCTGTAATGGCATCATTAGCATTCAATGTTTGGATAGGGCTCTCTTCACACTCCGTAATATCACCTGTACTTTTTGGCGCGATTGGAGCTTCAATTATAGTTAAGGCAACCGATGTTCTGGTAACACTTCTACACCCGCCTGCATTTGTGCTGGCCTCTCCATAATACGTTACATTACCAACTGTATTTAATATTGGGTTAGCTACTACGTTTCCTCCTGTTGAAGCATCATACCATACCACACTCTGTCCTGATGTTGCTGTAATTGCATCGTTAGCATTTAAGGTCTGGAGTGGATTCTCTTCACACTCAGTAATATCTCCTGTACTTATTGGCGCTGCTGGAGATTCAGTTATTGTTAAGACAACCGAAGTTCTGGTAGCACTTGGACATGCACCTGAACTAGACATTGCCTCTGCATAATAGGTCACACTGCCTACTGTATTTAATGTTGGATTATTTACTACGCTACCTCCAATTGGAGCATTATACCATACTACGCTTTGTCCTGATGGGACTGTAACAGCATCGTTGGCATCCAAAGTTTGGATAGGGTCTTCCTCACATTCAGTAATATCTCCTGAACTTATTGGTGCTTCAGCTGCCGAATCTATTGTTAATTTGACTGGGGTTCTATATAAACTTGGGCAGTTATCATTATTAGTTATTCCCTCAGCATAATACGTAACACTACTTACTGAATTTAATATTGGATTAGGCACTACATTACCTCCTGTTAGAGCATCGTACCATACTACTGTTTGCCCTGATGTTGCTGTTATAGCATCATTAGCATTCAAAGTTTGGATAGGGCTCTCTTCACACTCCGTAATATCTCCTGTGCTTATAGGCGCTTCAGCTGCCGGATTAATCGTTAAGGTTACCGATGTTCTGGCAACACCCGGACAAGCTCCCGAACTTGACATTCCCTCTGCATAATAGGTAACACTACCTACTGTATTTAATATTGGATTCGATACTTCATTTCCTCCTGTTGGAGCATCATACCACACCACGCTTTGTCCTGATGTTGCTGTGATAGCATCATTAGCATTCAAAGTTTGGATAGGGTCTTCTTCACACTCAGTTATATCTCCTGTACTTATTGGCGCTTCAGCTCCTGGATTAATTGTTAAAGTAACCGAAGTTCTAGTTAAACTTGAACAATTATCACTGTTAGTTACTCCCTCTGCATAATAGGTTACACTACCTACTGTATTTAATGTTGGGTTATTCACTACACTACCTCCAGTTGGAGCATCATACCACACCACGCTCTGTCCTGCTGTTGCCGTTATAGCATCATTGGCATTCAAAGTTTGGATAGGGCTTTCTTCACATTCAGTTATATGCCCTGTACTTGTTGGTGCATCAGCCGCAGGATTGATTGTTAAGATAACTTCCGTTCTTTCATTGCTTGTACATCCACCTGAGTTTGTGCTAGCCTCTGCATAATACGTAACAGTACCAACTACATTCAAAATTGGATTTGCTACTTCATTACCTCCAGTTGGTGCATCGTACCAAACAACTGTCTGTCCTGGTGCCAATGTAATAGCATCATTAGCATCTAAAGTTTGGATAGGATCTTCTTCACATTCAGTAATATGTCCTGTACTTGTTGGCGCTGCTGGAGCTTCAAATATTGTCAATGTAACCGATGTTCTGGTAGCACTTGGACATTCACCTGAGTTGGACATTGCCTCTGCATAATACGTTATACTACCTACTGTATTTAACGTCGGGTTAGCTACTAAAGTTCCTCCTGTTGGAGCATTATACCACATTATTGTTTGTCCTGCCATTGGTGTGATAGCATCATTGGCATCCAGTGTCTGGATAGGGCTCTCTTCACACTCCGTAATATCACCTGTACTTGTTGGCGCTGCCGGAGCTTCAATTATTGCTAACGCAACTGATGTTCTGGTAGCACTTGAGCATCCACCTACATTTGTAATAGCTTCTGCATAGTAGGTTATATTACCCACTGTATTTAATGTAGGATTAGCTACGACATTTCCTCCTGTTGAAGCATCATACCATACAATTGTTTGCCCTGATGTTGCTGTAATAGCATCATTTGCATTCAAAGTTTGGATAGGGCTCTCCTCACACTCTGTAATATCTCCTGTACTAGACGGCGCTGCTGGAACTTCAATTATCGCTAAGGCAACCGATGTTCTGGTAGCACTTGGACATGCTCCTGAACTCGACATTGCTTCTGCATAATAGGTAACATTACCTACTGTATTTAACGTTGGATTAGCTACTACATTTCCTCCTGTTGCAGCATCATACCACACCACTGTCTGTCCAGATGGTACTGAAACAGCATCATTAGCATTCAGGGTTTGGGTAGGGTTTTCTTCACATTCAGTAATATCACCTGTGCTTGTTGGCGGCGCAGCTGCTGTATCAATGGTTAAAACAACAGATGCTCTTTCAGTACTTGGGCAACTATCAGTATTTGTTACTCCTTGTGCATAATAGGTTATACTACCTACAGTATTTAATGTTGGGTTATTCACAACATCACCACCTATTGGAGCATTATACCATACCACGCTCTGTCCTGCCGTTGCTGTAATTGCATCATTGGCATTCAAGGTTTGGATAGGGCTCTCTTCACATTCGGTAATATCTCCAGTACTTGTTGGAATTTCAGCTGCAGGATTGATCGTTAAGGCAACAGGTGTTCTGGTAAAACCTGGACAAGTTCCTGAATTTGGCATTGCCTCTGCATAATAGGTTATACTACCTACAGTATTTAATGTTGGGTTAGCCACTACACTACCTCCTGTTGAAGCATCATACCACACTACAGTCTGCCCTGATGTTGGCGTAATAGCATCATTGGCATCCAATGTTTGGATAGGACTCTCTTCACATTCGGTAATATCTCCAGTACTTGTTGGTGCTGTAGCTGCGGGATCAATGGTTAAAACAACAGGTGTTCTAGTTAAACTTGAACAACTATCGCTATTTGTTACAGCTTCTGCATAATAGGTTACACTACCTACTGTGTTTAATGTTGGATTTGAAACTACCGTACCTCCTGTTGAAGCATCATACCAAACCACACTCTGTCCTGCCGTTGCTGTAATAGCATCATTGGCATTCAATGTTTGGATAGGGTTCTCTTCACATTCGGTAATATCACCTGTACTTATTGGTGCTGCTGGAGCTTCAGTTATTATAAGGGCAACTGATGTTCTGGTAGCACTTGGGCATCCGCCTGCATCTGTATTGGCCTCTGCATAGTACATTACACTACTAACTGTATTTAATGTTGGATTAGCTACTACATTACCTCCTGTTGCAGCATCATACCACACTACAGTCTGACCTGATATTGGGGTAATAGCATCATTGGCATCCAATGTTTGGATAGGACTCTCTTCACATTCAGTAATATCTCCAGTACTTGTTGGTGCCTCTGGAGCTTCTACTATTGCTAAGGCAACAGATGTTCTACTAAAACTTGTACATCCTCCTTCATTTGTGCTGGCCTCTGCATAGTAGGTTATATTACCTATGGTGTTTAATGTTGGATTAGCAACTACATTACCTCCTGTTGCAGCATCATACCATACTACAGTTTGTCCTGATGTTGCTGTAATAGCATCATTGGCATCCAATGTTTGAATTGGACTCTCTTCACACTCCGTAATATCTCCTGTACTTATAGGTGCTGAAGCTGCTGGATTAATTGTTAAAGCAACCGATGTTCTAGTTGCACTTGAACATGCGTCTGCACTTGTACTTCCCTCTGCATAATATGTTATACTACCTACTGTGTTTAATATTGGGTTAGCAACTACACTACCTCCTGTTGGAGCATCGTACCACACTACCGTTTGACCTGCAGTTGCTGTAATTGCATCGTTTGCATTTAAAGTCTGGATTGGGTCTTCTTCACATTCGGTAATATCTCCTGTACTTGTTGGTGGCTCAGGAGTAGAATCAATTGTAATAATTCTTGAGGTTGAAACCTCAGGAAGGTCACAGCCATTTCCATACGTACCTATATATGTAAAATCTGCTCTGAAATCTCCTTCAAAAACTTCCGAACCACTATAAGTGAACGTCCCTGATTCTGTATCAGAAGACCCTACAAGCGTGTCATTTAGAAAGAAATTCCATGAAAATTCTCCAGAAACAGGATCACACCCTCCTGGTGAAACAGAAGTTGAATAATTTACAGTATTACTACAGCTTTCCCGATCTACTTCAAGTGGGGCAACTATTGGACAAGGCACGCAAACTTCCGGGCTATTAAATACCCTAGAAATTTCTTGACAATTAGAATCTTTATAATTTATGACACTAGTTCCAGGATCTTGAATACCACAAACGGTATTCTCAATTGCCGCTATAGTGTAAGTAAGCGTAACTGTTTCTTCAACTATTTGCTCAATGAACCATGAAATCACTTGGTCATCGAAAGAAGCTGTTCCTTTGCTAGCAACAAGAGTGCCGGGTATCAGGTCAAAACCACCAGTAAGCGTACTCTTTACAATTGGTTGACCTGGCAATTGCGTAGCAACAAAATCCAGTTCATTTATAATACTATCATAAATAGACGTAAGATCAATCGCATCTTCAGTTATATAGGTTCCAGCATTTTGTATTTGATCTAAAGTATTTTCTGCAATAGGCTCAAAAACAGTTCCTGCAACAAGATTGAAAAGACCAATAGAAAATATACGTTGTTCAAATACCTCACCATCTATCGTTGTTGTTTGCGCATCAACTCCTGCCTGAATTGCATCCTGTACGCATGAAGAGTTAGGGTCCGTTTCATCATTACATAGAGTACCATTGGCATCAATATTTGCAACCCCATCTGTTAATAAAACTATACTTCTGGTCGTACCACAATCAAATGTTGCATTGTTAGCAAACTGTTGATCGGCCAAATTTAAAGCTCCTGCAATATTGGTATTACCTCCCGTTGTAATATTATTAATAGCATCAAGAATTGCCTGTTCCCCAGAGCTGTTAGTCAACGCAATATTTAAATAAGAGGTAGTTGAATAACTTATAACCGATACACGGTTTAAACCGGTAGGGTTATGTTCTGGGGTAAACATTTGTTGTACAAAATCAATGGCAGCATCCTTTGCAAAGTCAATAGCTGTAGGAGCTTCACCCCTACCCATACTACCTGACTTATCAATAACCAAAATAACTTCTTGTGGTTTTGGGACTATTGGATCACCAATAATTTCTAAAGTAACATCGTATTGATTACATACAGTAGTACTTTGCACTACAGATTTATTTATAACAACTTCCTGAGAAAAAACAGAAGTGAAAGAAAATAAAAGAAGCAAAAATACCGGGATGTTTTTAAACTGTAACATTTTCGGGAGAGATGTAATATTTTTCATAAATGAATTTTTAAGCGGAGATGGTTCCTACTTTGTACTATGCGTTAGAATATAAACTGTTTAATTTTCAGATGGATCAGGAACATAAACCCTCAGCAGACTTTGAGAAACTATATCCTCACATGCATCCGACCTTACTATAATATTAGTACAACCCCATCTTTTAAATTGAAGTTCATCCAAAACAGTTACTGAAGCTTTAAATTGAAAAGTTTCACCAGGATTTAGCGTTACACTTGTCGTATTTCCCTTAACCAATTTTTCACCAGAAAACTGAACATCTAGACGTACATTTGCTAATGATGATTTTCTATCTGCATTATCACAGGACTGCTGAGAATTTTCGAAATCAAGTATATATTCTGTTGATTTTGAAGTGGTATTTTTCAGAAATAAGTTAAAGCTCGTTTTGTTATTATATGCAGATCTAACATTCCTATTTTTTTCTACAGACAATTCGGAAAGGCATGTTTGAGAAAACATACTATTGAATCCAAAAGCAAAAAATACTAGGAAAAGTATTAAAGTTTTTTTGTCTAAAGAAAATGCCAGAGTAATTATTGATTTCATATGATTATGTTAATTAAAATTATCTTTTCTATGATTTAGATATCAAATATACGTTGCCAATTTTAGTTTGGTTTACTACTTTTCCTACTTTTAGCTGAAACGACAAGTATTTACGTTGAACTACATCATTTTACCAATTTTCGATATTTTTTTTGTAGGAATTAAGCATACAAAAATTTACGTATCTCATGAATTCTAAAAGAGTTACAAAGCATCTCATTTGTGGGAAGGTTTAATTATCCAATTAATAAAACCATCTCACACTACTTCGTTTTAGCGCCTATTCATAACCAAATAGAGCTAAAAACAAAGTCGAAATAACACCCCTCTTCATTAACTTTAAAATGTTAATGTTCATTCGAAAATAATTAAATATTATCGATTAAATACATATTAACACGATTAACGGATTTTGATTTGTAAGAAGATAGCATATTCATATCGCCACTGTATCCTATTGAACAGATCATTAAGAAAATATTTTTTGTAGGAAATTATTTTATGAAAATATCCAAATTAGAATTCTCAAACACCTACAGGACACGTATATTTGCATAAATTTTATAAATAACATGTCCTTAGTTTCAGAAATAAACAGAAGAAAAACCTTTGGTATCATCTCCCATCCAGATGCTGGTAAGACAACTTTGACCGAAAAACTATTACTTTTTGGCGGTGCCATTCAAGAAGCAGGCGCTGTAAAAAGCAATAAAATAAAAAAAGGAGCTACGAGTGATTTTATGGAAATAGAACGCCAGCGTGGGATCTCGGTTGCAACCTCGGTGTTAGCTTTCGAATATGAAGGTATAAAAATAAATATCCTTGATACACCAGGACACAAAGATTTTGCCGAAGACACTTTTAGAACGCTCACCGCCGTTGATAGTGTAATCGTAGTGATCGATGTCGCCAAAGGGGTTGAGGATCAAACAGAAAAGCTAGTAGAAGTATGTCGCATGCGAAACATCCCTATGATTGTTTTTATTAATAAACTGGATAGAGAAGGTAAAGATGCATTTGAATTATTGGACGAAATTGAGCAAAAACTTCATTTAAGGGTTACTCCACTCTCTTTTCCTATTGGGATGGGATATGATTTTAAAGGCATTTATAATATCTGGGAGAAAAACGTAAACCTATTTAGTGGCGACAGCCGGAAAAACATAGAAGAAACTATTGAGATTGAAGACCTCAGCAACCCAGAACTCAACAAGCTTATAGGAGAGAAAGCCGCTGATACGTTAAGGGAAGAGTTAGAGATCGTTCATGGAATCTACCCAGATTTTAACAGAGAAGAATACCTAGCAGGAGAACTGCAACCCGTATTTTTTGGTTCTGCTCTAAATAATTTTGGGGTACGTGAATTACTTGATTGTTTTATTGAAATCGCTCCCAAGCCCAGACCAAAAGAAAGCGATACCCGTCTAGTAAAACCGGAAGAAAAAGAGTTCTCAGGTTTTGTTTTTAAAATCCATGCCAATATGGACCCTAAACACAGGGACCGTTTGGCTTTTGTAAAGATCGTATCTGGAACTTTTGAAAGAAACACCAACTACCTCCATGTTCGCAATGGAAAGAAAATGAAATTCTCAAGTCCGAATGCTTTTTTTGCAGAAAAGAAACAAATTGTGGATATCTCCTACCCTGGCGACATTGTAGGTTTGCACGACACAGGTAATTTTAAGATTGGGGACACTTTGACCGAAGGGGAAGAGATGCGTTATAAAGGCATCCCGAGCTTTTCACCAGAGTTCTTTAAATACATTAACAATGCAGATCCAATGAAAAGCAAACAGCTGGAAAAAGGGATTGATCAATTAATGGACGAAGGAGTGGCTCAGCTTTTTACCTTAGAACTCAATGGTAGAAAAGTGATTGGTACAGTAGGAGCGCTTCAATTTGAAGTAATCCAATATAGGTTAGAACACGAATACGGTGCAAGCTGCCGCTATGAAAACCTCAATGTTCACAAAGCCTGTTGGGTAGAAGCAAAAGACCCAAAAAGCGCAGAATTTAAAGATTTTAAAAGAGTAAAAGCTAAGTTTTTAGCAACAGACAAAAGAGGCCAATTAGTTTTCTTCGCAGATAGTGCCTTTACCTTACAAATGACACAGAGCAAATACCCTAATGTAAAATTACACTTTGTAAGTGAATTCGAAAAAACGAAAAGCAACACCTAATACCAGTAGGTAAAAAAACCAATGCAATTAAAAATAATGCGCAATAAAAAAGCCTTCAATAAATTGAAGGCTTTTTTATATCGTATGTATGCGGGTATTATTATTCGCTATCCTTCGCTTCTTCTTTAGCAGCAGGCTTTTTGAATTTAGCATATTTGTTTTTAAACTTATCAATACGCCCAGCAGTATCTATTAATTTAGACTTACCTGTATAGAAAGGGTGAGAAGTTCTTGAGATTTCCATTTTTACTACAGGATATTCTACACCATCTACTTCTATTGTTTCCTTTGTATTAGCTGTAGACTTGGTTAAAAACACATCGTCATTTGACATATCTTTAAAAGCAACTAATCTATAATTTTCTGGATGGATATCTTTTTTCATCTTCTTTATTTTTAATACACCTCAATTTTGAGTTTGCAAATTTAATAATTATTAATAAATAGACAATACTATTCTGTTTTTTATTTAAATATTTCTTTGCTGTTCTATAATTACGTACTACTTGTCAACTCCGTCTTTTTTCAACTTCATCGCAGCCTTATATTTCTTTAATTCTGATTTTACTTTTGGCGCAAGTAAAACGATACCAATCATGTTAGGTACCATCATTCCAAATATCATCGCATCCGAAAAACCAATTACAGATCCTAGACTGGCCGATGCACCCACAACCACGAACATACAGAATATGATCTTATAGGTGTACTCTGTTCGTTTTGTACGTCCAAAAAGGTATGCCCAAGCTTGATACCCATAATAAGACCAAGATATTTGAGTACTAAAAGCAAACAACACAACTGCTGCCGTTAAAACATATGGGAACCAGCTAATCACAGATCCGAAAGCAGAGGAAGTAAGCAAAATTGCATTTGCATCATCCAGACCCGCTGCATTCGTAGGGTCAACATATCCTGTAATAATAAGTACTAACGCGGTCATGGTACAAACCACTACCGTATCAATAAAAGGCTCTAACAAGGCTACAAGTCCCTCTGAAGCAGGATACTTAGTTCGCACTGCGGCGTGAGCAATAGATGCAGAACCTACACCAGCTTCATTAGAAAATGCTGCTCGTCTAAATCCTTGAATAAGCACCCCAACAGCACCCCCTGCAATACCTACAGGTGAAAAAGCACCATTTATTATTTCCATAAAAGCAGACCCTATCATATCGTATCTTGCAATAAGTACAAATAAAGCGGCACCCACATAGATCACGACCATAAAAGGAACAATCTTGTCTGTTACCTTGGCAATAGATTTTATTCCTCCAATGATTACAATACCTACTAAAACTGCCATTATTATACCAAATACCCAACGATATCCATATAAGAACGATTCTGTACCACCCGTCATATATTCAAACAACTGGACAGCTTGGTTTACCTGAAACATATTACCGCCTCCAAAGGAGCCTCCAATACACATTATAGCAAACGCGACCGCTAGCACCTTACCGAGTCCTCCAAGTCCTTTAGATTTCAACCCTTTAGTAAGGTAATACATAGGCCCTCCAAAAATAGTTCCATCAGGACCTACATCTCTATACTTCACACCTAATGTACATTCCACAAACTTTGATGCCATTCCTAAAAATCCAGCAACAATCATCCAGAAAGTGGCTCCTGCTCCACCTATGGATACAGCAATGGCGACACCAGCGATATTCCCCAACCCCACGGTTGCAGATAATGCTGCTGTTAACGCCTGAAAGTGTGTTACTTCTCCATCGGAACTTTCATCACGAATGGTGTCCATAATATCACCATCCACAACAATTTCATCTTTATTTTCGGTCAAGTGCTTATCTAGGCTCTCTACTTTATTCATATCCTTTCCAGCTGCGATACCATCTTCACCATAGAGATTTTGAGCTCCGTATTTTTCAATATCCTCATACTTACCTCTCACAACATTAATAGCTGTAAAGAAACCCGTAAAGTTTACAAACTTAAAATACACCGTAAAAAAACCAGCTCCTAGAATGAGCGGAAATAACACCCAGTAAATACTAACATCGTCGCTAAAAGGAATCTGATAAAATATAAAATCTACAAACCATCCCGTCGCATTACCAAAAACTTTATCTATTTTTTGATCCAGTCCTTCTGGCTCTATATTTTCAACTTGTTCTTGAGCAAATGTTAATACTGGAAGTAAAATAGTGATGAGAGAAAGAAGAAATTTCTTCATAATAAGTTTTAATTAGTGAGACTCGATTTTTAAAGTGAAGCAAGATGCTAAAAAAAAGCTGTGAATTCAAATTTTTAGCCGTTAAATTGTTAACGATTCCTTAAACATGGTATAATTGCTTTAATTTTTCAATTTGATTGGGGCGGCCAATCATAATGAGTTTTGACCCTTTCTTGACTACTAATGAAGGTTCTGGGTTCACTATATAAGCACCTTCAGGCGTTCGATACCCTATAATGGAACAGCCAGTCTTTTTACGTACATCCAATTCAACAATTGCATGCTCCATACCATCTTTACAAATTTTTTCAAAAGGTATTTGTTCTACATTAATACTATCGTGTTCTCCCGAAACCGAAAGATTATCTAAAAATTCCACTAAGTCTGGAACCACAACCAGCGATGCCATATGGTCCCCTCCTATTTTGTCTGGCATGATAACATTATCTGCTCCTGCTAATTTTAGTTTTTGGTAACTCGTTTCTTCGGTCGCACGGCTTATTATTTTTAGACTTTGCTTGATCTGTCTTGCCGAAAGCACTATAAAAAGATTATCTGCATCACTGGGCAACGCACAAATTACAGTTGAAGCTCTTTCTATTCCTGCTTCCACAAGAACTTCGTCTTCATTTGCATTTCCATGAATAAAAAGCATGTTATCGTCTGAAAAACGCTCGACCACTTCCTCACTTTTTTCAATTACCACAAAAGGTTTTTTGTAGGCCAATAATTTTTGCACTGCCTGTTTGCCATTGCGCCCGTAACCGCATACAATCACGTGATCTTTCATTTTATCTATCATTTTATGAACCCTTTTTTGTCGTAGATTTCCTATGTTATTTTTGCTCAACATATATTCTGTGATGACGCTGAGCGCATACCCAACGATAACGATGCTGGAAAGGATGAGCAACGAAGTAAAAATTTTAGCCGAAGGAGACAATGGTGCAACTTCACCAAATCCAACTGTTGTTACCGTTATTACGGTCATGTAAACAGCGTCTATCCAAGTATAACTTGAGAAAAAACGAAAACCGAGAATACCCGTTAAGAAAACAACTATCAGCAGGAACAAGGCAACATACAATCGTGACTGAAATAATTTTCTCATAGATCAAAGACAGAAGTCCGTTTTGTATATACCAAGTCCTTTAACCGCAACCAAAAGGCCAATGTAAGATAAATAGCAAACCCTACACCCAAGGTAGCAAACGAAACATAAATAAAAAACAACCGAACACTTTTGGCGCGCATGCCCAATCGATCTGCCAAGCGGGAACTTACATAAAAACCCCGTTTTTCAAAATAATAGCGTATATCATAAACAAGCTGTAACATACATGCAAAATACAGTTTTTTCTAAAGTAAAACCCTCACACTAAAACCTAAAGTGCATTTTTAATATGCATGTAATGGTGCATACCGTGCCATGCATACATACTGGCAAGTTCCTTTAACGTAAAAGTGTGTTGTGTTTGCGGGTGCACCAAGGTTCTATTCCACTGTGCTTCCGTGAGTCCGTTTAGCAACTGCACTAATTTTTGGTGGATCACTTCGATATGGGTGAGCGACCAAGCAATAGGTGTGTTTTTCGCATCATTCAATGCTGCCCATGCCTTTTCATCATACGCTTTTATCGTTGGGTTATCTTCCGTCAATGCCCATTTAAAACGAATAAATGCATGTTGATGACTATCTGCAATATGATGCACAACTTGGCGCAGGGTCCACCCCTCTGGCCTATAACGGGTATCGAGCACTTCGCCTTTTAAATTACCGGTTAATTCCCGTAATTGCAGGGGCAGTACATCTAGGATAGTAATCACTTCCCTAAGACTTTCTTCAGAATATTTTTTTGGCACCTCAAAAGGCCCTATCGGATATTTAAGTTTCTCTATGTTCATGGTACGAAAATATAAAACGTCTCCGTAAATGGAGACGTTTTATATATTATAAAGTAAACAGGTTATTAACCGTTTTGAAATCCAAGTTAAAACCGAAATCTTATTTCAAAATCAAAGGGTTATTTCACCTCCATCAATTCTACATCAAAAACTAAGGTAGCATGAGGTGGTATTACTCCTCCAGCACCTTGAGCTCCATAGGCCAGGTCACTTGGTATTACGAAACGAGCCTTATCACCTACTTGAAGCAAAAGAATACCTTCGTCCCATCCAGCAATTACATTACCCATGCCAACAGGAAAATCGATAGGCTTACCTCTCTTGTAAGAAGAATCGAAAACATCACCGTCTGCAAACATACCTTTATAATGTACTGATACCGTTTGCCCTTTTTCTGGTGTTGCTCCATCCCCTTTTTGTATGATCTTGTAGTGAAGACCGCTATCGGTTTTTTCAAAGCCAGCAGTAAGTGCTGCCATAGCTTCTTCCTGAGATTTTTTTGCCGCAGCTTCACGCTCTGCCTTGGCACCATTAAAAGTACGGAAACGCTCTACTGCATTCCATTTTTTAGCTTCCTCGCCTACGCGAATAATTTCTACTTTTTGCATCGTATCACCTTGCGCAACACTGTCTACAACATCTTGTCCTTCTACTACATGACCAAACACAGTATGTTTATTATCTAACCAGTCTGTAGGTACATGCGTGATAAAAAACTGACTCCCATTCGTACCTGGGCCCGAATTTGCCATTGAAAACACCCCTGGTTTATTATGCTTAAGTTCGGGATGAAACTCATCCTCAAACTTATAACCAGGCCCACCAGCTCCGGTACCTGCAGGATCACCTCCTTGTACCATAAAATTTGGGATGACACGGTGAAATTTTAACCCGTCGTAATAAGGCGTTCCTTGTGGTTTTGCTTTATTTTCTAAATTCCCCTCGGCTAACGCCACAAAGTTACCCACGGTTCCCGGGGTTCTTTTGTAGTTTAATTTTCCAAGGATTTCACCTTTTTCGGTGGTGATTTTTGCGTATATTCCGTCTTGCATTGTTTGATTTTTAATGAGATGCAAAGGTAAGAGTTGTACAATGATTACGCAATTAAGCGACACTATAATTTAGAATGGAACATATTAAAAATAGGTTAAAAATAGTGAGTCTGCTTTTTATCGCTATGGTTATGTCACAATGTAAAAACAAAGAGAATGGCCATACCGTAAGTTCTGAAATTGTTATAGACAATAAGGCAGAAAACAGCTGTATTGATAGCATTATCGAGGCAGATATCCGTCTTGGAAAAGAAAGGGATGAAGCAACGAAAATAGTCTCTATATCACAAAGTATCGAAAATTACGTGAATGGCATAAAAATGTTGGATTTCAAAAACTGCCCAGATCCTTTTCAAGCAGCCTTTAGGGATCACAGGATTGCTTGGGAAAAGCTAAAAGAATTCACAGATGATTACCCTTCCCTAAGAGGAGAAATGCACGAATTATTCGACAAAATTAAAAAGGAAAATAAGTCGCCAAAATTCAACAAACTACTTGCCGAAGTATGGCGAACATGGGAAATGGTAGAAGCCGCAATGGCGCAATTTTAATTGGCCACTTCGCTTATAAATTTAATGCGATACAGTCGTAATTCTTCAGTGTCATAATCGCCTTCAAATTCCTCCATAGCTGATTCTATAGAATCGGTTTCAGCTTCTAAAAAATAGTCATGGATTTCCTCTTGTTGGTCCTCATCAAGTATATCTTCTAACCAGTAATCAATATTCAATTTTGTACCGCTGTATACAATGGCTTCCATTTCTTTTATAAAATCTGGCATATCAAGTCCTTTACCATTAGCGATATCTGTCAAAGGTAGTTTTCTATCCACATTCTGGATAATATATAATTTTATAGCGCTATTGGTTCCTGTAGACTTAACCACAAAATCGTCGGGACGTATCACATCATTCTCTTCCACGTATTGCTGAATGAGGGCCAAAAAAGGAGCGCCGTATTTTTTAGCTTTACCTTCCCCTACACCATGCACGTTAGAAAGCTCTTCCATCGTTATGGGGTACTTTAGAGCCATATCTTCTAAAGATGGATCTTGAAAGATGACAAATGGAGGCAAACTTCGTTTATCGGCAACCCTTTTGCGCTCTGCTTTCAGTAATCTAAACAAAGCATCATCTGCTGTTGCATTCCCACCCTTTTGGGCGACTACTATAGTATCATCAGAATCGGTATTATAGGTGTGATCTTCTGTCATCATAAAAGAGCTTGGACTCTTCAGAAACTCCCTTCCCCGTTTGGTTAATTTTACAACGCCGTAGCTCTCAATATCTTTTTTTACATAGCCTGCCACTAATAATTGCCGTAATAAGGCCATCCAAAAAGCAGCATCATGCGTGGCGCCAGAACCAAAATATTCTTGCGTATCGGTACGGTGCGACTTTATCATAGCATTTACCTTCCCCGTCAACACATTTACTACCTCCTTAGATTTATATTGCTCGTTGGTTTTTTGTACTACGCTCAGTAATTTGATTGCTTCTCCTTGGGCTTCATGTTTTTGTTTTGGGTTGCGCATGTTATCGTCCATCTCCCCCCCGTCTCCGGTTTCATTATCAAATTCTTCGCCAAAATAATGTAGGATAAATTTTCTTCTGGACATCGAAGTCTCTGCAAAAGCAACTACTTCCTGCAATAATGCATACCCAATTTCTTGCTCTGCCACAGGTTTACCGCTCATGAATTTTTCTAACTTCTCTATATCCTTATAGCCATAAAAAGCTAAACAATGCCCCTCACCACCATCACGGCCTGCACGACCTGTTTCTTGATAATAACTTTCAATGCTTTTAGGGATATCATTATGGATCACAAAGCGTACATCTGGTTTATCGATTCCCATCCCAAAGGCAATTGTCGCGACGACCACATCGGCATCTTCCATTAAAAACATATCTTGATGTCGTACTCTGGTTTTTGCATCCAAGCCTGCATGATAGGGTATTGCCTTTATTCCATTTACCTGTAATATCTGCGCCAACTCTTCTACCCGCTTTCGGCTAAGGCAATAAATGATACCGCTCTTTCCTTCATTTTTCTTGACAAAACGAGTGATGTCTGTATCAACATTTTTAGTCTTAGGACGAATTTCATAATAGAGATTAGGCCGATTAAAAGATGCCTTAAAAGTATTGGCATCCTGCATGTTCAGGTTTTTAAGAATGTCTTCCTGAACTTTTGGCGTTGCCGTTGCAGTAAGCCCTATGATAGGAATATTATCTCCTATACGCTGAATAATGCTTTTTAAATTGCGATATTCTGGTCTAAAATCGTGACCCCATTCACTAATACAGTGTGCTTCATCAATTGCGACAAAGGAGATGGTTTCCTTCTGAAGAAAATCGACATATTCTTCCTTTGTCAACGATTCTGGGGCAACATATAATAATTTGGTGATACCATTACTAATGTCTTCTTTCACTCTCTTTACCTCCGTTTTATTGAGGGAAGAATTAAGAACATGCGCAATACCTTCGTCCGAAGAGATGGCACGTAAGGCATCTACCTGATTTTTCATGAGAGCGATTAAGGGAGAAACCACAATGGCCGTCCCTTCTTGAATGAGCGCTGGAAGTTGATAACATAAAGATTTACCACCGCCCGTAGGCATGATTACAAAGGTGTTATTTCCAGCAAGGATACTTTGTATCACTTCCTCCTGAAGACCTTTGAACTTACTAAATCCAAAATATTTTTTTAACGCTGCGTGTAAATCTATTTGCGTCACACTGCTTTTATTTTTCTGCTATTAGCTGTTTGTATTACTATAATGGGTATCTTAAATTAATATTGTGTATGCAACGGAACAATTGTAATTTTGCAACCAAGATGCCTAACACGCATATATAGTTTAAAGATACAACCCTTTTTGTGTTAAAAAGAGCACTTTATAAGTTATCTAATATACTAATTAATTGAGGAGATACAAACATCTAATAGCGTAAAATTTGAACAATACTGACAGGATCATAGCTATAGCTAAGAAAACGATTGAAACAGAAAGTGAAGTCATTGCCAATTTAGCAAATTTGGTCGATGCAGAGTTTTCAGATGCCGTTGAATATATTTTTAAATCTGAAGGGCGCGTCATTGTTACGGGCATTGGCAAAAGCGCCAACATTGCTACTAAAATTGTAGCCACATTAAATTCAACCGGCACACCGGCCATATTCATGCATGCTGCCGATGCGATTCATGGCGATTTGGGAACGGTTCAAAAAAATGATACGGTGATCTGTATTTCAAAAAGTGGAAATACACCCGAAATAAAAGTGTTAGTTCCTTTGATTAAAGCGATCGATAATAAATTGATTGCCATAACCTCAAACAGAGATTCATTTCTGGGGCAACGTGCCGATTATGTATTGCACGCCTATGCAGAAAAAGAAGCCTGCCCTAACAACCTTGCTCCCACTACAAGTACAACAGCACAATTGGTCATTGGGGATGCCCTCGCCATGTGTCTGCTCGATTTAAGAGGGTTTTCAAGCAAAGATTTCGCTAGGTTTCATCCGGGTGGTTCTTTGGGTAAAAAATTATACTTGCGCGTGAGCGATCTTACTTCCTTAAATCAAAAACCACAAGTACAGTTGAATACAGACGTGGCAAAGGTGATCGTAGAAATTTCAGAAAAAATGCTTGGTGTTACTGCGGTGGTAGAAAACGATAAAATTATAGGTATCATTACCGACGGAGACCTGCGTAGAATGCTCACCAAGGTTGATACGATTAAAGGGTTGACAGCAAAAGATATCATGAGCGAAAACCCTAAGATAATTAGTAATGATGCGATGGCCGTCGAGGCAATCCAATTAATGGACGATCATGGAATCACACAACTGTTAGCAGAAAATAAAGGTACCTACTGTGGTGTCGTTCATATTCACAACCTTACTAAGGAAGGTATTATTTAAAATAGCTTTTTCGACTACACTGGAATATGGGAAAACGTAAAAAATTAAAAAGTGCTGTAAAAGAAATGTCTTTTCTAGACCATCTAGAAGAGCTACGCTGGCATTTAATACGTTCTACCATTGCCGTGGTTATTATGGCCACAGCTGCTTTTATTGCCAAACATTTTATTTTTGACGTATTGCTTTTTGGCCCTTCGAAAGCAAGTTTTCCTACTTATAAAATATTATGCGAAGCCGCCACATTTTTAGGATTTGAAGATAGTTTTTGTTTTGACGAGCTCCCTTTTACCATACAGAGCAGAACGATGGCAGGACAGTTTTCTGCGCATATTTGGACCTCTATAACAGCAGGATTTATAGTAGCGTTTCCCTATGTTTTATACGAGTTCTGGAATTTTGTAAGCCCAGGTCTAAAAGATACCGAACGCAAAACAAGCAGAGGCTTTATAATCGTAGCATCCCTTCTCTTTTTTATGGGAGTGCTTTTTGGATATTATGTGGTAACCCCTTTATCTATTAACTTTTTAGGGAGTTATCAAGTTAGCGAACTGGTTTTAAATGAATTTGACATTAGCAGTTATATTGGACTTGTACGGGCATCGGTATTGGCCAGCGGACTTATTTTTGAGCTTCCCATTATTATTTTCTTCTTAACTAAAATAGGGATTGTTACACCAGAAATTTTAAGAAAATACCGCAAGTTTGCACTCGTGGGTGTGCTTATCCTTTCGGCTATCATTACACCACCGGATATCGCCAGCCAGATCATTGTAGCGGTTCCTGTAATCGTACTTTATGAAATAAGCATTTTTATATCAAAAGGCGTTTTAAGAAAACGGCGGAAGCAAGAACGAAGAAGACAAAAAGAAAGCCGTAGTTAAAATCACAAGCTCAGGATCCTGTGTTTTTAGGGATAATCTTGACTTGGTTTGACCGGCTGAAACAAAAAATTATAGTAACCCATTTTATAACTGAATACTTAAATGAAAGACAATTTGATTGAAGAATTTAACGCCTATCGTGCTAAAATGAACGAGAAGCTTTTGGCAGATAACAATAAAATAATCAAACGTATCTTTAATCTGGATACCAATGCCTTCGCCGAAGGAGCTTTGTCCAAGAGAACAAAAGAATTGTTAGGCTTGGGCAACAGTATGGTTTTACGATGTGATGACTGTGTTCGGTACCACTTGGAAGCCTGCTATAAACTCCATATTTCAAAGGAAGAAGTAGTGGAAGCATTGAGCGTTTCATTACTCATAGGGGGTACCATTGTCATCCCACATTTACGCCGTGCCTACGAATATTGGGAAGCGCTAGAAGAAAACCAAGCCTAGGTTGTGCTTGGTAAAATTAAAATGTACTTTTAACGTTCATACAGAAAAGACTTCCATGCTATGGGGAAAATAATGAAATTGAAAGCCGAAAACCTTGTAAAATCTTATAAAGGCCGTAAGGTGGTAAAAGGAATTACCGTCGAGGTAAATCAAGGGGAAATAGTTGGCTTATTAGGCCCTAATGGCGCCGGAAAAACTACTTCGTTTTATATGATCGTAGGCTTGATAAAGCCGAATGGTGGTAATATTTTTCTGGAAGGTACTGAGATCACAAAATATCCTATGTACAAAAGAGCACAACATGGTATTGGTTATTTGGCTCAGGAAGCTTCGGTATTTAGAAAATTGAGTGTGGAAGATAATATCTTGAGTGTATTACAACTCACCAAACTTTCAAAAAAAGAGCAACAACAAAAAACCGATCAACTTATTGAAGAGTTCGGGTTGGGGCATATTCGTAAGAGCCGTGGCGATTTATTGAGTGGTGGTGAACGCCGTAGAACCGAAATTGCTCGGGCCCTTGCAACAGACCCCCATTTTATACTCTTAGATGAGCCTTTTGCAGGTGTGGATCCAGTGGCGGTAGAGGACATACAACGTATCGTCGCACAGCTCAAAAATAAAAATATAGGCATCTTGATTACAGACCATAATGTACAGGAAACATTGGCCATTACAGACCGCACCTACCTTATGTTTGAAGGGAGTATCTTAAAACACGGTGTCCCCGAAGAACTTGCGGCAGACGAAATGGTACGTAAAGTATATCTCGGTCAAAACTTTGAACTTCGGAA
>Ga0207891_1000661_pt1 | contig 20670 bp, 18 predicted proteins | sample LinPmetageLP50_FD_184061 | JGI IMG/M metagenome (GOLD analysis project Ga0207891, IMG submission 184061) | Marine viral communities from the Pacific Ocean - LP-50 (SPAdes) | ecosystem: Environmental > Aquatic > Marine > Oceanic | place: Pacific Ocean | collected 2011-08-27 | reverse complement strand
TCCAGGTCGCCATGGTGATGGGGCTTGCATTGTCGGTGATAGTGGTCGCGTTCAATCAGGACTGGCGCGCATGGCTTCACTGGTTTTTAGGCGCAACGCTGATCTACATGTGCCTGATGGTGCCGCGTCTCGATGTCCATGTCACCGACAGGATCAATCCATCACTGGCACCAGCCGAAGTTGCCAACGTTCCCTTGGGGCTGGCACTGATGGCAAGCTTTACCAGTCAGGTCGGCGACTATCTGGTGCGCTCCTCCGAGACTGTGTTCGGGCTGCCAACTGATCTGGATTATTCAAAAAATGGAATGATCTATGGCTCGCGGCTATTTGATTCGACGCGCAGTTTGCGTATTTCCGATCCTGAATTTGCCGCCAATCTCGACGAGCATTTCCGTCAATGCGTCTTCTATGATCTGCTTCTCGGTCGCTATTCGATGAAGGAACTGTCGGCAAGCGATGACATCTGGGCGGTGATTGCGCCGGGAAGCGTAGCGCGCGCGCAAAAGTTCCTGACCCGCAATCCCGATGATAGTGTCAGCGCCAATATCATAACCTGCCGCGCGGCCTATAATGATCTGAATAGCCAATGGACCGCGATGATCGATGAGATGGGGACCATCTTTGGCCGTCAGCTCTATCCCAAACAAACCGCTGCGCTAGCAAAAGCCAAGCTATTTGCTGATCTACCCATTGCGTATAGTTATTTGAGCGGGGTTTCCAAAAACGCCAGCGAGATATTCCGGCAAGTGCTGACTATCAACGCTATGAAACAGGCGATGCACGGAATGGCGGGCTCTAGCGGCACATCAAGCGTTGATGTTTTTGCCCAGACCCGCGCCGACATCCAGACTGAGCGTACTTATAGTTCGATTGCCCAAAATGCGATGAAATGGGTACCCATCCTCAATATCGTGCTGACAGTGGTATTCTACGCACTGTTTCCGGTGCTTTTCCCGCTATTCCTGATGCCAAGAACCGGACCAACGGCACTGCGGGGTTATATTACCGGCTTCTTCTATCTCGCGGCATGGGGGCCATTGTTTGTTATTTTGCACATGATCTTGATGTTCAAAGGTGCATCTGACGTTGGCGGTGCCGCAGGCGGGACTGGGCTAAGTCTAGCAAACTTCTCCGGTATGGTTGATGTAAATAATGATATTGGCGTGCTGGCAGGATATCTGGTTGCCTCTATTCCCTTTCTCGCTGGCGGGATCGCCAGAGGCGCGCTTGCGATTTCGGGTCAAGCCACTTCTTATCTCAATCCATCGCAAAATGCAGCAGAAGAAGCGGCGCGAGAAGCCAGCACTGGCAATGTGTCGCTTGGCAACAGTAATATTGAAAATTCGAGCGTGTTTTCGAAGCAATTTGCCCAAGGGTCTATTGCGCCGAACATTTCCTATGGCGCGGCGCAGACACGCGGGTTTAGCGCAAGCGGAACGCAGACTACCAGTTTCCCCGACAACAGTTTTGACCAAGTTCCCAATTCTGCCTATCCGTTCACACCGACATTGGGGCAGGATTTTACTTCTAGGCTTTCCACGTTGGCGTCCAGCAGTCGATCACAAAGTGAAACGTTTTCAAACCTTGCCCAGCAATCGACCAGTTCTGCCGTCACCCGGTTTAACGAGCTCAGAAATACATACAGTCAGGGAAATTCTTCAGAAACCGCAGTCGGCACCAACGAAAGCAACAGCGTCAACAAGGCGTTCAGCGAGGTGGATTCAGCGTCGAGAAACTTGCAGCAGCAATATGGTCTGTCGCGACGCGCCGCCGATGACATAACAGTATCATGGTTCCTGAACGGCGAAGGTGGTCTCGGCGTAAAAGGTGAGAAAGGAGCGCTAGGAGCGAACCTCGGACTCAAAGGTGGACGAAATCACAGCTGGACCGATAGTGATATCGGAATTGCTTCGGAAGACCGCAACCGGATCATGGGAAGCCTGAACCAGATTTCTGATAGCCGTAACTGGTCCAATACCCGCGATGGTTTTGTCCGCAGTGTCAGTTCCAGCAGCAGTTCCGCCATCTCCAACAGCGCGTCGGGCCTGACCAGCTCACTTTCTGAAGCGCAAAGCTATACCGTCGAAGCGAGACGTGCAGAGGAGCTTGCCAGCCGCCTCGAAAACCAAGCGACATGGTATGAAACCAATAGTGCTGCCGGATCTTTGAACCTCAGCCAGACGTACCGTGAATGGGGTATGGCTGAAATGGACTCCAACCGAGATTTTTATGGCAATGCGCGGTTTGATGATGTGAACTTCCAGCTCAGTGCAGAAGGACAGGAGCTGCAAACGCGGTTTGTGGCAGGATATGCGGATCGGTTGCATGATGATATTGAAGATAAGCTGACACTTCCCGAGTTTGCGCCGGTGCAAAAACCAAGTGTGGGCAGCGCCGATGCCGTAAGAGGTAGTGTTCCACTCGGAGGATCAGGAAGCGGGTCAGTGTCTGCGCCGCCTGATGTTGATGGTATTCGGGACGAAGTATCCGGCGCTCAATCGCGAGGCAAAAAACGGGTTGGGACGGTTCAAGATGCGCTACAGAAACGCACCCGCAATGCTCGCGGAGCTAGCGCTGAAGCAGCCGATGATGTTAAGGAATGGAAGTGATTTAGATTTGGATGAGACCATCGTAAATTGCGACAAATATTGCGAAAGCTAGGAAAGCTATGAAGAATACGATCAATCCAAAACGTCCCCAAGGATCACGCCAAGTCTTTTTCCAAGTATAAGCGGTCAAGCTGTCCTCCGCGAGTGCACGATCAAGCTCCGATAAGCCGGGCCAGTTTTTTTCGTCAACAGATTGAGTCTTTTTATCCTCGGTCATTTTTCCTACTCCAAGTTCTTGGTTCGGTAAGGACCAAGCCCCCTCTTCTCTTCAGCATAACCGAAAACGAGAGGATAGTCATTTTGAAAAAGCACTGTGCAAAAGCGGCCAACAACATAATGAGACTTGAGTTTGTGGCCGAACGCCTCATTATCCAGAAACTTACCTGCCATTGAGCACCGCGACGGAGACATCTGGAATTGATTGAACTACTTTTACTTGGCGCAAGCATCGTCGCGGCTGGCGAAACCTTTGAATGTACGCCCATCCGTGTCTGGGACGGTGATGGACCTATCTGGTGTGCGGAAGGACCTAGAGTGAGATTGTCTGGCATCGCTGCGCGTGAGATGGATGGTTCTTGCACAAGCGGTCATCCTTGCCCCGAGTCGAGCGCTATTGCCGCAAGGGATGCACTAGTAAAACTGGTGGGAAAACCCACCGGAAAATCAAGAGAAGGACATATCCTGGTGTCCGGTCCCAAGATGATTTGCCGTTCCGATGGTCGCGCAGGGGGTTCTCGAACCGCTGCCTGGTGCATATCACCCAAATCTGGAGATCTTTCGTGTGCGATGACTAAAGGTGGTTGGGCGCTGCGATGGGACAAATATTGGAAGACGCACCGCTGTGATGGATAGTCGGGTCTCCTTGCAAACAAGAATGGCAAATTTATTGTTTAGCACGGAAGTTTGCTTCTTCGCCTGGATGATTATCGGCTGGCCGCTTTGTAACCTGGTTCAAAAATTGCTTTAATCTCGCAGGTGGGATGTATGCTATTTCAAAAATCGAGCATTGAGATAAACGCTACCAGTTCTTTGACCTCAGTATCGGATAATGTCGTTGGGACAGTATCTTCGGGAGCAGCTTTCATTCTTCGGTAAAAATTTGATCGCTCTTGGATGCTCATTTTTTGAAAGTTCGCCACTCTCAGTGGATCAAAGTGAGCGACAATTGCCTCATCCAAAGTTCGAAGCGATCCGGAATGGCCATAAGGAGAAGTCTTGGTCGCGTTGTAAAGAGGTGGCGTCCGAAACAAAAAACGATCAGAAGGGTTAAACGTCACATTGTAACGCCCCTCATCATTGCCAAAGCCGTTTTTTCCAAAGCCTAATTGAGGAAATGGAATTGAATGGAAATCAAAATCCGAAAAGTACGGGCCGTTGTGACACGATGCACATCGACCTCTTCCATAGAAAGTTATGCCGCCGTTCAATTCATTTTGCGTGATTGGGCCATTTTCAAATACAAACCGATGGAGTTTCGTTTTCTTAACTCGGAAATTATGCCGAATGAACTGAGCTACAGCATCACCGATTTCACTAAAGGTAAGGTTTTCTAACGGTTTTTGGTAAGCCTTTGCCAATTGAATGCCCAAGTCTGGATCTTGTCTGACTCTACCGGCAAGTGTATTGAAAACCACTTCTGCCGATCCAACATCCTCCGTCACTAGGTCTTTACGAACCTCCGGGGTATCGGCTATCATTTCGCGAAGCTCTACAAAAGGGAGGTGCACAGCCACTACCAAAGGGTCAGAAGATGGAGCAAAATCACCAAACTGGCTCACCACTACCCCGTTTTCAGATTGTACTTTGCCATCCCAGAAAAAAGTATCAAAGTTAGGTCCGCCACGCCCCCAAAGCGGCAAAACATTGCGCGGAATAATCTGGCCACCGCTTGCCATTCGAGCACCGCCTTCGCCCGATGCACCTGCACCAACTGCATTGGGCAGACCGTCGACTGACCCGAATTTATCTAGATGGCAGTCCTGGCAAGAAATATTGCCATTTAAACTTAGCGTTTTTGAAGCAAATAGCTTTCCGCCAATACTACGTTTGGCACTATCTGTCTTCGATTGCAGTGCGCCAACAGATACAAAACCATTTTGAATTGAGGCTTTCCGCAAAGTTTCGATTCTCAGCGTGTCCGTTGCCGGACCCATTTTTTCTTGAGTATAGCTTCCAGATGATTGTTGTTCACAAGCGCTGGTCAATGGAATGAGCAGCAGGTAGAAAAGTAACTTAAAATCGAATTTCATGGGTTGCGACAACTTCTTCCAGATCGGTACTTCGCTCTTCTACGGCTAACAATCGCATTTTAGCTAACTCATTTTCCCTCAAACCCCACTGCATCAAACGTTTCTGATATAAATCGTAGTCCTGACAGATGAGCAATCCAACTTCAGCTGAATAGAGTTCGCTGCCAACATCATCCGAAGACCTTTGGGCGCTACGTTGCCGCGCTTGTAAATGATCTCTCATGGCAACGTCGCATTTTTCCACAAGCGCTCCATATTCCGATTGATTTGCAAACATCACTGCCTGACGCCAAATCGGCATAGCTACCCAGGCCATTGCGACACCAATGAGAAGCACGATCAAATGAGTAGTAATTCTATTCCGCAACAATTTTAAATGCATCCAAAACTTCTGGAGTGATTGTGCCTGTTACCTTGAGGTCAAAGTCTGTCTGGAATTTAACCAACGCAGCGCGAGTTCCCGAACCTGCAATTCCGTCGATTAACCCGGTATAGTATCCATAGGATTTCAGGCCAATCTGAACGCGTCTTACAACGTTTTTTATCGCGTCATCCTGGGGTTTAAAGAACGTATTTGGAGCAATTGCGGGAGATTGAGGAAGCACCGAACTTGGCGGCGTACTCCTCGTATTGCGCGATGGCTTAGGCGCAGGGGTCGTTTTCGGACGGCGGATCGGGGGAGGTGTATATACTGGAGACTTAACCCTACCGCTGGCCCCGGACCGATGGCTACTATGCGACGAATGGCTTGAGTGGGATCTATGCTGTGCTAGCTGGAAAGAATGTTCTTGTGCAAACCTCTTGATAACAGCATCGCCTTCAGGATCTTTTCCACCGGAAGCGATATTGTTAGTTGCAGCAGATTGTGCAGTTGGAAAAGGCATAATGCCGGCCATTGCCAACGAGGAAATCAGAAACTTTCGTTTACTCATAATGGAGAAACTTCATCGAGCATTTCGGCAGGATGCCATTCAAAAAATCCAGAACAAGTTTCCTTCTTGCTGCACATCAAACACTTTTCCCCAAAACGCTGTTTCCAGTCAGATATTGAATTTACAGCAAAATTGCGATGAAATTCTGGCAAATGACAAAGCGGCACGTTGAATAGCTTTGTTGGTATACCGAATAAAGAAGCGACATCCAGTGATTGGGCAATTGGATTGAAACTCTTACGAAAGTCGACGTAAAGAGAGTCCCATCTATTTCTTGCAAAACCGATATTTTCTAGCTGCATCACGGACCATTGCTCGATAAAGTGCAGCAAGCCTGCAATATGCCGCGCGAGAGCGGGGAACGAATTGAGATTGGTTTGAAGCACAACAGTTCTAAGTTCAATTTTAGCGCCGGACAAAAGCAACGTATCAAAACTCTGATGCAATCGCTCATACGCTCCTGTTTTAGCAACGATTTCATCATGTTCAGCGGCATCATTGGAATATAACGGGATTCCCCAAACAACCTTTCGGAACAGTTCCTGACGCAATTGACTGATGTCGCTTGTTTCAAAATGTTGGCCATTGGTAAGGACATGAAATTTCAAATCCGGACGTGCTTTCAACACCGTTTCGAGAAGTTGAAAAACCTCCTGTTTATACAACGTCGGTTCCCCGCCGGTAATTCCGATTGTTATGCCGTTGTCAGCTAAAAGACAGGCCTGAACAAATAGACCGAAGCGGTCGTGATGGGTTTTCTTTGGCGGCTGGGAGCACATCACACATAGTTGATCACAGCGTTCGGTGACTAACAGTGAATTTTGAGTGGAACCAGCCCTTATAATGCGCTCTGCATTGCCCGCAGCAGGCGTCACAATTACGATATCACCATCCAAGTCTTGAATTCCGGGTCCAACGATCTGGAACAATCCGTTCTCGCCGCTGAACACCGATTGACTCTCGCTACTTTCGATGCACCAACTTTCCCATGGAGAATCTGTCCGGTTTTTCGACAATCGAGTTACGAATGGTTTCTCGGCATCCGAAACTGCGGGAAGCATTAGCGGGATCATATTGACTCGCCCAATGTAATTGAATCTCCACTCAACCCTAGCCAGTGACGCAACGAATATTGGACTGCATCTTCATTTGAATAAATCAGAGAAAAAGCCAAATCGAAAATACTCATGTGGCGCTTGCAGAAGTTTGTCTCGTGTCTGCGTAGGTCGATCCGGCCATATCTTGAAATATCGTCGATTATGTCGCGTCCACAATAGGGCTGGTAGACGCAATTTTGACAATCTGGATCATCTGCATTTGTCGATGCTTCGTTGAGTGCTCGTCGTTCTGGAGAATCCCAGCCGGTAGCTATATCGCCTATGGTCAAATCAATAATCCCCGATCGTGAAAGCATGCGAGCCTCATCTGTTGGGTAAATCTTGCCATCAAAATCAACGACAATATAATCTACGCCGACGGGATTGGGGCTACGCAGGTCCACATGTCTATCAAGGCCTGGCTTGAAAATTCGATTCAAACAATGACTGAAATAAGTCTCTTCAATCACTTGATCGCGATTGTCCCAATTTCTCGCAATGAGCCTGTGGATGAATTTTGAATAATACGCACCCCAATGACCTGATTGTTCGATGGATTCCGGGTGTTGTTTTCTGGCAAAGCCTTGATAGTTGATTGGTCGCAGATAAATGCTCGTAAAACCGCGCGAAACGAATGCCTCTACAAGGCTATCAATCTCGGGAGGATCATTCGGATTGACAGTTGGTAACGCGGAAATTTTGCCTGGGCCATATCGCTTGAGAACTAAACTCAAGTTTCTTTCGAATTGTGAAGTGGATGCATCATCTTGAGTTCTTTGAGCCTTGTGAGTAATTAACGAACCATCCAACGACGTGCTAATTTGTACATTCTCTCTATTGAAAATAGTCAAGATTTCTTCATCAAGTCGCTGCAAATTGGTACATATCACGGCTGTCATGTCGGGAATATGTGATCCTGCGTCTAGGACTGCACTTATAAGATCCGGTCTCAATGTGGGTTCACCGCCCTGAAACTCGATCTTGAGTGACCGCCCTGAAAACTGTTTGATCAAGCCAGTTATTTGTCCGAGTGTCGCTTCATCCCAATCATAGCCTTCGGCATTCTCATTGGCCCGCGAAACCTGACAATAGCTGCAAGCGAGGTTACAACGTAACGTGGGGACCAAAATAAGATATTCCAAACCTTCAACGTTTGTCTTGCGACGTGCCTGAGCGAATAGCGACGCATGCTTTACCAACTTACTGCTTTTTATAAGATGTCGCTTTTGCAGGAACTTCAGTTCCTGATCAGATAACTCATTGCTACCGATCCGGCTCAGCAGGTCATGTTGACCTTTAAAAAAACGACCTTCTTCATTTGCAAAAATGTGACGATCGGAAACTGTGCGCGATCTTAAATTCGGAAGACCGTCCAATTCCTCCATTCCAAGAATCCACCCCTAACGAACTACAAAGAAACCGACTGTAACTGTTCAATTTAATAATACAACTCGGTCAATCGGCAGCATGTAACTCCGTCGGTTTTTTCCGGGCAGATCTTGATCCTGATCTGTGCATTTTAATGTCGATATTTGCCAATTGATCTTCCACCTTCGTCAACTCCCAAATCTTTGATCAACAAACGAAAAGTCTGGGACTTACACAGCGCTAGAGCCCTGTTTAGACCTTCCTTATTCGAAGATGTTTCTGAAACGAGAAGTCAGGAAGCGAACAGCTGACCATTTGCGTCTTGATGAGTGAATTCGAAGCGAATAGGCCGAAATCTAACTGATTGCTGAAGCCAAATAGCCGTTGTTCGTCCGTTGCAAATCGGAAACACCATTGGTGCTTTGTGATGCCTTACAAGCTGTTTCCAGTTCCTATTATCAATACCCGACGGGTTTGGAGAAAAACCCGGATGACTATGCCATTCGCCAAGCCAATCTACGCGCTTATGTGACTCTTTCCAAAGTCGTAGCGCACGCATTCGATGTGCTTTGGGTGAACGTATGAACGAAACTCTGCTCTGGCTGTCCCATGCATAAGGGGTGGTAGCCTCAATGACATGGAGATGCCGCCCTTTTCGAAATCCCAGCAACAAACCACCCGCTTCTAAGGGCGAATAGCGCCGTGTCGCTTTCAGCATAATTTCCAAAACTTGGTGATCGAACAAAACGCCATCAATCATCACTATCCCTCGCAGCGCAGGCTGGGCAGGCCGCAGCAGGCGAAGGTGTTGTGGGCTGCCGCTCTGCGCCCCGTTCATGATCAATCACGATTGTCTTAAGCCGTGATCCGGGCTTACCATTTGCCCATCCCAATATCATTTCGGTAGATAGTCCTGCGGCGATTGCCGGTGCAGCTACCGAATAAGGATAATATGCACCGTCCCCGCAAGTAGCCTCCTCAATAATTTCCTCATATTTGGGCTTGAGAGCAGTATAGCGCCAATTCTTGCCCGCATCCGGGCGGAGACAGCGAAAACAATAACCATCGCCAACGATGCTCAGGAAACCTTGGGCGGCCGCTCCGTTTCCACAAATCCAGCTATATAAGACCGCCTCAGCTTTGACGTCTTCGCCGTTCAGAAAGGCTTCATTGACAGCATTTTGGGTATTCCAGTCTCCGGTCGCATCAATAATCAAGTCGCAATCTTTTGCCGTATTCCAGTCATCGAATACGTCTCGGCAAATCGCACGAACGTCGATATCCGGATGAAACCGCTTCAATTCATCACACAGGGCTTCTGCTTTAGCTTTGTCTATTTGTCCAATACCAAGGTAGTGGCGACCGACGTTGCCTGCTGATAGCCCTTGACCATCAAAAAGGTATAACGGAGCATCAAACCCGGCCCCGCTTTGGACAAGAAATTTGGCCAGATGGCTCCCGAGTGTACCACATCCAATTAGAGCAATCTTTTTCCCAGCCAAAGTGTTCATACCTACAAGATTCCTTTCGGCCAAAGTCTTTTGATCACACCAAAAGCCACCAAAACGCGTTAGATTTATTTCTGATTTGCGATTGGCAATCAACTCCGGGATCTTCGCCTTCCTAGTTTTTATCGTGTTTAGGGCTATTTCTAGTCCCCTTGGAAAATCCAGCCGGACGCCCAAAACGCAATTTGGTGCGTCTATCGCCACAATGTTGCGTGCTGCCAGTGCAGCGAATGCTTGGCTATACTCGGCGTCCGTGAAGCCAGGTTGGCCTCGGAACCAGATTTCAAATTGCTCAAGTGTGAGTGGCACCTTGATTTTTCCAACGGGAGAAAGCGGTTCATTGCTAAAAATGAGTAGGCCATGGGAAAATTCTTCAGCCGAAAAGCCGCCAAACTCCGCAACATCTCGTAACCCCAAAAACGGCGTCATCCCTTTCGCTTTGAATCGATAAAAGTTAGTTTTGAGGGTCGCAGTATCACTCGTTGGTCGTTTGATCAGAATTCGAAATGACTCAATACCATCGCGCCAGTAGTCCTGATATTCAGCTGCGACCTCTGCAACACCGCGGCCTTTGTAATTAACCTCCATTGCCACTTTCGCTTGCTCTAGCACGCGTAAGACCGATCCACCCGGGTCATAGATATCGAGGGGTAGTCCCACAGCAGATGCATAGCAGATACCTGAATCGCCGTCGCCCCGGTTAAAAAGATGCCCCACGATTTCCGGGTCGAGTTGCGCCGGGTCCTTCAATTTCACTTTGGGAAGTTTAACAAATGTAATGTCAGGAATTTCAATCGCAACATCGATTGGTTTGCCATGAACGCTTATCCGTCCTTCGAATTCTAGTACAATCGCTGATTTTTCGCTGAAGCCTTGTTCCTTTAGCGTTGCGTTAATCTTACCCAGCGCCTCTCGCCGGTTCATCACCCTGAGTTGGAATTGATAATTTTGGGTGTTGGAACAGTTGCTGCCGGAAAAGCGCGAACGCTTGATGCAGTATCATTGGCAATCGTAATAATATCAGGACGGTTCGGAATACGGCGACCAAAGACGTTTCGAAGGTGATCAATCACGATATCGGGATGGCCTGTACGTTCGAGCGCGCCCTCCATTTCATCGGCAAGCGCTTCGGTTGACTTTAATATTTCGTTTCGATCAGCATCGCTCCAGCCGTTGAGACAACTCCCCTCGACGACCGGGTTGTTGATCTCTCCTCGGAAAATGTCAGGGAGAAGCTTGGCCACTTCCATAATTTGCATATCATCGCGGTCATCAACCGGATTGCCGCCGAGTTCAATCAAGGCAGCGTCTATCGCGCACATCAAGCAGATCGATGACAGTGGCGAATTTTCCCATGTATGATCGCGCCATCCTTTGAAGAACCTGCAAAGACGGCGAAAGACTGGTCCATAGCGCGCAGAGCGGGCTTCCACCCAATCGTGAAGCTGCTTGGGATCAGACTGAATCCATTTCCCATCACGCTGCGCCAGCATCACCAAATTGGTTGGTATCGCGGCCATTGATGGGAACTTGTCGGCCGTAAAAGATATCGACGCCATCCGCGCATCAGCGATTGCACTCTTCATCAACCGATACTTGTCTTCAGGGACCGAATAAATCGGAATATCAACATGTGCCCCTTTCCAAAGTCGAACACGCGCGCAGGTGTTCTTTGAACTGTCAAGCTCCCACCCATTTTCATTGCATACTGGGCTCAACGTTTCCTCAACAAATGTGAAAAGGGATCCAGCTGCCAAAGCCGGATGGCTGTCCTGCATAAATCGAACGGGTACATACATACCGTCATCAAGATCGATTTCTTGGCAGTTCGGCTTAGCGGGCGAGTTTAATGTTCGATATGCGAAGCTGCCTTGCATCAGAAATTTGACCGCTACTGTTTCGGCGACTTGTTTTGCCGCCGCGAAAACAGTCGAGTCACGCCAGAAGCGTTTTTCATTTTCTAGTCTTGATGATGCGTCACGCAACGCTTTCCTGATGATCGTTCGCGCCTCCATCAGCTTGTGATGCTCTTCATCTTCAATGTTGAGTTGTGCCAGATAGCTGAGGTTTTTCTTCAGGCCGACAAAGATCGGGTGAGCGTTGGCAAGCGTCATAGGCAAATCCTCAAAAATTCGTGCTTTTCCAATCCACTTGGTGCATAATTAGCCAATTTCAAGGGACGTGAACAAAATATGTACAAAATTTTCCCGCTCAGGTCATTGACCTACTTGATTTCGTTCCTGACCTTGACGGTTTTCCTCGTAATCGAGTTGGCAACGGACGCTTTTGGATTCGAGGTCAGATTGCTTGCTATTCCCGGCATTGTCTGGGTAATTTTGCTTGGTTTTGCATTCAATCCGATCTGGCGAAAAATATGGTCGTGGAGCGCCAAAATCCCGTTCATTCCAGATCTGAATGACAAGATTTTCCCTGATTTAAACGGTGAATGGGAAATGCTCCTGGAGAGCAATTGGTCACGTCAGGAACAGATTTTGGAGGCTGCTAAAGACGGGCGACGTTCTTTCGATATCAAATCCTGCGATCAGAATGATTTGGAGCCGTTGATGCAGGTGGGCCTCAAAGCCGAGATCGAGCAAAGCTGGTGGTCGATCAAAATCACCGTGACAAATCCGAGACAGGATACTCCCATCAAAGAATCTCAGACTAATATTGTCATACCTCGCAAGAAGAGCGAAGGTCAGCCGTCATCGCTATGCTATTTCTACGATCAAACTAACGACACCGACAATCAGGCGGATGATCCGGAATTCAGCGCGTCTGCGTGCCTGTCCTACGACTATAAGAGAGATATTCTTGAAGGGACTTTCTGGACAGAACGTCAATGGCGGCGAGCGATGAATACGGCTGGCCGCTTAACCCTCAAGCGGATGTAATGAAAATATCCGGGACCAACAAAAAGTAACAAATTCAAAAATTATGTCGTAGTGGATTCCCTAACTTGTCGACGGAACAATGTTCTCGTCTCGGGTCTTCTCATCGGAACTAGCCAAGTAGGCTTCCACCCTCCTCAACGTCCTAGCCCGCGGCCTACGCCCTTCCCTCAAATCCAGAACAAACCGCGGATCACCGACAGCGCGCCTGCCAAACCGCGTCGGCGACATATGTGTCTGCTTGAGATGCTTTTCGATACGATCCAACAGTTTCATATGAGGCCTCCTCGAATCATAAATTGCTTGTGTTCTTGTTATGTTCCTAGTAGGAAGATTGCATATTGTCTAGGATAATTCCTATTGAGGGGTCAAAAGGCACAAAAGATGGATGATGTACGAGAAACTCTGGATCGGTTGATCCGCGAAAACGGGGATGATTATTCCGGTCTTTCAAAAATGCTTGGCCGTAATGCAGCTTATATCCAGCAGTTCATAAAGCGCGGTACACCGCGCAAGCTGGACCCTGAGGACAGACTTAGGCTGGCGAGCTTTTACGGTATTGACGAACAACTATTGGGCGGGCCGCCGCCAACTGGCAGTGACGGCATGGTCGAAGTCCCCGTACTCGATGTCAATGTTTCTGCAGGACATGGCGCTCTGGCGACAAGCGAGGATAGGAAAACGCGTTTTTCGTTCGATGAACGCTGGCTGCGCAAACTGACTCCGGCTAGGGGCGTCAGCCTCTCTGTGGTCCGCGTTATGGGCGATTCCATGGAACCAACCCTGTCGGACGGCGATGACGTTCTGGTGGATGCCTCTGACCATGGTTCGCGGCTGCGCGATGGTGTTTATGTTATGCGGATCGATGATACGCTGGTGGTCAAACGCATTGCACTAAGGCCCGATAGCCCGTTCATTACCATTGCCAGCGACAACCCGACCTATCCGACCTGGGAGGATATTGATCGCAGCACGGTCCATATCGCAGGCCGCGTGCTTTGGTTTGGTCGCGCGCTTTGATCAGAGGTTTGCCCTGAGATCATCTAAATCCCCATATCCAACGGCTTGCTGTGTTCTTTTTCAAGTTCTCGCTGGTCCTTTTGCGGTTCTTTGGGCGCAATTTCATTTCCTTTCGCAAGCCCAGTCGCTGCGGCTTTGCCGAGACGCTGTGTCACTTCAAGCGCCGATCTTTTTGCGCCGTCATTTTTCTCGACTGCTGCTTCCAGTTTCTCGCGGTTATCAACGATGAGCGTCAAACCATCCCGCAATCTCGTAATCGTAACCAGAAATGTCTGCTTGTTGGAAAGATTGCGCTCGCGGCTATCCATGACCGCAATCCCGCGATCAGAAGTAAGCCCCTGCGCCATATGCGCATTGAGCGCGTAAGCCAGATCAATACGTTTTAGCATGGGATCGCTATGGGGCAGACGATGCTCGATGCCGGAAGATGTTCGCAAGTGAACATGCCCAGCATCAATTGCTGTAATATTTGCCTGATCCGCGTTGAACAACCCGCGTTTGTGATCGCTGTCGGTCCAGCGAATTTTATCACCCGCATAAATATCGAGCTGCTTCTTTTCATAGAGAGCGATCTGGTCTTCAGATGCATTTGCGCGAAGCTTGCTCACCTGAAAGCTCCGCTCCCTGCCCCCACGATCTTTCAGGACAAGCTGCTTTGCGCGCTCATCGACCGAGACCACATCATATTGCCCCTTGCCAAGGCGCTGACTTCTGTCCGGAGCTTTAAGTTCAATCATCATGCCGGGTTTGTAGCTGTGAATATAGCGCAGTTCCTCGCGGGTGCTGTTGACGCGGGAGAAGGTGTCCAGTTTTTGCCCTCGTTTTCCCAGTTCACCGTTTTGTTTAAGCCCGGCCTGGACCGCTTCATTGACGGCTGTGCGCAGCGCTCGTCCTGATGCATAGATGGCGGTGGATTGCCGGTCTTGTGGAGAAAGCGCTAACCAGCGTTCGGCGGCGATTAGGGCGCTACCCTCTTTGGTTTCGGTAATATGGTCTTTCAAATAGGACATAGCCTCGCCGATATTTCCGGCCTGGGCTGAATATTGCGCGCGGCGTAATATTTTATCACGCGCGCGCAAATTGGTGATCATTTTTGCGGTATCAATGCCCGAGGCTTGCACAAGCGCGAAGGGCTTGCCGGCATCGACAGCACCCAGCTGCTTCTTGTCCCCGATCATAACCAGACGGTCGACCTCGAGCAGGTTTGCGAGCCGGACCAGTTTTTCTTTTTCAACATTGGAGACCATCGAGGCCTCGTCGAGAACCAGCACATGGTTTTTCATGGCGGCTTTGGCTTCCGTAAGAGCCTTTTTATCGGCTCCCTCCTTGAGGAGGTTTTTGTGGCTTCCAATGAAGCGCGCCAAGGTCATCGACGCAATCCCGGTATCGCGTTCGAGCATCTGGACGAGCGTATTCTGGACGGCGAGACCCAGAACCGTTTTGCCATTCTCGCCAAGAAGCTGCGAGACAGGTTTGAGAAGGCTGCTTTTGCCTGCCCCTGCAATGCCCTGCACCGCGATAATGCGATTGGACGATGATAATATCATCTGGCCGGCGGATTCCTGGCCTTTGTTAAGTGTCATCCCAAAATTGAGACCCGCGACCGCCTGCAACTGCTCGCCAGCCAATTCTGATGACAAAAGCGGCTCCGCCTTGCCCCTGCCCGCTTCCACCTGTCCAATTATGCGCTGCTCGATCTGCAAGGCATCGCGCGTGGTGACAAAATCCCGGTCGCGTCCTTTGCCCCGAACAAGCTCACCTTCCCTGACAAGTGCCCTGACGCGGCGTTCAACATGAGCAATGGATGTCGGGAGGCCAAAATCCAAAGCAGTCTTATAAACATCATATACCCCAAATGCTGCTTCGCGCTGGCTCAGATGGCGAATGGCTGAAGCGGCCGCCTGCGCTGCGGCTATCTCTTCGCGGGGTTTATTGAGGATATGCGCTGGCACCAAAGGATCTGCGGAGGGCTTTGGCCCAAATCCTTGAATTTTTTCTGCAAACGCCCTGAGAAAAATCATTCCTTTTTGCGCCAGTGATAGATTGGGGTTTTGATCAATCTCCAGTCCTGCTGCGCGAATATTGGCTTTGTCGATCAATCCGCCAAGATCGAGCTCCATCGCCTTTGCAGCTTCCTGCCATGTTGCAGACAAGGCATCCCTGTCCTTTATGGCTTCTTTGGGTGCGCGCGTTGCCAGAGCGGCAATCTTGCCAGCTTCCAGTCCTGGTCCCCGGCGCGCATCAAGTACCTCCTGTCGGCGCGTAGAAAAGGCCATAACCGCTTCGCGCGATATACCTGCGGCTTCAAAATTACCGTGCTTGCCCTGATGGGCAGGCTGATAGCCAAGCTTTTCGATTTCAAGACGAAAGCGCGCCATCGTCATGCTATTTAGAAGCGTGTTGTTCGACCAGAGCTTGTCATTATGCAGCGCCCGCCATTTTGCGTCCGGGCCTTGCGTCACATTGGCGACAACCGCGTGAAAATGAACATTGGGTTCAGAATTGCGATTGGTGTCATGCTGAAACAGTCCAATCGTCAGATTGCCCGTTCCAATGGGCTTGATCTTGCCTCGGGAAAAAACCCGCGTTTCGGCGACATTTTTCTCGGCCCATTGCAGCGTATCTGTGACCGCTGTCCGGTACGCATCGATAATCCTTTTATCGCCGCCAACCAGAGCGATCAGCGACCAGCTTTTGGGTAGCGAGAAGGTAAGATCGGTTCCGGCGCGGTGATATTGTTTATCGCTGCCCACTCGCTCGCCATTTGGCAATTCACCGCGCAGCAGAGCTTCAAAGGCTGGCGCATCTACTTGACCTTTTAAACCTAACCGCTCCGCTCCTTCTCCAATCCACTGACCGGACCGGTCGGCATCAGCTTTGGTATAATAGTTATCCGCCGCAAAATAAGTTGCAGCGCCGCCCGCAGAGCGAACATTTGAGGCAGAGAGCATAGTCAATTCCCATCATTTGGACGCGCCCTCCACCGCGCAGGTTTCACATGTCATATTCGCCGATATCGCGGTCCGGCTCATCACGCACAGCGCCCTCGCGAAGATCCCGGCCAGCATCACGCGGCAGACTGCTCAGCGACCGGGCCTTGTTTGCAGGATCGGATGGATCAGGCAGATCAGAGCGCTGCTGTTTGTCATCTTCGGGAGACGGTGATGGCGCCTGCTCATCCTTGCCGAGCGAATTACCTGGACCATCGGTAGCGGGATCCACCGTGCCATCCTTGAGTATTTTATCTCGAGGCTCATCGGGCAACTGGACGTCGGTGATTTCTTCGGGTTCCCGAAAGGCAAACTCCTTCTGATCGGCCGCAGATTGTTTGACGCCTTCTTCGTTGTCATCGGAGTCCGCTGCTGGTTCTACCTCCCCGCCGTGGCTATTTTTATCTGTCCCATCAGGCTTCGAAGACGGCAGAGGTTCTTGACGAGGTACATAGGATTGTCCGGTTTCATCGGGTTCATCAAATGCCCGCGCAATATATCCTTCGGCTAGACTGGGCCAGGATTGCGGGATCAGTTTAACCGGTGCAGCGGGGAAGCCATCGGGAAATTTTATGTAACCATTGAGGCGCGGCAAGTTCATAAACTGATCGGGTAGCAGCAATGGCTCGATCTGCCTTCTTGGGGTCAGGCTGACCGCATCACGGGCATTGTTATAGCCGTAACTATAGCCTTCTTCCATGTCGCGTATTTGCCGGTGACCGATAAAGTCCGAACACCATGTTGCCGTTTCCCGGTCAGCCGTCGCCAGGATTAATTTGGTGCGCGCAAGCGAAGACAATGTCATCGCCATATTTTCACCGTAGACTTCTTTAAGTTTGGCAAATGCGTGGATGCCAGTGACGATAGCGCCGCCAAAATTTCGGGCCGTTTGCAAACCTTTTTCCAGTGCTGGCAGCCGGTGCAATGCGCCCAGTTCGTCAATCATGAACCACACCCGCAAATCGGATGTCCGGCTCATCGACATAAGGGTATTCATCGCGGTGTCCATCCACAAGGTAAGCAGCTTGGAACAGATACTCATGTCGACATAGCGCGCGGATATAAATATGATCCCACCACGCGCGGATTCATCTTTTATCCAGTCGCGGATTGAAAACTGCGGACCATGTTTGGGCAGCAGCATTAGGGCCTCGGCGTTTGCATTAAACACAGCCCGGATCGAAGTTGCCATGCGGGCCGCTTTGGGCGCGGTTAATTGCTCCGCTACTGTGCCTTTCAAAAGCTTGTGCACATCTGTCAGGTCAGCAGTAATGAGCTTCTCGGCCAGCGCCTCATTGGTCGGCGTTCCGGCTTTCATCAGCTGCATGCACGATTGCACAAACAGCGAGCGCGCACCGATAACCCAGAACTGATCTTCGCCGCCGCCATCCTGCGGTACTATCGCTTCAGCGGCGCTGTGGAATTCGGCAATGGTGCTGCAATCATTGAACACGCTCCATTGCGGACAGCGGGCATCAAGCGGGTTTAATATGACATCGCGCGAGGCGTCATAGAAATGTTCGATAAAAGCGCCGGTCAGATCGAATATGACGGCGCGCTGTCCCTTTCTGCGGGCCTCATCTATCATCTCCAGCAGGGCAACGGTTTTACCGGTTCCGGTGGTTCCGATCAGCATCGCATGGCTCTGTTCAAGCCGCCACGGATAACGAACGCCTGCAAGTTTGGAGGGCTGGTAATAGCCTGCCGCAGCAAGACGTTCTTGCCCCGCTAAACGCCAGCGCCAGCCCAGTTCTGCTTTCATTTCCCGTGCCTGCTCGCTAGCATTATGACGAGTTATTTCCGCTTTCAGTTCGGGCAATGTTGCAAGTTGCGCGCCGCGTTCATGTTTGCTTTCTTTCGACCGGCCGCCAAAATATTCTGCCACCCAATAAAATATTATAAAGGCAGGCAGGAACAGCAATGCAGAAATGGCCAAAGCTGTGCGGAGGGCTGTCCATAATGCTTCCATTGCACGCTCGACCGGAGGGAAGTTCTGAACCGCTGAAATCGCCATTTCCATGCTCGCGCCGCCCGCAAGATCAAGATTAACCGGCTTGGTAGGATCAAACTCCATGAACCCATAAAACAAAGCATAAAGGTTCATACCCGCAAGGTAGCGCTGATGGTCGGTAAGACCCGATGTCACCATCCAATAGGAGATGCCTACCAAGAGAACGGCAGCAATGATCAGAGGAGCTTTAAGCCCACTTGCGAACATGAAACCAAAGTGTCCGAGAAGCTGGCTACCGCGCGTGAAGTTTACAATATTACGCTTCATCACGGCCTCCATTCGAAGAGGCTGGAGCAAGCCCCAATCGCTGTAAGCGACGACCATATGCATCATGGGTTTTTTGCCGAAGTGAGCTGTCCGGGTGGGCGCTTAAAATGGCATCAAGCGCTACGGAGGAAAATACAATCTCGCGGGCTTTGTCGAGGCCTTTTAGAGTATCATTATGACCTTCATCCTGCGCAATATATGCCGCCATGACAAGATCGCGAATGAATACGCTGACACATTCGCCGTGGTCATCAGCTTCCGATCTGACCCACTGTGCAAGCGGATAAGAAAGATAGGTTTGTAAACAAATATGGTTGGTCATACTCAGGTTCCTTGACGTTCAAGAACCTGGTTCACCCTTCGAAAAGCCCAATAAGAATAAATCGTGAACAAGTCTAAGTCAATCGGTTATATTTCATTATTTATCAATGCTTTGCGGCGATGTGATTGGGCTAAGACTTGCCAAAAACCCACCAAGTCTTAGAGGATTTATCTGTTACATCGGGCGATTTTGGGACTTAACCAGTTGATATCAATGAAGATAACCAAGGCAGCGAGCTGCGTACGGTGTGCACTCTTTTGTTCCCAGCTCGGCAGTAAATTTCCAGGAATTTTCTCGATTACATCATGTGGCGTTATGCCACGTGGATAGCATGGATAAAAACGCGCGCTGATGCTTGACATCAGCGCTCCACAATTACCCGATGGCTAGAATTTCAAACTAAAGCACGAGCAAAAAATAAGGGCAGCAGAATGGGGATTCCGCTGCCCCTATGTCACCCGATTTGGGTGTTTTCCATATCAACGCCAGCCCGGGTCGCAAATGGCCAGAATCGATACGGAAATTCTGAATAATCTTTATTCCTGATAGTTAGCAACTCGATTCCCGGAATGATTGTATGGAATCGCCTTTCGGCAAAGTACCTTGTATTTCTCCCTGTTAGGTTTAAGCCAACCGACAGTGCAGAAAATGTCTTTCAGGCCGACGGTCGGGGGGCTAGGTTTGAAAGACATTTTCGGCGCTACCACTTTCTGAAGCGAACAAAAATAGTGGCAGAGACCGTTTCCGGCCCCTGCCCTGTGTGCCGTCCTTAGAATTCATCCAGCAGCGCCCCATGGACAGTATGGACAACCCGGTTCATTGCCCATGTCGGTAGCGCGTTATAATCTCCTTCATCCAGTGCTACATAACCCTGGTCGTCGTCCTCAACGACATGCTGATCAAAGAAGCTGTGTAGAGCCCTCCGTTCCGCTGTTTCTACTGCCGCAAAATAGCTTTGTGCATCAAATACCGTATCTATAACCTGTGTCATACTACCTCCTGAAATTTGTCAAAATGACGACAAGTCTCGTGATGCGTGAAGGGTTACCGGGTCACAGGACCGGCTGGAACAGGCGGCCGCGAAGCGGCGATGGGGGAAACGATTTTATCGCGTAAGGCGGCCCAGCCGCCGGAGCGGTAAAATGGTGGGGCCCCGTCGTCCTTTACGCGGTGGCCCTTCGCGCATCATACTTGGACTTCAAGTGAGCAACCCCTCCCCAAATTCGTATTCCACATCCAGATTACATTCGCAAAAATCATTTTCCTACAGGTGGGACAATATGCAATTACGGAGTTTCAAGGGGTCAACACTGAGAAAAAGGAAATCTCATGACCAGAAAAACAGGTGCGCTGGCAGCGCTCAAAAAGCTTGAAAGCGAACGCGCAAAACTCGACACAAAACAGCA
>Ga0207891_1000660_pt1 | contig 20695 bp, 10 predicted proteins | sample LinPmetageLP50_FD_184061 | JGI IMG/M metagenome (GOLD analysis project Ga0207891, IMG submission 184061) | Marine viral communities from the Pacific Ocean - LP-50 (SPAdes) | ecosystem: Environmental > Aquatic > Marine > Oceanic | place: Pacific Ocean | collected 2011-08-27 | reverse complement strand
AAGCTGTTTACAAACGTTCCGTATCTTGATGACCGAACAGGTACTAACCAACCTTATGACGGGAATGGTAATTATGGCGCTTTTCCTGATACTGGTTTACTTTCAACCACAAATAATGTTTTGGCTAGTGCCTTGCAAAACGACAATGATAATGGTACCAATAATCTTTTAGGTAATCTTGCTTTGGAATATACCTTCCTTGATGGATTCAAGGCAACGGGAAAATTTGGTTTTCAATCTCAGAATTATGCTGGATGGTCTTTCCTCCCAAGATATAATCGTGGTAATTCTAATGCTGATAATAATCCTTCAGCAACCTATACTATAAACCAAAGCACCTTTAATGAATATCTCGCTGAAGGTTTATTAGAATACAAAAAGACATTTGAAGACCATAGAGTGGAAGTCTTGCTTGGAGTTTCTGCACAAAAGAATAAGTTTAAGAATGTTTATGTAGAATCAAGAGGGTTTTTAAGTGATGATATTCGAGATCTTGCTGCTGCCGAAGAAGTAACTAATAGATCTGGTACTTGGGGAACGGCTACTTTTGCAAGTACCTTCGGCAGAGTCAACTATACTTTTAAAGATAGATACACCCTTACGGCAACCTTGCGTAGGGATGGGGTAGGAAATAAATTTTCAGAAAATAATTTATATGGAACATTTCCCTCTTTAGCGGCTGGATGGAATATAGATGAAGAAGCATTTATGGAGAACTCTACTTTTGACTTATTAAAATTAAGAGGAAGTTGGGGTGAAACAGGAAATAGCCAAGGGATTGAGCCTTTCCAGTTCTTTACTTCTTATACCGGTGGTCCCACCAATGATAATAATGGATATGTTTTTGGTGGACAACCCGTTTCCGGGTTGGCTCCTGCCTCTTTGGGAAATCCTAATTTAGGTTGGGAATCTCAGGTTCAAACGAATGTAGGTATTGATGCTGAATTATTTAATAGACAGCTTTATTTTACTGTGGATTATTTTCATAAGTCTGCAGAGGACTTTTTGCTAAGGGAAACAACACCACCGCAAACAGGATTTACTTCAAGAACTGTAAACGCCGGAAATGTTGAAAATAGAGGTCTTGAATTACTCGTAGGATATCGCAAGAATCAAGGAGATTTTCAATTTGATCTATCTGCGAATTTCACAAAAATTGAAAATGAAATTACAGCACTAACAAGAAACCAAGATTTTTTGATTTTTGAGACCAACTTTGTTCCAAATTTTGTGGACAATTGGTTAGGTTTCACCCGCTCTTATGTCGGTGGTAATGTAGGTACCTTTTATGGATATAGGGCAAACGGAATTTTTCAAACACAAGCAGAAATTGATGAATTAAACGCTGAAGCACCAGATGGTACTTATCAAGAATCCACCGGGGCAAATCCTATCGCTCCCGGAGATAGGCGTTTTGTAGATTTAAATAATGATGGAGAAATAACGGCGGCAGACCGCGAAGTTATCGGGAGCCCTTTTCCAGATTTTTATGGAGGTGTAAATTTCAATGGCTCTTATAAAAATTTCGAACTTGGAATAGCCCTTTATGGTTCTTATGGAAATGACATTTTAAACTTTACCAGAGTGGAGCAAGAAACTGCCGGAGGTTATGGTATAAACAGTGCTTACACCAACGTAAGTCAGGAGTATTATGAAAATAGGTGGACCCCGGAAAACCCATCTAATACTTACGCTAGAGCGGTGGTAGAGGATGTGAACCAGAATAACCGGGTTTCTGATCATTTTGTCGAAGATGGTTCTTTTTTAAGACTAAGAAACATCCAACTCGCCTATAACCTATCGCCTGATGTCATAGAAAACATAGGTCTCACAAATGCTAAGATATACGTTAGTGGGCAGAATTTACTCACGTTAACCGGCTATAGCGGGATGGATCCTGAAATAGGTAGTGTGACTGATATTGATGGTAACGGAGGGGTTCAATCAAGAGGAGTAGATTTTGGCGCATATCCATCTCCTCAGACTTTCACAGTAGGTGTTAATTTACAATTCTAAAATTAAAAGTATGAATTTAAAAAAGCTAAAAATAACCAGTATTTGTCTTTTTCTAACAATGTTAGGTTGTTCTGATGATTATTTAATTGATCAGCAATATGACGGAGTAACTGATGAAATAGTATTTAATGATCCCGAAACCGCATCAGCGGTCGTCACAAGTGTTTATGATACCTTTCAAGGTGGGCCGGTAGAATATTTAACAAAGGCGGTATTTTATCCGGCTAATTTCTTAACTCAGGATTTTAAGAATATAGGCTCTGATGCATTTTTCCAAACCTTTCAAATTCCTGTAACCTTTGTGCCATTTAATAATATGTGGACTCAGAATTATATTGGTATTGGTAGAGCAAATAATGCTATTTACAATATAAATTTAATGGTTGAGGAAGGAGATATTGATGCTGAATATGGTAATAGATTAATTTCAGAATCAAGAGCTTTAAGAGGTGTGCTATATTCTATTATGGCGTCTAATTTTGGAGGTGTACCAATTGTAACCCAAACAGCTGAACGGATAGAAAACCCTGAAGCTCCTCGAAATACACAGGAAGAAGTTTTTCGTCAGGTGATTGAGGATATGGAGATGGCAGCAGAATATTTGCCCTGGGAATATCCTGAATCAGAAACTGGTCGGATTACTAAGGGAGCGGCTTATGCCTATATGGGGAGTGCATATATGTGGCTTGGAGAATATCAGAATGCAATTGAAGCCTTCGAAATGTTAGAAGGACATTATACGCTTGAGGACGACTTTCTTGCTATTCATGCAAATGATAATCAAAATAATAACGAATCAATTTTTGAAGTTCAGCTATATGACGAATCTGGTGATCTAGGTTGGGGACGTGACGATAATAAAACGTTTATTCAATCTTTTACGATGCCTAATGAAATTGGAAATGGTGGGGGATACGCAGTTCCAACTGAAGCTTTATACAATTCCTTTGAAGATGGGGACGAAAGAAGGCCTGCTACTCTCATTGGACCTGGGGAGGAACATCCAGATCCCATTATAGATATTGCTATGTATGAAAATATACAGCAAAATTTTGGAGGTATCAATACCTTAGGTACAGAAGAAGATCCTTGGACGGGTATTGACGGCCTTCCGGGGAGAGAAGGGTATTATGCAGTCAAATTATGGAGAAATCCTATTGTAGACGGTTGGTCAGGACCTAATATTTTTGGAGGTCAAAACTTAATATTTTTGAGATACGGGGAAGTGCTTTTAAGCCTTGCTGAGTCTTACCATAAAATAGGCAACGATTCAAAATCTATGGAATATTTAATGAGAGTTCGAAACCGAGCTGGATTGGAACAACCACCCCAGGGTGAACTTATGAATTCAATACTTGAAGAGTATAGGCACGAATTAGCCGGTGAATTTTCACTCTGGTGGGTTCTAAGACGCTCTGGTGACCATATTGAGTATATTCAAGATCGTTTTGATATTGCCATTCCAGAGGGAAAAGATTTAATGCCCATTCCGCAACAACAAATTGACATAAATCCAAATTTATCTCAAAACCCAGGATATTAATTAAACCATTAAGTTAAATTCAGGGTAAAGGCTCCAGCTAAACTGGAGCCTTTTTTATGCATATGATCATAAAGTGACGTTAACCGTAAGGTACTAGTCTTAAATTAATAATTAGAACCAAATAGCTACGGGGTCCATTTATGGTTGACCATAGAAGGTACTGATGCTAAGAATAGAAAATGAATAAATACATTGCATTTCAACCTCGTTCTTACCCATTGTTTAAAGATAGAAAAGAGGGGAGAGTAGAACTGGTTTTTTTGCCAGGTTTCATAGCCGTGTTCGGCTTTATTACTTTTCGGAAGCATTGGGAAAAGTTATATTTAACTTGAGAAATCAGTAATAATTACTGATTTATTCTTATGATTATAAAAATTGTAGAATCAAAATGGAGAATTAGTCTAATTATAGAGACAATAGGTCATATTCAGTATTTTTTTGATTTACTCTTCGGAAGAAGAATAATCAAATTCATAAAATTTCCCAAATCCTTTAGATTTATGCTCATCAGAGACTGCAAACATCCCTAGCATTATACCTGTAAATCCCCCTGCAGTTTCAGAGCTTAAGTATCTTACATCCATTTTATCAATAAAATTATATTCTTTTCCATCAAGAGAATATGAAAAATCATAATAATCATTGCTACCTCCAACATTTAGGTAAATAACTTCTTCGTTAGAAAGCTCAGTTATAACTTTTTCATGATTTAATTCTCCCAAAATATAGCGTAGCACTAGCTGTTGTTTAGAATTATTTTTTTGTCTAAGAAAAAGGTCGTAGTGTGATTTATGATCCATAAAAACTGTTATTCCTGCTTCATCTTTTTTCCTTGCATCTAATAAATTCAACTTTACAATAGAAGTGAAATTAATGTGTTCCTGGCGTCGTGCAATTAAAGTTGGTGAACCCTTATCGTTTAAAGAAACGGGAGATACTTTTAGGTTTATAGATCCTTCCTCATCGTTGATACTATAATTATTCATAATAGGGTTTCTAATGTAATTCCATTTATGCCCGAGTTCTTTTTTAGTGAAATTTGCTGGCTCCTTTGAATCTTCAAATGGTTGTAATGCTAAAGTTGGAACGTTCATATCAAGGCTAACTGTTCCACTTTTATTAATTACCGGCCAGTTGTCATTATTCCAAGATACCGGAGCTAAAAAAGTTTCCCTACCTAGCATATGGTGGTTCCCTGATTGAGGTCTGAAGCCCAGAAAAACTACCCACCAACTTCCGTCCTCTGCCTGAACAAAATCGCCGTGTCCGGTCCCCTGAATTGGACTTGTTTGGGTTTCTACACCGATATGGGTTAAAATTGGATTTTTAGGATTAGGTTCATATGGTCCTTCAATATTTCTGCTGCGGGCTATGGTTACTGTATGTCCATATTCTGTACCTCCTTCCGATAATAAAAGGAAATACCAATCGTCCTTTTTATAGATATGAGGGGCTTCAGGATATCTTCCTCCGGTACCACTCCAAATTGGTATAGGTTCTGAAAGTTGCTCACCTGTTTTAGGATCTATTTCAGAGAGGTATATTTGATTATCTGGATTTACGGTAAGATAGCATTTTCCCCCCTCGAAAAAGAGGGATGGGTCTATTCCCTTTTGTTCTAGCCATATTGGTTCTGACCATTCACCTTTTGGGTCTTCAGTATAAACTAAAAAATTACCTTTATGGGAAACATTTGTAGAGACCATATAGAAGACACCCTTATGGTAACGGATGGTTGGAGCATATATACCTTCTGAGATCCCTGCATTTTGTAAATTAAGCTGTGATTCCCTTGTTAAACAATGACCTATTTGCTCCCAGTTTACTAAATCTTTACTATGAAAAATTGGTACCCCTGGAAAATAGGCGAAACTACTATTTACCAAATAAAAATCATCCCCGACTTTACAAACACTGGGATCTGGATGAAACCCCTCAATAATGGGATTTTTAAAGCCCTGTGCGTTGCAAAGGACTATCGCAAAATGGAAGTAAAGAAGAAAAGGAAGTAGTCTGCTCATAGGTATGTGAAATCTTTAAACTTTTAGATATAATTACTCAGTTACCAAACTTGTAAATCCTGCTCCCTGTAATTGCAATGTAATCGAACCATTTCGCACCGATAATGTTTCCATTAATTCGTTTGATTTTTCTTTGTTAGTAAGGAACACCTTCATTTTGCTCACTTCTTTAGGTAAACCTGTTATTGTTACTTTTCGGGTAGCACCTTTATTTACCAGGTGAATAGCATAAATGCCTTTTTCCTTATCACCGTATGCAGCAGCAGTTATAGCATCATTGCTAGTGGTGATGGGAAGTGCGTAAAGGCCTTTTGGCGTATTACCTAATTGCTGAAGATTAAAAAATCTTTGAGTTGGATGTAATTCTTCTTCAGTATTCCCGAAAATACCACCGCCCGACATCGGTGAATAATCGGCGGTAAGCTGCCATTGTAGTATTGTTAAAGGTTGGGCTTTGTTTAATATCTTTAAATAGACATCAATTTCATCTAAAGCATAGGTAGGTTCTTCCAAAATTTGAGGATAACGCCATGCTCCAGCATCTATGCTCCCTTCCCCAATAAAGAGTGGCTTATCTACACGGTTTGAAATATCATACCATCTTAGAAGGTTCTCATCCGTCCATCCACGCCAGGAATGAAATGAAACCCCACCAATATAAGGTCGGCTTTGAGGATCGGTAGAAGCCTTGGTTGTAAAATCCCAGCCATTGGCATCAGCAGTGTCTCCCAGTAAAAATTCAGTTTTCAGTCCATTTTCCCGAAAATAGGCTCCCAATTCTTTAATCATTTCATTGTGATCTTCCTCTGTTTGGCGAACATCAATGCCTAAATCGGCTTCATTAAAAGAGAACATAACCGTCTCTACACCATATTCTTGCTTAAGATATTTAATATAGGAAGTAAGAGAATTATAAATTTTCTCCTTTTTTTGAAGGTTGAGCAAATTACCCCGATTTCCATTCATATCTAATCCGCTTGAAGGTTCTCCGATTATTGCCCAACGGGGAGCAAACCAGGCAGCGAGAATTACTGGGATTCCTTTTTTAGCCAGGCGTTGCGCCATTTCCATAGCAGCTTCTACCTTTGGATCAAGGTTACCTTTTCTGGCTTCTTCAATAGGATCTTTACTTGAATCAGGATGCCATTCTCTCCAGGGCATTTCAACTCGTGACCAGGCAACTCTAAGATTTTTCAGGCTATAGTCGATTACCTGAGGATCTGTCTCAGGGTTTTGCAACCTGAAATTACCACCAATTCCATCGAATTTCTTCCCTTCCTGTTGAGGGAAAACTTTTAGTTCTACAATTGAATTATCAATTTCTCCAGTAGCTTTAATGCTAAAGGTATTGCTGTAGTTTTTCTTTGGCGAAATTTCACCCGAGGCAATCTCAAAATTTAACTGATAAAAACCTTCTGAATTTTTTCTGATTATAACCTTAGTTTGATGTTTAAAATCAATTACAAATTCTCTTGAAGGAACACTTACCACTAAACCTTCGGCTGGTGCATTATATAAACCATCCAAATTTCCAGAAAGATCATTACTTGAAAGTGATGATGGAGTTATAAAGTCAAATTGAGTTTCCTTTCCAAACTCTTCAGGCAATTCTATTCGAAAAAACGCCCCATTGAGATATAGAGAATCGGGAGAACTGAACTCAACTTTTATATTAGCTTTTCCTTCTTCAACATCGCTAATGGTTTGTTTCCAGTTGATGCTATCCATTTGATAGCTGAATGTTTTGATACCCTGATTCCTTTTAAAATCTATATCTTGGCCTTCTTTTCTGGTAATCCAAGCATTATCCCAATTAGATTTCATTAAAACAAGGCTGGAATTAAATTCCATTAATTGATTGTCGACCCTGATGCCTGTCATATTTCCCCAGGTTGTAAATTCGGCCTGTGCAAGAATAGAAGGCGCCCCAATTAATATAAATAAGATGGTAAATAGATTTTTCATTTTTTCATTTGAATTTTTGAATTGCTGTTTGATTTTATTTCCTTTTATCTGTTTCTCTTGAAATAGTCTTTTCGAAATTATAAATAGCTTTTACTTTTTCTTCTGAGTTTGCGGTCTGTAACCAATTTGACCATACCATAAACCAACTCCATTGCGGTTGAGCTTCCAGTATATTTGGTTTAGGTAATTGACCCACTTCGCCAAGAGCAATTGGCTTCCCGTCTGCAAGTTTTAAAAGCTCTCTATAATCTTTTTGCTCATAATCAAAGTGATAAATATCAGTGGCAAGGATGTCAACATATTCATGACCAGGATAAAATTCCTGATATTCAAAAGCCTCGTCTTGTGGTATATCCCTTGGACCATTAGCATTCCACACCCAGATAAGATTATTTAGGTTGTGGTGATTCGTATAACGTTCGTACATTAGTTTCCATAATTTTTGATAACCTTCGGGACCTCTTTTATTTCCCCACCAAAACCATACACCATTCATTTCATGGTATGGTCTCCACAAAACCGGAACATTAGCTTCCTTAAGTTTCTTTAGATGGTCTGCAACATTATCAATTTGATCCAACCACTTTTCGTGAAGTGTAGTGCCTGGAGTTACTAACTCTTCCCAATCGGCATCGCTAATCTCGTTTTGTACACTATTAGCCCAGCCATATGGAGGAGTATCCTGAGGTCTTCCTACATGCCACATTAGTGTTATTATAGCTCCTTCCCGGTGTTTTTTGATAGCCGCCTCTACAATCCTTTCTCCTGGATCGTTTTCTCCGTTCCAGTAAAAATCAGTTCCCCAAACCGCAGGGAATTTTCCGGTAATGGCTTCAACTTGATTATAAAACTTATCAGGTTCCTCATTATAGCTGTGCTGTCCGGATAGTATATTATCGTCTAAAGAATATATATAATGCAATAATTCCTTAGCTTCCTGGGTGGCATTTTTGTTCACCGGTGCTTTTTGGCTAAATACATTGCTAAAAAAGATAAGACTGATAAGCGTAACAGCGAATTTCATGTAATTTATTTTTTAGTTTATTTATTCAATAGCTTGTCTGCCGCCAGTACTAAGAATAGGTAATCTGTAGTACCTCCTCCCAAAACATATTCGGTTTGTTGCCAAAGGAATGGCCATTCTAAAAGTTCAGGAAAATCGGGACGAATTAATGCTGTTCCCGAGCCAATTCCGCCAGGAGTAAAAGAGAAATCGCCCCGGTTCATTCCATAAGCCTGGGTTAAGGAGCGAGAACCAACCCCTGATGCGAAAGAAGACGTATTTACACCGGGATGCGTCCCTAAAACAAAATTGAGTGCGTTTAGCATATATTTCTTCGGAAAGATTTCAGGAAAAGCGGTATGTAAGAAATACTGTTTCATCCCAAAATTCTGAATTCCCCATCCTGCACCCCAAATATCGGGTTCATAAGGCATTCCGTATGGAGTTTGCGCTCCTAATTTCTCTACTTCCTGGTAATAGTCTTTGACGGAAGCTTTTATAGTATTTCTGAAATTTTCATCTTGAATTTTATTAAAAATTGGGGCCAGAACCCAGCCAGTTTGCGCAATATTTTCAGCAAAAATTTTAGTATTTTCTTTTATAAAGTATTCATACTTCGCTTCAGCAGTACTTCTAAAAAGTTCTACACTTAAACTGAGTTTGTGGACGGGATTATCTGAAGTGGTAGTTTCCCAGGTTTTTATAGCAATTTCCAGGGCATCTTCAGCAAGTTCAGGATTAAAATCTTTTAGAGACCTGTAAGTGGCAGCCAGGGCCGCTGCACTTTGTAATTCCCTATGCGGGTTGTCTTCGGTAAACACCCAGCGATCATCTGGCGCGCCATCCTGGCCTAACGGAATTTCTTTTGAAGTACTGGTTTCTTTATAAATCTCTCCATCAGAGTGGTTTACCGGGTCTCCCAACAAAACATATTGATCTAAAGTAGGCACAATCACCCCACGATAAAAACGGCCCAAAGATTTATAGCCATTTACAATATGTATGGTGCCGTGTTCTATTTGCTGAAGAAAATCGGGCTTTCCATCGGGTTGTAAAATATCTACGGTTTTGGATTTTTGGTTTATGGTGGTATTATCATAATCTTCCTGAAAAATCTCATAAATATGGGAAAGTCCGTGGATGGTAGAAGCCTGGGATTCTATTCTAAGATCGTAATCTCCGGCATCGTGCCAACCACCGGCATCAAGTCCCGGTACGTGTTCGCCAGGTTCAAAATTGGTAAGGGTTTCATGGCCTTGCAGGTAACCGTCAAAATGATTGGTATCTACCGGTGCCATCCTGGCATCGTCCAAATGGCAGCGCCCGTGCCAGATTTTATAGCGATCATTTACCAACATATGGCACATTTGCACCGGTAAGAAATACTCTAAAGTAGGTTGCCATATACCACGCTTATAGACATTTTCGTTAATTTGAAAAGCTTCAGTGATATAATCACCATATTGTATCACATACATTCCGGGATCTTTGATATTGGAAAAATCCAGCTGATAATATTTATATCTAAGAAACTCACCCCATATTGAAGGATCTTCTGAAATTACCTCGGTTAGACCACCTTCATTATTTAACCTTAACAATTTCGCCTCTTTCAGGTTAGTATCATTTTTATCGGTTTCTATTACGGCAATTTTTTCCTGAGCGGGGTGATAACCAACCTGGGAAATTTGAACTACGGGATCGTATGTATAATCTTCCAGGGTGTTTGGAGTAATAAGCCATTCAATAGCATTTTTGGTGGTTCCTGAAGGTACTAGTGACCTAACCACAAACCAGCCATTGCTATGCTGTGCACGGCCATCTATTAACTCTAAATTATTTTCTTTTAGGGTTTCAATTTTTAAAGTTTGCCTGGGTGTTCCAGGAGCAATAACGAGTTTTTTTCCCGTGGCCATAGGTGCTATTTGGTATTCACCTTCATCATCATAAGATCCCGGACCGTTTGCCTGCCGGTTAAAAAGACCAAATTCGTTGTCCATATAGTAGGATTTTCCAAAAAGATAACCAGGAAAGAATTCGATATTCATACCTACTTTGCCGATCCATTCTTGGGGCAAAGCTTCATCAAGATCGACTACAATCTTAAAGGATTTTCCCTGAGGAATAATTTTTAGATTATAAGAAAACTCCAGGTCGGGATATTCAATAGGATTAAATCCTTTTCTATTTTTGGCTTCATCGGGATAAGCCATTTTTACGCTAATTATATTTTTTTCTCTGTCCACGACCCGTTCTCCAACTTTTGGTACCGGTTGCCATTGCCCGGGAGTGGGTTCCAGACGTAAATCTCCGTTGGTGGCGACTCTAATTCCATTTTGAATAATTCCAACCCCGCCCTGATGGCTTTCAGGATAAAAATCGTGCGCAAGCATCACATTTAATCCGCGCATTTCAAGGTATTCCTCATCGTTAATCCTTAAACTTTCGCCCTGGTTTTGTGCAATACAAACTTTCGTTAAAAAGCAACACATTAGAAAGGTGTATGTTTTCAATTTCATTCTTATAAGATTTAGCTATAAAACTATGGAGATAGGTTAATAAGGATTTATACTATTTTATCAATTCATTATATGAATTTTTCAAAAGTGTATAAGGCAATGGTTTTCTTTTATCTTTAAATTATCAAAAATGAAATTTAACGATATTAAAAGTTAACAATGAAAAAAATTATCCTATTAGTGAGTTGTTTTAGTCTTTTGTATGCCTGCAATTCAAATAAGTCGAAAAAAGATAATAATGAAGTAGAAACAGAAAATTCAAACCAGGCATTAATTGCTGAATTTGAAACTGCTGCAGATAAAGATTTATTAAAAAAATGGTATCCATTGGTAATAGATAAAGAAGACGGGGGGTATTACAGTCAGGTAACGCACGATTTTAAACTAGGTGAAGAGCATAATAAAATGGTTGTTACTCAGGCGCGCCATATTTGGACAAACGCTAAAGCTTCAAAACGAAATCAAGAAGATTCTTCTTATCTAAAGAATGCGGCCCATGGTTTTGAGTTTATGAGAGATATAATGTGGGATGAAGAAAATGGCGGGTTTCATAACCTAGTGAATAAAAGCGGAGAGCCTATTATTAAAAAAGGAGAAGCTAAAACCGCCTACGGAAATTCCTTTGCCATTTACGGTCTGGCAGCATACTATGACGCTTCTGGAAATGAAGAAGCACTTGATTTAGCGAAGAAAACCTTTAGGTGGCTTGAAGAACATAGTCATGATAAGAAATTCAAAGGGTATTTTCAGCATTTAGAAATGAATGGTACACCAGTTATAAGAACTGCCGAAATGGCTTCGACATCAGATATTGGTTATAAAGATCAGAACAGTTCCATTCATTTATTGGAAGCATTTACTGAATTGTACAGGGTGTGGCCTAATGATCTTGTGGGTGAGCGTTTAGAAGAATTACTTTTGATCATTCGGGATACTATCGTGAATGACGATGATTACATGAACCTATTTTTTGAGCGGGACTGGACTCCAGTATCCTTTAAAGAAAACTCTAAAGAAGAAATTAAGAAGCATTACTATTTAGATCACATTTCTCCGGGTCACGATGTGGAAACTGCTTTTTTAATGTTAGATGCTTCTGAAGCTTTAGGACTGAAAAATGATAGCCTTACCTTGCAAACCGCGAAAAAAATGGTTGATCATAGTTTAGAAACCGGTTGGGATAAAGAAGTAGGTGGCTTTTATGATGGCGGTTATTATTTTGAAGGCGAAGATGAAATTACTACTGTGAATGATAAAAAGAATTGGTGGGCACAGGCAGAAGGCTTAAACACTTTATTGATTATGGCTGAAAAATTTCCTGAAGACGAGACTAATTATCGCAAATATTTTAACGAATTGTGGAGCTATACTAAAACATATATGATGGACCAGGAGCAAGGAGGCTGGTATGAATGGGGAATAGATAAAACCCCAGATGCCAAAACGGCAAAAAAAGGTCATATTTGGAAAGCAACGTACCATAATTACAGAGCTTTAAGTCACGTGGCGGATAGGTTGAAGGAAATGAGATAAATTACCTAGACTATCTCATAAGCTGTGTAAATAGAAAAATAACAGGGGGCGCCGTCCCTGTTATTCTTTGTATAATTTTAAATGTTACACAGTTTGAATAAAGAAGATTTATTCAGTGTTGAATTTTTGAAGTAGTTCAAAAAAGTGGTGATGAGCGCCATGGTTTTTTAAAACAATTGCAGAAACGTGGCATACAGAAAATGTGTGAAGCGGAATTCGATGGTTATTTAGACTCTAAGATATAAGCCATAAGTCCAATACTTCCAATAGCCTCTATTGTTTTGATTAAAAAAGTTACGTGCCTAAAGGAAGCCACTATAATTCGGTCAAACCCTATCAGGAGTTGGGGTATAATCTTAAATCAGTTCCTTAGGTTCTATGAAAAAAGGGTCAGACTTTAAAAAAGTCTAACCCCTGTTATTTTAATTTTACATACTTTACGGGAAAGTGCCCTTCTTTTTTACTCGATAATCGAGATAAAGTGCTCCGAGGCTTGCCTTTAGATAGAATTAAATTATATTTTCCAATCTTAATGCTTCGTGAACTTACTACGAAGTAGTTTACTGATAATATTTATTCTATTCCTTTGGGCTAAGCCTAAAAGTAAGCACATCGTGTGCGGAAATTCGTGCTTTTAATTTTTTGTCTGTATCCTTCAGATTTTTATCTCTCCAGATATCTTCAACTTTAAAAGTTGTTTCGTTGAAATCTACAGCATAATCAAAATCAGGGTCTTGAATTTTGTGTTTTTCCCAGTCAAATTCAACGTTCTTTTCTTCATCAGCACGATTCAGGAAAGTTACTGCCCATTCACCGTTGGAGAGTGGCTTGAACCAGGTTTCCAGACCATCTTCAGTATTGTATTTGAATGCCTGCACTCCAAGAGAGTCCTGGTTGATAGCAATCATTTTTTCATTGGTCAGAATATCTACTGTTTCAGGAGACATTTCGCGCAAATCATTTCCTGCAATTAAAGGAGCTGCAAGCATGCTCCACATAGTGAAATGCGCACGGTCTTCACTAGTGGTCATCCCATTACCAACCTCCATCATATCTGGATCATTCCAATGCCCGGGGCCGGCATATTTTCTCAGTCCCTCCTGCATATCTAGAATTTTTAGGACTCCCCAGGATGACCAGTCTCCATGATCTTCTTCACAATCCCAGCAATTGTAGATATCTCCAGTTGTTCTCCATGTATGTGCAACATCTTCTGCCCATTCCCAGGGCTGATTATCGCCCCACTCGCACATCGCAAAAAGAATTGGTCTTCCTGCAGAATATAAAGCATCCCTCATGGTACTATAGGCGCCAATTGGGTTAATATTTTCAGTATTACACCAGTCATATTTTAAATAGTCTATTCCCCATTCAGCATAAGTAATGGCATCCTGGTATTCGTAACCGCGACTTCCTGGTTCCCCCGCACAGGTTTCTGTTCCGGCATCAGAATATATACCTAATTTTAGTCCTTTAGAGTGAACATAATCAGCTAGTGCTTTCATTCCCGAGGGAAAGCGTTCAGGATCCACTTGAATAAAGCCTTTTTCATCCCTTTCTCCATGCCAGCAATCGTCAATAATTACATATTCGTACCCGGCATCTTTCATTCCGCTTGCCACCATGGCATCGGCTGTTTCTTTTATGAGGTTTTCATTAATGTCGCAGGCAAAGGTATTCCAAGTATTCCATCCCATTGGCGGGGTATCTGCCAGGTCTTCAGATTTTTGGGCAAAGCTGTTTAAACTTAAAAGTAATGCTAAAAAAATATAAGTGTTTGTTCTTATCATTATTATTGATTTTTTTGATTAAAAAAAATTCCCTGAAAAAAAGATCCCAGGGAATATGGCTAATTAAATTTGTATGGTTTAGTGTTCTTCAAAGCGCACATTATCTATGGCAAAATTTAGAAGTGTATCGGCTCCTTCAAAGGCCATCCCAAATTCGGCATCTACCAGGCTGAAATCAGGCTGGTTTAATACAGATGCGGGAATGCTGACTGTGGTCCAGCTTCCACCGGTATCAAAAGCTTCACCGGTATCGTTCCAGGGCTGCCAATCGTAAAATGCATCAACACCTGATGTAGCATTGAACCTTATTCTTATCATTCCCTCACTTATTGGTTCCAAAGTATAAATATCAAACTTAAGGTTGTAATCATCTAAATTTGAACCCACCATGTCTGCACCAAAAAAGGTATCATCATTTCTCCAAAACAGATCTTGCCAGCCGGTTCCCCCAGTCTGGAAATTAGTTCTTCCGTAGTTGCTTCCGTCCAAGCTAATGGATGGATCATTCTCTACAGTTGTATTTCCCCAGTATGGATCCTTACCATCCCAGTCAAAAAAGACAGCTTCACTATTTGCTACCGGCTCTGGCCCGCCACAACCCGGGGTATCGAAACGCACATTATCTATAGCGAAATTCAGTAAAACATCGGCACCTTCAAAAGCCATCCCAAATTCGGCATCTACCAAACTAAAATCTGGGACACCTAACACTGAAAGAGGGATTTCAACAGTTTCCCAACCATCTGTGGTATAAGGTTCCCCGGTATCGTTCCAAGGCTGCCAATCATAAAATGCATCTACTCCGTCTGAATCATTAAACCTAATTCTAAACATTCCTTCACTAATAGGCTCTATTACATTAATATCAAACTTCAATACATAATCCTCCAGGTTATCGCTTACCACATCAGCGCCGTAAAAAGTATCATCATTTCTCCAGAACAGATCCTGCCAACCGGTTCCACCGGTTTGAAAATTGGCTCTTCCATAGCTACTTCCATCTGGGCTGAGAGACGCGTCATTTTCAGAGGTTACGTTACCCCAATAAATACCTTTATCATCCCAGTTGAAGAAAACAAGTTCTTCATCTCCAACAGGGCACTTTCCTCCTTCGTCTGAAGGTATTCCTAAAACAGGAACAAGGCTATTTGGAATAAGCACTCTATTTATTTCGTGAATTAAGCCATTTGTTGCACCTATGTTGGAATTTACAATTCCGGAGGGTATAGCGTCTTCAAAAGAGGGTCTTAGCCTTGCATTTTCCCCAGTTAAGTCGGCAGTTATAATTTCTTCTTCAAACAAGGTGTTTATTTCCCCGCCATCGGTAAGCTGGCTGCTCATTAAAACACCTTCACGTAAATGGTACATTAAAAGGTTTGAAAGCGCTTCCAATTCTTCTTCAGATTCAAAATCATTCAAGCTTTCAAAATTTGTGATTTGTGCAAACAAGGCTGTAAACGCATCGTTATTTGGAACAAAAGCTGTTAATTCCTGTTCTTCATCTTCTAAAATACTGGTTAAACCAGCTTTTTCAACGGCAGCTAGAAAGGAAGAATATCCCCTGTCTTCACTACGTTCTTTAAGGTTAAGCGTAGCTCCTAAAATTTGTTGAAACACATCTTCTGGCAATAGCACCTTATCTACACCGTGTACAACGCCATTTATTCCTTGGATATCGGTCGTGGTAAAATTGGTATTAGTGTAACTAGCATCAGATATCACTGCATCAGCACTAATTGTTAGAATTTCTCCTTGAAGAGTTGTTTGCTCGGTTTCGGCGATTACCGCTGATAAGGTATTAGCTCCGGAAACCACATGATGTTCTAAAACCTCCTGCAGGATGTCAGCAGGGATATCGCTAAGGTTTTCCCAACCAAAAGCTCCGTTGAGCTGCATCATGAAATTTTCAAAAGCTGCATTTGTAGGGGCAAAGACCGTAAATGGATAAAGTTCATTATCAGTAGCTGTGGTTGATAAAGCTTCATCAAGGCCAGCTAGTTCAATAGCTTCCGAAAGCATTGAGAAATTAGGGTTCGCCTGGGTATGATCATAAACAGTGGGGGGTAGAAGAACACCATTTATTTGATGTAAAACACCATTCGTAGACCCTATATCTGAGGAGTTTGCTATTACCGAAGCAGTTCCATTAAGAGATATACCACCCTCTGTATTTAAAAATAAACTTAGATTGTTCTCTTCCGGTCCTATAGCCATTGTTGCAGTATAGCCTGTTGATAAAGTGGAGGAGAAATCGGCAGTAGTAGTACTTAAAATATGATTAAGTAAAATATTTTCTAATTCCGTTTCACTTAATCCTGAGATCTCAACCTCATTAAAAGCACTGTTATTAGGAGCAAATACGGTGTAGGTGGTCGTACTTCTAAGTGTTGAGTCTAGTCCAGAACTTTCTAAAGCTCCGTAAAGGCTTGAGAGATTCTGTGTCTCACCTATAATTTCACTTAAATTTCTTGGATCATCACCGAGTTGCGGGTATATCTCATCGTCCTTATCGCAGGAAACCAACCCTGCAATAACAGCTAGAATAACCAGGTAGTATTTTTTTATCATTTCTATGGGTTTTAAATTCAAAAGCATTAATAGGCTTTACAGAGATTTAATTTCAGTAAAGCCCATTTTTTAAAGGCTACAGGAAGCCAAAGTCGTCTATATAGAAAATATACTGAGCTTTACCAGTGCCTGAAGATTCCTGAAAGTCTATGCGATTAATTACCGCAGGTGCTCCTCCATTAGGGAAGAATTCCGAAAGCGGAATAACGTATTTGGTCCATTCTCCAGGAATGAGTTCTACTGTAACCTGTCCTGCGAAATCGTTAATTGCAATATTAACTGAATCTCCCGGGTCTCCTGTTCCGTACAAGGAAACCGTGATGGATTCGTATTCATCAAAGGCAATGCTAGGTGGTAGGAATGTTAATCCGGCCCACGCTTCTCTAACACTTTTTATAGAATACTGTCCGAGAGCTTGTTCTTCGGATTGAAGTTCAAAAGTACCTCCCCATTGGCTCATTTCCCAATCTGGATTTAGATCGTCTATGTAAATTGAATAACTAAACCCATAAGAATCTGATTGTGCGGAAGCCCCCCTTGAAGTTTGTATGTTAATAAATGCCTGTTCAATTCCAGATGGAACGGCAACGGTAACTTCGGATTCAGTTACTGAAAGAATTTCGGCTTCTCTTTCTACCAGGTTTCCAGCTTCTTCTGTTCCTGATGTGAAAATAACATTGGATGTTTCCGAAAAATCACCACCCAAAAGTGTTACGGTCTTTATACCTTCCTCCGTAGTACTCTCCGTGAAATCAGTGATCGTCAATAAAGAAAAATCATATTCTGTAGTACCACTAAGGTTTTCTACCATCATAATGTTATCCTGACCAACATAAGGAGCTGTCTCTGGTATTGTAACAAAAGCCAATTCATCTGTGCCCAGGGCCGGATTGAAACCTGCTCGTTCCCCATTAAAATATATGCCTATTATAGAACTTAGGTTTTCACCTCTTATAATATAGGTGTTTTCTAAAGTACCTTGTGTTACTGGAACATCTTCTCTTGCTTCGCTAACACTGGTAATTACAGGCGGCGCATTGTTATTCTCAATATCTGGCGTGTCGAATTCGTCACTACAAGAGGTAACTACTAAAAGTAAAATTAATAGCGTGAAAGAAAGCGAACCGATTTTTATATTTTTTATATACATAATTTAGTCTTTAAAATTATTGTTCGTCATCAAAATCATAGGGTGCCGGTGCCTCAAGTAAAGCTGGATTATTTTGAGTCTCATTACTTGGGTACGGAAATGTTAAATCTTCCATATTTGGAGTAAACATTTCAGAAGTTACAGTAGGTGGTGTCGTATCATTATTAAAAGTTCCTCGCTCAGTTTGAGCTAAGAAATCTAGAGCGAAATCTGGTCCCCTTCTAACTACATCATACCAAAACTCAAATTCAAAAGCTAGCTCAATCCTTCTTTCTTGAAATATATCTTCTATCGTAGGGTTTTCTATATTTTCGAGGCCAGCTCTTCTTCTTACTTTATTTAATGATTCTTTTCCTTCGGCAACTGAACCTCCGCCCATCAATGCTGCTTCAGCATGAATGAGTAAAAGCTCGGCATAACGCATAATGTAAGTGTTATTAGGGTAACTTTGCATTTGGCCACCGCCATTAGTTTCCGCATTTCCCACGACATATTTTTTAATCCCAACATTTGTACCCTGATGATTGACATTCTCTGAAACCGTATATCCTCCGTTTAGATCAGGGTAATACGATCCCGGATCCATAATAGTAGCATAGTAGCGTAAATCCTCATCTTCATAAGCTTCCTGGAGGTCTATGGAAGGTCCAATTGCAGACCACCCATCTGAAAAACCAGTAATACCTGCCTGAGCAAAAAGGGATTGTATAGCATTCCCTTCTGCATACTGTCCTGAAGTTGACCATTGCAGAGAGAAAATAGATTCTGGATTATTATCATTTGCAGTCAAAAATAAATCATAGTAACTCCCGGTAGGATCACCATCCTCAGCATCACCTCCATATAATTTGAATTCACCAGAATTTATTACCTCATTGGCTAGCCTGTATGCTTCTGAATAGTTCTCTTCGTAGAGGTATATTTTTGCTAGCATCGCTTTGGCTGAGCCACTTGAGACTCTTCCGTTATTTTCATAATTAGAACCTCTTGTTTTTTCTTGTAAATTATCAATTGCAAATTGATAATCACGTTTAATAAATTCATATACGTCCTCAACTGGATTACGAGGCACTACAGGCTCCAGGACATATTCAGTATTGTCAGCTATAATTGGAACAGAACCAAAAATCCTTACCAGATAAAAGTAAGCTGTAGCCCTTATGAAACGGGCTTCTCCAAGCGCATTATCTACAACCTCCTGGGGAACATCTGGCCCCACTTCGTTAGGTAGGGTGTTTATAAGGGTATTTGACTGTGCAATTACGGCATATAAAGATTCCCAGGATTGCGTTAGTGTACCGTGCTCGCCCGTAATAGCGAAGTTGACAAAATCTGAGTTCCTCGCATCCCAGGTACGACCATTTCCAGAACTTAATTCTCCAATAGCCCAGGCTACATTCGATATAAAATTAAACCATGGTTTGGAATATAAATGGTTCGTAGAATTTGTTACCTGATCCTCGGTATTGTAAAAAGTATCTGCACTATAAGAATCTTCTGGCGGACGATCCAGGAAATCTTCACTACAAGCAGTGAATAATATGATTGCGGCAAAAAGTACAGTTAATTTTTTATTTATAAGGTTCTTCATCATCTTCAATTTTATAATTCAACATTTAATCCAAGGGTATATGTCCTTGGCGATGGATAACGCCCGTTGTCTAATCCCTGTAACAAGGCATTTTGATTATAGGCGCCAACTTCGGGATCGTAACCAGAGTAATTTGTAAAGGTGTATAGGTTTTGGACACTACCGTAAATTTTAAGGTTGTTTAGCCCTATTTTTTCTGCGAAATTTGAAGATAAATTGTAGCCCAGGGTTATATTTTGAATCCTTAAATAGGAGCCGTCTTCAATATATCGATCAGAAATATTGATGTTTGGGGTATCATTTCTGGCTAGACGCGGCGCAGAAGCATCTGGGTTATCTATGGACCAATAATCCAAAACCGAAGGTGATTGGTTGACATAGTAAAGATTTGCCGCGGTTAAAGTCCTGTCTACTGCGTTAAAAATATCATTACCATAAGATCCTTGTAGAAAAACAGAGAGATCAAAATTTTTATAGGAAAGGCTATTTTGAAAACCAAAGGTAAAATCCGGATGAGGATTTCCAATAACCGTTCGGTCATCATTATCTATTAACCCATCGTTATTAATATCCTGGTATTTAATGTCCCCCAACCAAGTAGTGCCAAAAAGGGCATCTTCGAATGGTCTTCCAAATTGTATTGCCGCTCCCTGGAAATCTTCAGTCGTTCTAAATAAGCCTTCTACTTTATAACCATAGAACATCCCTACAGGTTCACCAACTCTAGTCAGCGTTATATTTTGGTTAGAGTCATTTAGGCTTATGTCCCCATTTATTGTCAAATCTCCGAGCAACTCGTTTACCTCATTCTTATAATGAGAGAAAGTTAGGGTGGAATTCCATTGAAGTTCGGCTTGTGGAGCAGTACTATAAGCAATTGTAAGGTCAAGACCCCTATTTACCATCTCTCCAAGGTTAACCCAGGGAGCAGTAATAGCACCTGGAGAATTTCCGCCGGTAATAAAATCTGTTACTGCTAGTTGATACAGAAAGTCA
>Ga0207891_1000650_pt1 | contig 21252 bp, 16 predicted proteins | sample LinPmetageLP50_FD_184061 | JGI IMG/M metagenome (GOLD analysis project Ga0207891, IMG submission 184061) | Marine viral communities from the Pacific Ocean - LP-50 (SPAdes) | ecosystem: Environmental > Aquatic > Marine > Oceanic | place: Pacific Ocean | collected 2011-08-27 | reverse complement strand
TTTTACACTACAAAGATGCGATGAAAATCAGGACGAAAGAATGAAGATACTGCCTTGTGGCTTGTCAATTCTTCCCTAAATAGTAACTTCAAGCTGCTTTTTAAAGGCAGTAGGGGAAAGGCCTGTATTTTTTTTAAACATCCGGCTTAGATGAGAGGCGTCCTCAAAACCCACTTCGTACGCAATTTCTTTAGCTGTTTTATCGGTATATGATAACTGTCTTTTTGCTTCTAGTATAATCCGGTCATGGATAATTTGCAAGGGACTTTTTCCTACTTTAGAAAAATTGTTGGACAATGTTTTAGGGGATTTAAATAGCTTTTCGGCATAAAAAGAAACACTGTGGTCTTCCTTAAAATGTGTTTCTACCAGCAGGTTAAATTTACGCAGCAAATCTACTTTGCTCTCATATATAGTAGCAATACCTTGATCTTTTTTTAAGAGCCTTGTTGTTTTAATGATATAGCGCGCCATGAGCATACGCAGCATTTCAGCTTGAATGGGGTCATGGTGCTCCATTTCATCTATAAAAACTTCGTGCAATATGTTATATTTTTTTTGCTCTTCAATTGGTAAATCAATGATAGGGATGTGCTCATTGCCAAAAAACAACAGGCCTGCACAGCTCACTTCTTTATCATGATCTTTAATGCAATAGAACTCACGGTTAAACTGGTAGACGATACTTTTTTCTAGCGTTACAACTTGTACAAATTGAATGGTTGTAAGTGCAATGATACTATGTGGACGGACCGTAACAGGCACACTGTCTACAATAAGAGATGCAGGTGTCGTAGTAGTCCTAATAAAAGTGAAAAGTTCCAATTGTTTCGACTCATCAAACTTTTCTAGCAAGGCTTCATCCCCTATTTTAAAAAGGGCATTGGTTGCAAATTCTGTGAAAGTTTTAGTCATGTTGAGAGCGCTAAAATATTTGAGTGTCTATATAGTCTATAAACGATACAGAAAATTACAAAACTAAATACAGAGTAACTTTAATCATGTTTATTTGCAATGGCTATCTTTTTAATGTAAAATGACCCCTAAATTCTTTAAAGTCTCCATTTTCCATATAGTTAACCCGAAACCAATAGTCAGTTGAGGGAAGCGGGTTGCCTTTGTAGATGCCATCCCACCCAGGGTCTTCAGGTCTCAATTCTTTTAATAGTTTTCCATAACGATCAAAAATATAAATCTTTGCTTGAGGTGAAATATTTCCTAAATTTTTAATGTGCCAAGTGTCATTAAATCCATCTTGGTTTGGGGTAACAAAACGTGGATAATCTATTATCGCAAGTCCGGAGATGGTTCGAGTGCCACAGCCATTTTTATCTTGGACGCTAACCTTATGAATACCTGGTTGAACATCATGAAAAATATTTTCTGCTTGCCCACGACCATTGTTAAGACTAAATGTATAATTACCATGGCCTTCAAAATTAACTTGAATGGAATGTGTTTCAGAAAAGGCGTTAGTTATGACTTCTGTTTCAATGTTAAAAGCAGCTGATGATAAGGTGACTACAGTATTTTTACTACGATCACACCCTGTGATTTTATCTAGTACTGTCACAGAATAATTACCACTTTGCAATACAACAAGTTGAGGGTTGGTTTCTCCTATTATAGTTGTACCATCAAAAGTCCAAACAAATTCATACAAAGAGGCTGACAAGCCAGTTTTTAAGACAGGGGGGGATTTTTCACCAAATTCTTCAGCCGTCGCGTTATTTTCCATGTCTACACACAGTCTATAGGTGTCCTCTAGGTTAAATTCAGGAAGTAAATTCACCTTTAAGATAATCTCATTAACATAAAAACAGTTTGTATTCTTATTGGTGATTCTGGCAAATAGTTTTTCTGGGTTTACAGTATTAGTATATAGAAATGGTACTGGCGAAACATTGGAATTTGCATTTTCAAGCGAATCATAGTAGGTGATATCAAAATTCACAGGGTCGCCACCCTGTAAAATATCATTGATTAATGTAGTGTCCGTTAGATCGAATGTAGCAATACCATCATTCTCGTCAAAAGTGTCGCATATTGTAAACCGAACTGGTTCAGGTGCTTCAGGTAATTGAATTTGAACTTCGTGCTCATTATTATTTTCATCATTCTCGTCAATAATTCCCATTCCTGTTCCGTTATCATCGACCACAACCTTTAATGAAAACGATCCTGAGATATCGTCTGGGATCGCTATGGTTATGCTTCCATTTTCAAATTGATTGCTCGGTAAGAAAGTTTGGGTTTGAGTCTGCGCAATTAATAAGTTGTTAATGTAAATAGCAATTGGCGTATTGGCAGATAACAATCCAAGTGTTCCTTGATTTGTTACCTTATAATCCATGATTAGATCTTGGCCACCGCAAAATGTTACGTCTAGGATTTCAACTATTGCATCTAAGTCAACCTCACTATGGTACGAAGCTACAATATTGTTTACCATCACAAAATCAGCACCCGAAGTAAGTGCAATTTCCGCACTGGTATCATTGGCATTAATAAAATCTTGAATACTAAATAAATCCATGTCCATGTTATACAATTCATCACTACCAGTATAACTATTTGTGCTGTTAAAAGCGTTATCTGATGGATTTAATGGGGGATCACTAATCACATTTCCATTTACTAGAAGTTGCTCTGTGATACTCAGTCCACGATCCCCTTCCCAGGTGAGAAATCCTATTTTCGCATTTTGAGGGTCTGTGATAGACAGAAAGTCGAGTGTTATATCGAGTGGGCGATTATTATCCACAAACTGTAGTCCATCAAAAACAGAGACTTGTCTCTTTATTTGCAGGGATGGGTCTTCATAGATAACAACAACAGACCAACCGCCAAAATTAGTTTGATTGTCACAATATAAGCTCACATCTAAATCCAGCTCAGACAAGGTATATTGGCCTGTTGTATTAGCAGAAATAATAGAAGTCACTTCAGCAAAGGCAGAAAAAAAAGGCAGACCATTACTATTCACGTTAAAAGTACGATCTGGTGTTATTACAGATTCGTTCAGTTTAACTTCAAAATCACCTGGGCCGGAACCTGCCCAATAAAGATAGGCCGATCTCAATGTAAATTGGGGGTCTAAGGTGAAATCTGCACTTGATGAACTTAAAATATCACAAATATTATTTACAGAATTATCAGCAAGGTTTAACGTATTGCCAAAAGCAGTAAAATCAAATGTGCCATTAAATTGCTGAAACAAAGAGATATCTTGTTGAGAAAATATGGAAGTTGGAAGTAAAAAAATTAATAAAAAAAAATGTTTTCTCATTGTGTTCAAGAACGAAAGTTAGAAATTTAAATTAAAGGCGTCAAATATAAGTTTTAATTATGGTATCATCATGGCAGATAGCAATTTTGAACTTTATGATGGTGTATCAAATTAGATTCAGTTTAAAATTTCGATAAAATTGTAAGAGAAAATGACATGGAATATCACAATTACGCTTTTTGTAAAATAAATTTGGAAGTAACCTCTTTAATATGCCATATTTGTGACCTAATGAAAACCAATAGCTTACTTATATACCCAAAAGAACTGAATTTTCAGTGGAAATATCGTGCGAAAATAGATTCGAGGATACGGTATAGTGCGTTATGTAATTCTTTTTGAGCTGAAGTACACATCAAAATAGACAGATTTACTAGCGTCCAATACATAGGACGCTTTTTTTATGCCATTTTTTTAAAATAATTTATTGAAAAGTAAAAAACACACATACAAGCAATTTGAACGGTAAGCAAAAGAGAGACAGCGCCTTGCAAAAAGTTTTAATACTCTGTAAATAACAGACAGGGAAAGAACACCCTAAAAATATTGTAAACAATTGGAAATCAATAAAGTATATTTAAAATAAATTTGTGTGCTTTAAAAATACTTCACATATTTGCACCGCAGTTTTGAGGAAAACAAAAGTGCACCAACAAAATATTAACTAAAATAAGAAGCCATGTTTTTACTACAACGTAAACAGTACCCAATAAGGTTAGATTGCCAAATAGGGCACCCGCTTCGAGATTTTAAATAGAACAAATTCTTCTATGAGAAAATCCGAAGCAAACACAACTGTTTCGGATTTTTTTATGTCTAAAAACGACTTCCAAACATTCCGTTGCAGTTTTAAAAATAACTTAGGAGGTATTTCCTGAGATCACTATAAAATTTAAGAAAAATGGAATCAAATATAGCAAACCTATACGTATTTAAAGCCCTGGAAGCATACCCATGGGAATTGGCCAAAGCAGTAGAGTCATTAAACTACGCACTGTCATACGAACCAGAAAACGTGAGGGCGTTATGCCTTATGGCAAAAGTGCATAGCGAACAACTAGGCGATAATGAAGCGGCAAAAAATTTATACGAACGTGCATTGACCGTGAGACTCGATATCCCGCAGGTATATCCAGAGTACATCCAGCTTTTATTGGAAAATGAAGATTTTACCGAAGCACAGAAGTTGATTGATTTTGCCAGTACGGTAAAAGGAATAGACAAAGGAGGAATCAAAGTTTTGCAAGCACAATTGTTTGAGATAAACGGCACTTTTGAAGCGGCAGAAAAGGTTTTGAAAGAAGCACAAGATGTAGGGTTGAATGCCGATTTTATCCTTTTTGTTGATGGAGAATTGGAGCGCGTAACCAAAAAAAGGGAGCGCCAAAATCGAAATCAAAAAGAAGATTCTTTAAAAGAGGTTAAAGCAGAAACTGTTTCAAATAAGTGGATGCACCGTTTAAACGGATTATTATAGTCGGAAATTTTGTCTTAAATCGCCGAAAAGATCGGTGAGATCTCAGTGACCGGTAACGGCGGTGTGGTATCGCAGTTAAAAGAAATATTTGCTACTGGCAAATAGCCTTGACGGGAGGTGAAGCACCTAAGAATGAATGTTCTTGGGTGCTTTTTTTATACTGAAAATCCAAAAGCTTTCTTAAAGCTGCGTAATTTTATTTACATTAGTAGAACCAACAAAAAACTCATGTTAAATCGTTTATTTCAATCGCCAGGAAAGCAATATAGTGCACTCAATGGGCTCTATAGAACCTATAAAAAACCATTCTTGACCGAAACCGAAGACGTGAGACTGAACCGTGATATACTGCTAGATATATACCAAGATTCGGTGGTGGCCACCTATCAAACGTATGGTACGGAAAGAATAAAAAAGAAAAACCCAGATCTTAAGTCGTTTCTTTTTGGAGTTTGTTGGGGCAAGATTGAAGAAAAAATAGGCAATACTTCCGTAGCAAAAAAAACGACCGTACCGTATAAAATAATTAAGCTAGAAGACACCGTATTATCACCAGAACAAAAGCAATTAGAAAAGCACTTTATAGCGCTTTCTGAAAATGTTCAGCAAATTTTTAAACTCTATTATTATGAACACCTTTCTAACCCTCAAATTGTAGCACAAACCAGCAATACAGATGTGAAAACGGTGGAAAGTTTGAGAAAGCGGGGATTAAAGCGTCTTCTATCCCAGATTAAAAAGTAACTATGGAGCGGGAACTACAGGAACTTATAAGGAGCTATCTCAATAAAAGCTTAGACCCTTCAGAAGAAAAAGCGTTTGAAAAAGCCTTGGAGGAAGACCCCGTGCTACAGGAAGAGGTCACGGTATTATCAAACTTACAAGTTGTCATTAAAGAGCAGGAACGTCTTTTATTGAAAAGTAGATTACAGGACTTAGAGCAGCAAAAATCTCAAAGGAAGCCACTAATGGTATTGCTTATTGCAGCCTTTATACTGGTCATTGCACTGCTCTCAACGGTAGTGTTTTGGCAAGAAGAAGTAACACCCCAAGAACTGTATACAACCTATTTTGATGTATACCCTAACAATCTACGTCCCACGGCAACAGGCGATATATCTGAAGAAACACAACCTTTTTCAGAGTACGAGTTAGGCAATTATGACGCTGCCGCAAACGGATTTCTTGTGCTCATGGAAAATGGTGTGCAACCAGATCTTCAATTTTATTATACCATGAGTATCTTGAATACTGGTAAAAGTGATGATGAGGCTATCATGCAATTGGTTTCCCTAGAGAATAGCAATACAAAATACCTTCCGCAAGTGCTCTGGTATTCTAGTTTGTTATATCTTAAAAATAAGCAATTAGACAGTGCGCGTACACAGCTTATAAAGTTATTAAACCATCCCGCTTTGTATAAAAACAGGGAAGCAGAACAGTTATTAGATAAACTCGATTAAAAGAAGATCGACTGTGCCATGCGATAGGTATTGGCATGTGCCTCGATAATAACCTTAATTTCGGGTGAATACCCACCGCCCATACTTACTTGCACGGGAATGTTTAAGTCTTTGCAAGCTTGTAAAACAAAGCGGTCACGTTCTTTACAACCTTCAATCGTGCAGGACAATCGCCCCAATTTATCGGTTTCCAGAATGTCAACGCCACTTAGATAAAAAATAAAATCTGGTTTTTCAGTAGCTATTAACTCAGGGAGGGTTTCTTTTAAGATAGACAGATATTCCCTATCACCGCTACCATCTGGAACCGCAATATCCAGATCGCTTTTTTCTTTTTTAAAAGGATAGTTGCCCGCGCCATGCATAGAAAATGTAAAGATCGAAGGATCGTCTTTAAAAATCACAGCAGTTCCATTGCCTTGGTGCACGTCTAGGTCGACCACCAAAATTTTTTCAACAGCGAAGTTGTCATGCCGAACTCGCTTCGGCATCTCTTGAGCCGTATTCCCGTAAGTACTTAATAAATATTTAGCTCCAATAGCTTGATCATTAAACAAACAAAACGCTTCCCCATGATCGGGATAGGCGTGATGCGTGCCACCCGCGATGTTCATGGCGATACCGTGTTTTAGCGAAAAATCACAGCACTCAATGGTGCCTTGTGTAATGACCTGTTCTCGTTCTACCAGTTTTTCTGAAAGTGGAAACCCTATTTTTCTTGCGGCACTGGCTTTTAAGGTCAAGTTATTTAGACTGTCAACATAGGCTTTATCGTGAACGGCAAGAATGTGTGCTTCTTCAGGGTAGCCAGAAGGCTCAAAAAAATTGTTTGCTACACAGGTGCCTTCGTGCAGTAATTGCGAATGGAGCAATTCATATTTGGACATGGGAAAACGATGCCCAAGCGGAAGGTTATGTTTAAAAATAGGATGGTAGGCTATTTTGAGCACGGTTACATTTTTATCAAATGGAAATGCTCGTCTTCTTTGTCATAATACCCAAAATGAATCGCACCTCCTATTTTTAAAACAGTTTCGGCCCCTATCCTTGGGTTTTCCTCTGAAAAATGTTCGATTTGGTCAAAAATATTCGGCGATACATCACCTTCTAGGTGTTTAAAGTTTTCATCAAATACCCCTGTAACCTGAACCGTCTTAGCATTTTTATACGCCCCATAGGCGCCCGAAACACTGTTTAAGGAGGCTACAATAATAGCCCCGCCTATGCCTCCTAACATGGCACCGATTATAACAGCATCGTTTGGATTTGTAGTGATGGCACTCCCTAAGGTAATTTCATATCCGTCAGTATTTTTGAGAACAGATATGCCTACGCGTGCTGCTGTAATTTTACGTAGGAATTTTGTGGTCTTTTCCAATTCCCTATAATCATCAAAGTCACCCCCTCGTACAATAATAGGCGTGTTCTTAAAAGTAATGGGGTCATCCCTTGTTATTTCAAATGAATTGATAATTTCTTGCGATTCAATGTTTTTTATGGTAAAAGAAAGCCATTCCCGGTTGGCACAAAGTTGATAGATGTTCTCGTTATCAAGAAAACTGTTGGTTTCTATGCCTAAGGAAGACCCTTCAAATTGCGGTTTTGGAATTCGGTTTACTGTATAACTTTTAGAGGTCAAATCTAATGCGAGTAGCTGCGTAAACTCCCGATAAGAATCTGAAGTAAGGATAATTTCGTTCCCCTTCACATACAGCTTTGAAAGTGCCGAGGTGGTTAAAAGAGAGTTGGGGATTGTCGATTCTACTAAAGGAGTTTCACGTTTAATGCCTTCACTCGATGAATAGGAGACAAATTCATCAAAACCAATTGCACGTTCCTTTCGGTCGAGGAATGTATTTTCAGGGAATTCAATTTCGGTTTTTTCATGTGATAAATCAGGGTTGAACTTGTAGATGTTTAGCCGCGATTTTCTGGGTACAGATGTAAGAATATAAAGGTGATTTTTTATAGATAAGGCGCTTATAAAGTTTTCTCTCGTGATCTTAAAATCTATTACCTGTGAAAAACCAAGCTTCTCCTTAAAATCAAAAGTAAGAACACCATAGCTTCGGTTGTTTTCGGTATTCATAAAAATATTCAGTCTATCTCTTGTAATTTGATGACCAATGACTTCTTTAAACTTACTGGAGAGATCTTCAGATTTTGCATAGCCCACAAGTCTATGGGAAGATTCATAATGATACGCATGCACAGCATCCAAATCTTCCAAAATCAGATAATAATCACCGTTTTCTTCATCTACAATATTGAAGGATTGCTTTACCTTACCATGATTTTTATGCACTTTAAGCACCTCCTCTTGCGAAAAAGCAAGCAAAATGGTAAAAAAACTGAATAGGATAAAGAGGATTGATTTTTTCATGTTTATTAATTAATCGTCGCTCCATTTTCAACGCCATCTGTACCTGGATTTACAAAAACCAATTTCCCTTCGGCGGTTTCGGTCATTAGGATCATTCCTTGACTTTCCACGCCACGTAGCGCTCTTGGAGCCAGATTTACTAAAACGGTCACTTGCTTACCAATGATCTCTTCGGGAGTAAAGCTTTCTGCAATTCCAGAAACAATGGTGCGCACATCGATACCTGTGTCTACTTTTAAAACGAGCAGCTTTTTGGTTTTAGGCATTTTTTCGGCTTCCAGAATGGTTCCTACCCGCATGTCTAGTTTCGTAAAGTCATCAAATTGTATCATTTCTTTTTGTGGTTTTATGGTTGCATTTTCGGTACCCGAATTTGCCGACAACGCATTTATTTTTTTGCTTGCTTGTAATTTTTCTAATTGTTGCGAAATCTGCTCGTCCTCAACTTTACTGAAAAGTAATTCACCAGCGTTAATGGCGTGTCCTGATGTAATTAACGCTGCTTTCGTCTCAACATCTTTCCATTGGTTTTCATGCGGGGTAAGCGCTAACATGTTTTTCAATTTTTCTGAAGTATGCGGCAAGAAAGGTTCACTCAAAACAGCGAGCGCAGTGGCAATTTGAAGCGCCACATACATTACGGTTTTAGTGCGCTCCTCATCTGTTTTAATGCTTTTCCAAGGTTCTTCGTCCGCTAGGTATTTATTACCTAAACGTGCTACGTTCATTAATTCCTGTTGTGCTTCCCTAAAACGATAGCGTTCTAGCGAGCTTTCAATAACGGCAGGATACGCTTTTAACTCGGTCAAAGTTTGGTTGTCAATTTCAGTAAAAGCAGTAGGCTCAGGAACGTTTCCGCCATAATATTTGTGGGTAAGCACTACGACCCGATTAATAAAATTTCCGAAGATGGCCACCAACTCATTATTGTTCCTGGCTTGAAAATCGGACCAGGTAAAATCGTTATCCTTGGTTTCTGGTGCATTGGCTGTTAAGGCATACCGCAACACATCCTGTTGATTCGGGAAATCTTCTAAATACTCGTGCAACCAAACCGCCCAGTTTTTGCTGGTAGAGATTTTGTTTCCTTCCAGGTTTAAAAATTCGTTGGCCGGTACGTTATCTGGTAAAATGTAAGTCCCATCTGCTTTCAACATACTTGGGAAGATGATACAGTGAAAAACAATATTATCCTTTCCTATAAAATGCAGGAGTTTGGTGTCTTTGTCTTTCCAATACGGTTCCCAATCCTTCCCCACTTTTTCGGCCCATTCCTTGGTCGCTGAGATATACCCAATTGGGGCATCAAACCATACATATAAAACCTTGCCATCGGCCCCTTCTACGGGTACGGGAATTCCCCAATCCAGATCGCGAGTTACTGCTCTAGGTCGCAAACCATCATCAATCCATGATTTACATTGCCCGTAGACATTGGTCTTCCAATCTTTTTTATGGTCTTTTAAAATCCAATCTTTTAAAAAAGGTTCGTATTGATCCAACGGTAAAAACCAGTGTTTCGTTTCTTTTAAAGTTGGAGTTGCACCGGTAATGGCGCTTTTTGGGTTGATGAGATCTGTTGCATTATGCGAGGTGCCACAGCTTTCACATTGATCGCCATAGCTTTCTTCGAAGCCACACTTTGGGCAGGTCCCCACAATAAATCGATCGGCAAGAAACTGATTGGCTTCTACGTCGTAAAATTGTTCAGTTACTTCTTCTATAAATTTTCCTTCCTCGTATAATTTCTTGAAAAAATCGGAAGCCGTATCGTGGTGTATTTTTGCTGAGGTCCTTGAGTAATTATCAAAGGTGATCCCAAAATCTTCAAATGATTTTTTTATGATCGCGTGGTATTTATCGACTACTTGTTGTGGTGTGATCCCTTCTTTTTTTGCTTTAATAGTAATAGGAACGCCGTGTTCATCACTTCCGCAAACGAAAGCTACATCATGCCCCTGTAACCGTTGAAAACGCGCATAAATATCTGCAGGCACATACACACCGGCCAAATGCCCAATATGAACAGGACCATTTGTATAAGGCAATGCGGCGGTAATTGTAAATCTTTTAGGATCTTTCATCATAGATTTTATAGAAAGGGCAAAATTACATATAAATGTGCTAATTTGTGTGCTCAACAATTATTGATTTTCCTATTCATGATAACTCCAGAATTTCTTAAAAAAGGTGATACTGTTGCGATTGTTTCGACCGCTCGTAAAATTTCTGAAGCCGAATTACAACCGGCGTTGCGATTGCTCGATGCCCATGGATTAAAAGTAATTTTAGGTAAAACAATAGGTGCGACTGCGCATCAATTTGCTGGGGACGATGCGCTACGGGCTTCCGATTTTCAACAGCAAATGGACAACCCCGAAGTCAAGGCCATCTGGTGCGCCCGAGGAGGTTATGGTACGGTCAGGATGATCGATCTGTTGGATTTTTCCAAATTTAAAAAAGCGCCAAAATGGATTGTTGGCTATAGCGATATCACCGTGTTTCATAACCATCTGCACAATATGGATATTGAAACGCTCCATGCGCAGATGCCATTGGAGATCGATAAGAAATCGGAAACTACACAAGAGAGTCTTTTTAAAGTGCTCTTCGGAAAAAACTATGATATTGAATTTTCTTCTGAAATATTCAGCTTAAACCGAAACGGAACAGCAAAAGGCCAACTCGTAGGAGGAAACCTTTCGATGTTGTATTCGCTCTGCGGAAGTAATTCAGCTATAAAAACCGAAGGGAAGCTATTGTTTTTAGAAGACCTGGATGAATATTTATATCATATTGACCGAATGCTCCAAAACCTGAAACGCAACGGCATGTTAGACAATTTAGCAGGCTTAATAGTCGGCGGTATGAGCGATATGAAGGATAATACAATTCCCTTCGGCAAAACAGCTGAGGGTATTATTGCGGAAGCCGTTTCAGGGTATCATTTTCCTGTCTGCTTCCATTTTCCAGCGGGCCATATTGAGGACAATAGAGCATTGATTATGGGTAGGGAAGTGGAGTTCCAAGTTTCAGATTCAACCGTTCAGCTTCAATTTAAATCGTAAATTAGAGGTTCATTACTATAATTTTAAAATGAGATTCCCGCCTACTCGGGAGGTACTATGGCACAGCACAACGAACTTGGTAAATTGGGAGAAGCGCTTGCAGCGCAGTTCTTATTGCGCGAAGGATATGAAATCTTAGAACGGAACTGGATATTTCAGAAAGCTGAAATAGATATCATTGCCAAACATAAAAAGGAAGTGGTTATCGTTGAAGTAAAAACAAGAAACAGCGCCTTTTTTGGAGATCCACAGGATTTTGTTACCCCAGGGAAAATAAAATTATTGGTAAAGGCAGCGAACGAATATATGATTTTAAATGATCTGGACCTTGAAGTGAGGTTTGATATCATTGCGGTTTTAAAGAATAAAAAGATAGAAAAGATTGAACATTTTGAGAATGCGTTTTATCATTTTTAGCGCTCCCTAATGGGTAAATTTTGAGGTTATTTATCGACACCCACAAACTGTAATAATTCTTCTAAAGTTTCAGGTTTTGCAACGATGTGTTTTTTTGAATCAAGTACAAAATAAGTGGGTGTTCCAGTGATATTATACGTTCTTCCTATCTCATTTTCCCACTTACCAAGTCCGAGCACATGGGTAAAAGCTGGCAAGGCCACAATCGTATTTTGCCAATTATATTTGTCATCCTCTAACCCTATTGCAACAACCCGTAATTTCTCTTTTGGAATATCTTTAACAAAACTATGCACCTTAGGTACCTCTTGTAAACAATGGGAGCAACCGCTACTCCAAAAAACTAAAAAGTACTGTTCTGCAGTAGGAATATCATTCAACGATTTGGTTGCAATTTTTCCGTTCTCTTCTTCCGTCCAAGAAAAATTAGGCGCTTTGGCACCAATGGTTAGGTTTCTCACTTTAAAAACACTGTCCACCATAGCAGAGTCATTATCCATTTTTGCCGCCGGAAGTAAGTAGGTATCGGCAAGATAAATGGCAGCTTCATTTAAATTTGCCGCTAATAAGCTTGACCAAATAGTATGTAGAAATGTTTTCTGAAACGTGACATCCGTTTCTTTTAGTTGCATGGCTACGTCATCAATATTGCTTTTATAAGAAGGAAGCGCATCCTTCGGATTTATAAATCCTGTTATATACCCTAATGAATTGTCTACTAAGAAAGATGATTTTTGAAGTACAGGGTTGTTAAAAACAATGTAGTCAAAATGATGTTCCTTTCTGTTTTTTACGTAGGTGTTGAAACCTTCAAAAGTAGGGGCAATGTACATTTTATTGGCCTTGATAAAATTGAGGGCAAGATTTGTACTGGCCTGTTTTTCAAATTCTGTTTGAAGCCGTTCGATCTCTTTAAAAAGTACCATTATCTTTGCTTTATCTGGGCTTTCGGCTTGGTATTCAGATATAAGTTCGAGCTGTAATTTGCTCATTTGCGCCTCATAAGAAACTAACAATTTGTTTTCTTCCGAAGTGATGAAAGTAATCCCTTCAGTTTCGGAAAAGGTAAATTCGATATCTTCTTTTCCGTTGTAAATAATATCAAAGTTTTTCTCCTCCTGTGGAATACCATAAACTACCTTATAGATCCCAGCTACCTGAGTGCTATCCATCACAAAATTAAACGTGTTCTGTTCGTCCTTTTTACTGTCTGTGACATAAAAATTCTTGGTAGGTTCTACGCGGTAAACTATAAGGTAATTATAATTTTCAGAAGGTTCAAAGCTAGCGGTGATGGTATGTTGTGCAATTCCGGAGATAGGGAGCACTAGTAATATTAGTAATAGTTGTCTAAGCATTAGGCTGTTCTTATAGGTTTAAAAGTACATTACTTTTTACAAATTTTAAGCCGAAAATCGCTGTAAAACTTCCAAAGCACGGTTCACCGACGTTATTTTTTCAATCGTCAATAATAATCGCAGGCCATTGCGCGTCTTTTTCTCCTTTATTTTAACTATTTGTGAATGGCTTTGTACAAATTGAAGCACACTGGTAAAAGCGGAAGTTTGATAAAAATCGCTTTGCTGATCACTAATAAAATAGCCGATAAACCTTCCCTGTTTCATGATCACGCGCTCAAGACCCAATGAAATGGCAATCCATTTTATTCGTACGCTGTTCATCAAATCCACCACTTGCTCTGGCAATTCACCAAAACGATCCACTAATTCTTTTTCAAATTTTGAGAGTTCGTTTTCAGTTTTCAGAGCGTTTAATTTTGTGTAGAGATTAAGGCGCTCGGTAATATTATTCACGTAATCGTCTGGAAAAAGTAATTCGAAATCCGTATCGATAACAACTTCCTTTACAAATTTACGGTTCTTGAATTCTTTATCTGTTTCCGTATAGAGGTCTTTGAATTCTTTCTCTTTCAGTTCCTCTATAGCTTCTGCCAATATTTTTTGATAAGTTTCAAAACCGATTTCATTGATAAAACCACTTTGCTCCCCTCCAAGAAGATCACCCGCACCACGAATTTCAAGATCCTTCATGGCGATATTAAGACCGCTGCCCAATTCGCTAAACTGTTCTAGAGCAGTGATCCGTTTTCTGGCATCATCGGTCATCGCAGAATAGGGTGGTGTGATAAAATAACAGAAGGCTTTTTTATTGCTTCGCCCCACACGACCCCGCATCTGGTGCAGATCACTCAGTCCAAAATTATTCGCATTATTTATAAAAATAGTATTCGCATTAGGGACATCAAGACCACTTTCGATAATTGTGGTAGATACCAAAACATCAAACTCATTGTTCATAAAACCGAGCATGAGTGCTTCCAGTTTTTTCCCTTCCATCTGCCCGTGGCCAATCCCAATTTTAGCATCTGGAACCAACCGCTGGATCATGCCGGCCACCTCTTTTATATTTTCGATTCTATTATGCACAAAAAATACTTGTCCGCCACGAGAAATCTCATAACGCACCGCATCACGAATTGTTTCTTCCCCAAACCGGATGACATTCGTTTCTACGGGATAGCGATTGGGTGGGGCCGTTGTAATCACACTAAGATCACGTGCTGCCATTAAGCTAAATTGCAAGGTACGCGGAATAGGCGTCGCGGTTAAGGTAAGCGTATCCACGTTTTCCTTGATCGTCTTCAATTTATCTTTTACTGAAACGCCAAATTTTTGTTCTTCATCGATGATAAGCAATCCCAAGTCTTTAAAATCAACTGCCTTGCTCACTAATTGATGGGTTCCAATAACGATATCGAGCGTTCCTTCTTTGAGCCCATCGAGGACTGTCCGTCTTTCTTTTGTGGTCCTAAAACGGTTGAGGTAGTCAACTTTTACTGGCATTTCGGCCAAACGTTCACTAAACGTGCGATAGTGCTGAAACGCTAAAATAGTGGTCGGCACAAGAATTGCGACCTGTTTACCATTGTCTACAGCCTTAAAAGCGGCACGTACGGCAACTTCGGTTTTACCAAAGCCAACATCACCACAAACAAGACGGTCCATTGGGCGTTCGCTCTCCATATCTGCCTTTACATCTGCTGTGGCGGTACTTTGATCGGGTGTGTCTTCATAGATAAAAGATGACTCTAGCTCATGCTGCAAATAACTATCAGGATCGTATTGAAATCCTTTCTGAAGGCGTCTCTTTGCGTATAATTCGATAAGGTTAAAGGCAATTTCTTTAACCCGTGTCTTCGTTTTTTGTTTTAATTTTTTCCAGGCGGCGCTTCCCAATTTGTAAATTTTAGGAACCGTACCATCCTTGCCGTTGTATTTTGAAATTTTATGTAGCGAATGAATGCTGAGATACAAGATGTCCCGTTCACCATAAACTAATTTTATCGCTTCCTGTTGCTTGCCTTCCACCTCAATTTTTTGAAGTCCGCCAAATTTTCCAATCCCATGATCTATATGTGTCACATAATCACCTACTTCGAGGTTGGTCAATTCTTTTAGCGTGATCGCCTGCTTTTTTGCGTAGCCATTTTTTAACTGAAACTTATGGTATCGCTCAAAGATTTGATGGTCTGTATAGCAAACGTTTCGGTTTTCATGGTCTATGAACCCCTGGTATAGAGGAAAGAGAATAGTTTCAAATTGCTCGACATGGCCTTGGGCGTCTTCAAAAATATCATGAAATCGTTTTGCCTGCTGCTCACTGCTACAAAAAATATAATTGGTGTAACCGTCTGCCGTATTTTGGTTTAGATTATCAATTAACAGATTAAATTGCTTGTTAAAAGAAGGCTGCGGAACGGTATTAAAAGAAATGGATGTAGTAGTAGCTTTCGAACTTGAAAGATAGACCGCTTTAAAAGTTTTAAGTTGTTCGTTTAGCAACTCTGAAGTACAAAAAAGCTCCGACGGCGCAATCCTTTTTACAGGGCCTTCGGTTTGCTTGTAGGCCTCGGTTGCCTTTTTAAATAGTGTATCGATTGCACCGCTCAACAATTCTTCGTTTTTAAGACACACAATCGTTTTTGATGAGATATACTTCAGAAAACTTTCCCGGTTTTCGTCCAGCATTTTATTCTCTACGTTAGGAATGATTGACACTTTTTTAAGTTGCAACGAAGAGAGTTGCGTTTCTACATCAAATGTACGGATACTGTCTACTTCGTCTCCAAAAAACTCAATGCGATAGGGTTCATCGTTACTGAAACTAAAAACATCTAAAATTCCTCCACGGACCGAAAATTCTCCGGGCTCGGTCACAAAATCGGTTCGTTTAAATTTATACTCAAACAAAACTTCATTTACAAAATCGATAGAAACCTCTTCGCCCAACGAAATTTTTAAGGTGTTTTTCTCCAATTCTTTTTTGGTGACTACCTTTTCAAATAAGGCTTCGGGATACGTGACGATGAGCGCAGGTTTTTTCCGGGAATTGATCCTGTTTAAAACTTCACTGCGCAGTAATACATTTGCGTTGTCTGTTTCCTCGATTTGATACGGTCTGCGGTAGCTGCCAGGATAAAACATTACATTGTCATCGCCTAGAAGATTTTCAAGATCGTTTAAGTGATAGGCGGCTTCTTCCTTGTCGTTCAAGATAAATAAGAAAGGGACTTCGGTTGCTTTAAAAGCTTCGGTAATTACGAGCGACGTAGCACTACCCACCAATCCCGAAACGACACAATTCTCCCTGCTCGAGGATTGGAGCTGCTGATTCAGTTTTCCCAAAGCGGAAGACTTTTTGAAAAGAGAGCGCACAAGGCTTTTGCTCATATTTATTGTCCGCGCAGGCGGATATCTTTTATTGCCCTTTAGGAGGGTGTTTATATTGAAAGTCGGGTGACTTTTAAGTGAAGTGCAAAAATACTCCAAACCGAGTAGGTTTTCAAAAGTACAGTGTGTTTTAATCCAACTTTATCATTTTAATAACATAGTATCGCAGAAGTCTTGATTAATTTTAGGGTGATGAAAAAGTTATCTAACGATCAGCTCGCATTTTTTTTAGCCAGGGTTACCATTGGAATTAATTTTTTAATCCACGGATTGGTAAGAATTCCGAAGCTTTCAAAATTTGCTGAAGGATTATCTAAGGGCTTTGAAGAAACCTACTTGCCAGAAATTATGGTCATGCCTTTTGCTTATGCACTTCCTTTTATTGAACTGCTTTTAGGAGTATTATTAACGATTGGTTTTAAAACAAGGTATGCCGCGATGGTAGGATCGCTATTGATAGCAGTGCTTATTTTTGGTTCAGGAGTAAAGGAAGATTGGGCCGCGGTGGGTACCCAGATGGTGTATGCTATTTTCTTTTTCCTATTGATAAAAAACCTTGCCTTTAACGCCTGCGCTATTGACAATAGGAACAAAGATTAAGAGGCCGAAACTTCCAATAATTAGTAAAAAAAAGCCTTTAATAGAGGCACTTAAGATATGGGAATTAAACATTATGATGTTTTTGTAATAGGAACTGGAACGGCTGGAAAAGGCGTGGCAAAAGATTGCGCCGCCGCGGGGATGAAAGTTGCCATTGCAGATAACAGGGAATATGGAGGTGTATGTCCCAACAGAGGCTGTGATCCTAAAAAAGTATTGGTTGGTGCTACTGATATAGTACAGTTAGCCGAAAATTTAAGAGGAAAGGGTATAACCGCTGTTCCTGGAATAAATTGGCAAGACCTCCAGAAATTCAAAGAAAATTTTACAGTTGCCATCCCTGCCGCTACAGAAAAAGACCTTAAGAAAGCCGGTATCGAAATGTACCATCAATCGCCAAAATTTTTAGACGAAAATACGCTTTCAGTAGAAGGAAAAACGGTGACCGCAGATACAATTGTCATTGCTACGGGTAACAAGCCAATGGAGCTAAAAATACCTGGACGCGAACATCTATTGCATAGTGATGATTTTCTGGAACTGGAGGCACTTCCAGAAGAACTTATTTTTATAGGAGCGGGGTATGTAGGGATGGAATTTGCGCATATTGCAGCGCGTTGTGGCAGTAAAGTCACGATGATAGAGTTTGGGCCAAGACCGTTAGCCCCTTTTGAAGAGGATATAGTAAAGCACCTAACGGAAGCTTCAGAAGCATTGGGAATAACCTTTATTTTTAACGCTGAAGCAACCTGGGTAGAACATTTACAAACTAATTATCGGGTTTCCTATACACAGAATGGCAAAACGGAAACCGTGAAAGCAAAAGCAGTTTTTAATACGGCAGGACGGGTTCCTTCTATTGACGAACTTGATCTCGAAAAGGGAAATGTAGCCTTTGAGCGAAAGGGAATTTCGGTAAACGAATATCTTCAAAATACGACCAACAAAAATGTGTACGCCTGCGGGGATGTTTCGGCAAGTGGAAGTTTGCCACTAACGCCTGTTTCCTCTCAAGAATCGAGGGTTGTTTCTATTAATATTAGAAAAGGTAATAGCGAAAAGATGGATTTTCCTCCAGTACCTTCTGTAGTTTTTACACATCCACAAGTAGCAGCCATAGGTCTAACCGAAGAAGAAGCCAAGGCAAAAGGTTATGATATAGTGGTAGAATATAAAAGCGTACCACAATGGTACAACGCAAAGCGGATCAACGAAAAAACATATGCTTATAAAACCATTAGGGATAAAGAGCGAAACCTCGTCTTGGGCGCCCATATTATTGCGCCTCATGCAGGAGAGATGATCAATCTATTTGTATTGGTCATGTGTGGAAAATTAAAATGCAAGGATATCAAAGCAATGATATTTGCCTACCCAACGTGGGGGAATGATATTAAAGGAATGGTCTAAAGATGTACGATTTTAGAATTACGAATGACGAATTATTGGGGTGGTTGATGTTAAAAATAGATCGTTTGCGCAGCAACCATTTTTAACATCTTTCCGCTCCGACTTTTTTGGAATGGTTTGAAGGAGACATTAAGAATAACGAATTTTATTCCTTGCTTTTGTTTTGATATTTTGACAGGACACCCCTAAAGTCCCCTTGATCTGCCTCCGACGAATGAAGCATGATGGAGAGGAAGGCATCATTTAGGGGTGTAAAGCAATATTGAAATTTATCTTCCCCCATCTTAAATTTACTCAAAACATTTCACCAACCTTTCCAGATCTTCTTCAGTGTTATACACATTAGGGGAAACACGAATGGCATTTCCACGGTAGGATACATAGATCTTTTCATCGACCAGCTTCTCTTTGATTTTTTCCATATCCATATGCTTCGGAAGATAAATTCCGAAAAGATGGTGTCCTCTAAAATCTGAGGTTTCAATAAAACAGCCTAATTGTTGTAGTCTGCCAATGGCTGCAGCAGTGATCGACTTACAATAGGTCTGGATTGCTTCTGGCGTCCATTCAATTAGTTGTTTGATCGCTTCAGATAACATCGGCACCAAGATAAAATTACTGCTTTCGCCTACATCAAATCGGGTTGCTTTTGGCTTGAATGAGTGATTGTAATTCACAAGGTTAGAGAAATTCTCGCTTCCTTGATGGTTCATCCAATTGTTCTCTATAGGCGTACCCGTATGAAAACGCTCCCCAAAATAAGCAACTCCTAGGCTGTATGGACCCATAAGCCATTTATAGCCGCAGCAAATAAGGGCATCGGGCTGTAGTTCTTTTACCGAAAAAGGCATTGCGCCCACACTTTGGGTACCATCAATAATTAAATAGGCGCCTACCTCATTGGTACGCTCCCTAATTTTTTTTAAATCGAATTTGGTACCGTCGGCCCAATGCGTATGGGGGAGTGCAACACATTTAGTCGATGTAGAAATAGCATTGAATATTGCTTTATTCCACAAAGCACCGCGACCTTCTTTTATAGGTGGGGCGACAATGGTTTTAATTTTTATTTTCTTATTCGCCTCTAATTCTTTCCAGGCATAATAATTACTGGGGAATTGTTCTTCGAGAACGATGATCTCATCGCCAGCGCCAAACGGAATGTTAGCCACAGCATTTGCAATACCGTAGGAAACTGAAGGAACAATAGCAATGGTTTCGTGATCTGAAGCGTCAATCAACCGTGCAAATCGTTTTTTAAGAATGATTTTTTCAGAAAAGAAATCACCTTCAGAAATGTGATACGGTTCACTTTTCTTTTTGAGATTTTCTAGGCCTATATTCTCTACCGATTTAAGTTGTGGTGCCATGTAAGCTCCATTGAGATAGGTAATGTCTTTTGCTATAGAGAATAGTTCTTTTTGATGCTTCATTGGTTACTTGTTATTGAAATACTCTATACATTTTTTCGCCGGATTAGTCTCTTTATTTTTGATTGAGTGAATTAAGCTGCTCAAGATTAAAATTCCTGCGGCAACTAAAGCCGTTATTTTGATACTTTCATAAGAATCCCAATTAGCAACAGCTATTGCTATCAAAGCCCAAGCACCAACTAAAGCAAACTCTCTCATATTTCTGCGCCAAGTTACCAAGAGGTTGATGAACGTAGCAACCCCGATCATGAACAGTGTCCAGTTTACTGGGGAAAAACCCCAACCCTCCCAATTGGTACTAACCAGATAAGCGGATACGTTCGCAATACTCGCCACGGTCACCCAGCCACTATAAAAAACAAAAGGCCACCATAAAAAAACAATTCGCGAAATGGGCGCATCCCACAACTCCATAGAGTTGTTTAGCACGATACGGATTAAAGAATATAAGAGAACAAACATGGCAATAACAGACATGCTAAAGTACCCGTAGAGCCAGAAAACCACCCAAAGCACATTTGCAATGCACGAAAGAACAAACCACCAGCCCGTTTTGAGGATATAAGAATCTTGACGGGTTTTTACAAAAAGACTGCGGCTTTGATATATCACAAAACCTAACAACAATAGATAAATGAGGCCCCAAATTGAGAAAGCATATCCTGCGGGTGTAAACAATGATGTGAGACTGTTTGAAACATCGCCAATGGTTGTATTATTAATGGCTCCCGTGTTTGAAGCATAGTTAACGATCACCGTGGCTATAAAACTGATGATATTTGCTAGTTGTAATGTTTTTTTCATTTTTACAATTATTTATGTTCTACTTAACTTTGAGTATCTCTCCTTCAACTAACACATACACTTCATCGTCGTCTTGAGGTTTAAGGATGTGCTTCCCAGTAAAGGTACCAAAAGCGGGTAAAATGAGTTGTTGTTTTCGTTTAAAAAAACAGGGCAA
>Ga0207891_1000644_pt1 | contig 21419 bp, 17 predicted proteins | sample LinPmetageLP50_FD_184061 | JGI IMG/M metagenome (GOLD analysis project Ga0207891, IMG submission 184061) | Marine viral communities from the Pacific Ocean - LP-50 (SPAdes) | ecosystem: Environmental > Aquatic > Marine > Oceanic | place: Pacific Ocean | collected 2011-08-27 | reverse complement strand
AGAAGGTGTTTTTCAATCTTTTCTGAAACCGGACTCATAAACGGCGCACTCAATGCCATTACGATATGCTTATAGAGAATTAGACCGATCGCAATGATGATTAAGACCCCGATAAAATCACTTATCGCTCTAAAGGTTTCTGCGCCCCATTCCCAAAACCATAATTTTGCAATGAGCGCACCAATATTATCACTTAAACCCCATGCAGCAAGCCCTACTAATAGTGCCGTAAAAAAACTAATCGCCATAGGCACTCCGAAGTATTTCCAAAGCCCCAGTTTATTAATAAGCTTGATAGTGCCGCCGTAGGCCCGTATGCCTCTGAAGATGTTTTTTATCATATGCTCGGTTTATTCTGAAATATAAACAAATTGTCGCAAATGCTTTTTCATTTCCTCTGTGTTACTCACTTTTTTGGCATTCTTGGCCATTTCCTGAAAAAAGGAAACAATTTCAGTTTGAGTTTTATTTAAATTATTAAGAAATCCCATTCTTCCAATCGCATTATTATGCAAATCCATTGCTTCGTCCAAGGGATTGTTTTTAGTTACTTTTTCGTATAAATCGGTCACTTTTTGCGCCCAAAAGACACTTTTTTGCTTGTTCTTGGTTCTTTTTAAAGAATTTAGACAAATTAGCATGTTCCAAAGCGCATGGCGAAACGCATTGGCCGCATTACTTTTATGATGTGCTTTACCATACAACTGATCACAAATAACAAACGTCTGTTTGGTGGCCTTTAACGTTGGTAAAATTAACAAAGGATGTTTCAGAAAAAGTACAGACAGCTTAAAAAGTTGCCCTACACTCAATTGCCGAATCCTTTGCCAGATTTTCATGAAGTTACTTTGTATTCTTTAACCGCTTCAATGAATGCTCCCGCATTTTCTATAGGGATATTAGGTAAAATACCATGGCCTAAGTTTACGATATACTTGTCTTTTCCGAAGGCATCAATCATTTCATGAACCATTTTTTTTATTTCTGAAGGTGGACTAAAGAGCCTTGTAGGATCAAAATTACCTTGCAAAGTAATATTTCCTCCTGTTAACTGGCGAGCGGTTTTAGGCGAACACGTCCAATCAACGCCCAATGCCGCGGCACCACTTTTTGCCATGGTATCCAATGCAAACCAACATCCTTTTCCGAAAGCAATCACGGGCGCATCGTCTTTTAATGCGTCGATAATCTGTTGCATGTATTGCCATGAAAATTCTTGATAATCGACTGGGGAGAGCATTCCGCCCCAACTGTCAAAAACCTGTACAGCATTGACACCAGCCTTTACTTTTTCTTTTAAATAGGCAATCGTGGTATCGGTTATTTTTTGAAGTAATTCATGGGCAGCAACGGGTTGTGTGAAACAAAATTCTTTCGCTTTATCAAAGTTTTTACTGCCTTGTCCTTGCACGCAATAGCAGAGCAGCGTCCACGGACTTCCCGCAAAACCTATTAACGGAATAGCATCATTCAACTTTTCTTTCGTCATTTTTATGGCATCCATCACATAGCCGAGTGTGTCATGAATGTCTGGAACGATCACGCTATCCAGGTCTTTTTGACTTCTTATAGGATTTGGCAACCAAGGTCCTACGCCTGGTTTCATTTCCACGTGAATGTTCATTGCTTGTGGAATGACCAAAATATCACAGAACAAAATGGCAGCATCCATACCATAGCGTCTTATAGGTTGGATAGTGATTTCACTTGCCAGTTCTGGCGTTTGGCAACGAGTAAAAAAATCGTATTTGGCTTTAATCTCCATAAATTCTGGAAGATAGCGTCCCGCTTGGCGCATCATCCAAACAGGCGGACGGTCTACGGTTTCCCCTTTAAGTGCTCTTAAAAATAAATCGTTTTTAATCATTGTTTAGCTTTTTGCAATTGGCTTTTAGCCTTTAGTTCTTTTTGTTTGTATTGATTATCCATTTTTCTAAAAGCTAGTGGCGAAAAGCCAACAGCTATTTTACTTTTTCAATGTCTTTACTGCCTTTGCGATCACACTTTCTACACTCGTAGCATTTGATACAACGACATTTTCTGTATACTTTTTTGCTTCTGCTGCGGTAGTGGTACCAATGCAAAAAGCAATTGAATCTTTGATACTATTTTCTGAAATAAAACTTTGTACCCCACTAGGGCTAAAAAATAAAATCCCATCCCAATTTTGACTGAATTTTTTAGGATTTAAGACCGTTCTGTAAGTGTTACTTTCAATTAATTCAACTCCTGCTTGTTTTAACCTATCCGGAATTTCATTTAATCGTTGCTCGCTACAAAAAAAATGAAATGTGTCTTTTTTATGGTTTTTTACGATAAAATCGGCTAATTCTGCTCCATATTCGCTCATTTTTACAACATTCAGTCCTTTTTCTTCTAAAAGCAATTTAGTCTTTTGGCCCACACAAAAACATTTATGAATGCTACATACTGAATTCTGAATTGATCTTACCCCGTTCTGACTCGTAAAAATTGCATTCTCAATTTCTGAAGGTATTTCAATCCCTAAAAATTCAATTTTAATTGCATCATAGGCTACAAAACTAGCGCCTGCATGTAGCAATAATTCTCTTTGATTTAGTTTCAGTTTTTTAGTAGAAAGTATTCTCATTACTCAATTCATTTGAGCTTTGATGGTTGCCATCAGCTCTTTGCCGCCATTGGTCAATAATTCTTCGGCAGCGACAATGCCCACTTTTAAGTCATCTTCGATAAGAACGTCCTTTGCAATCTCCAGTTTTGTTTTTCCATCTAGTGAAAAAAGACATCCTTTAAACAGAATTCTTTCTGCTACATATTCTGCCAATGCTCCAATGGGCGCGGTACACCCTCCTTCCAGTTTTTTTAAGAACTGTCTTTCTATCCGTGTACATTGTGCTGCTTGCAGGTCGTTAAGCTTTGAAGTGGCTTCCACCGAAAAAGGATCCTTTTTTAATGCTACGATTACCATGGCACCTTGTGCAGGAGCAGGTAACATCCAGTCCAGTAATTCATAGGTGTTTGGCAATAGATTGATACGTTCCAGTCCTGCTTTCGCGAAAATGGCGCCTTGCCAATTAGAATCATGTAGCTTTTGTAATCTTGTGTTTACGTTTCCGCGTAGATCCACTACCGTATGATGTGGATAGCGGTGAAGCCATTGCGCTTTCCGGCGTAGACTTCCGGTTGCAATCGTACACGGTTTTGAGAAATTGACCTCGCCTTTTGTAATTAGAATATCGTCTACTGCCGCTCTTTTTAACACAGCCGTTTGAACAATCCCTTTGGGTAAGGCTGTAGGTACATCTTTCATGCTGTGGACCGCGATATCAACCGTGCCGTTGAGCATGGCAACATCAAGTGTTTTAGTAAATATACCAGTAATCCCCATTTCATACAGTGGGACGTCGAGCACCAGATCGCCTGTAGATTTAACAGGCACCAATTCTGTTTTATACCCTAACGCCTGTAGCTTATTTTGTACTTTATGAGCTTGCCACAGTGCCAGTTCACTATCGCGCGTTCCAATGCGGATGATCTTACTCATAGCGCTCGTTTTCTAGTTGGAAAACTTTACGGATGAGTGCGACGCTTTCATCGGTTTCGATGGCGTCGTCTTTTAAATGATTGGCAAAATGTGTGGTGATCTTTTGAATAATTCGATTGCTGATGATTTCGGCTTGTTCTTCGTTGAAATCTGAAAGTTTTCTACGCTGATTATCAATTTCACCCGCTTTAATTTCTGAAAGTTTACTTTTCAACGCTTTAATGGTAGGTGCAAAACTTCGGTTTCTCGCCCAAATATTAAAATCCCCTTCGATTTCTGAAATAATATTTTTTGCTAACGGTATTTGAGATTGACGGTGTTCTAAGGTGGCATCGGTTACTTTGCTTAACTCATCTAAATGTATCAACGTAACGTGTTCGTTCTCTCTTACCGTTTCTGAAACATTTTTTGGAATAGACAAATCCAATATGAGCAGCGGTTTCTTGAGGTATAATAATTCTTTAGAAATCGTGGGTTGTTGCGCTCCTGTGGCAACAATTAATATATCTGTGTTGGCTATTTCGCTCTGTATATTTGCATACTCTTTTACTATGAGATTAAACTTACCAGCGATTTCTTCTGCCTTTACCTTCGTGCGGTTCACCAAAGTGATATGCTCGTTCTTAGTATGTTTTATAAGGTTTTCGCAAGTGTTTCGGCCAATTTTTCCAATTCCGAAGAGGAGAATGTTTTTTTCTGAAACATAAGGTACGCGCGCCATGATATATTGCACAGCTGCAAAACTAACCGAAGTTGCCCCAGTTGATATTTCGGTTTCATTCTTAATACGCTTGCTGGCTTGAATTACAGCATTCGCAAGTCGCTCCATATACGCATTGAGCAGGCCAATTTTTTTTGCGCGCTTAAATCCTAATCGCAACTGACTTATAATCTCAAAATCCCCCAAAATCTGGCTATCCAATCCTGTTCCGACTCTGAATAAGTGCGAAACGGCTTCGCTATTTTTATGGATATAAGCTACTTTCTCAAACTCTTCTACGGTCCCATGGGTGTGTTCACAAAGGATCTTAATAAGCTCAAAAGGGTGTTTTGCAAATCCGTAGAGTTCAGTACGATTGCAGGTAGAGATTACAATAAGAGAGGAGATACCTTGTGCTTTTGCTGCAGATAAAATAGCACTTTGAGCTTCGGCAGAAATACTGAAATGACCTCGTACCTCGGCATCAGCCTTTTTATAGTTAAGACCAATGGCATAAAAATTACCCTCAATAGTTAAAGGTGTTTGTAAAATGCTTTTACCGTTGTTTTTCATGTAACACTATTCCCTGTAGTAATCGCTTTGCGAAACTGCGAACAAAAGTAAAGCAACAAATATCCAAAAAGTAACGCAGGAAGCATCATTTATATCGATAGCCGTTTCAAAACCATCATTTTTATCTTAAAACGGTGGGACATCAATAAATTCGTATCTTTGTAGCATAACATCTGATTGCTTATTTATAATTATTCTAAATAAATGGATAAAGATTTTTCTGCTTCTGTAAAAAAAAGTGTCGCTCAAGGCATTTACAAAGAAACCGTAATAGAAGAGGGGTTTTTTATTTTAAAATTTGACAATGAAACTGATGAAAATCAGTTATTTAAACGTGAAGTAAGTGCTAACTTTATCCAATTTCATTTTTGTGTGAAGGGTGCAGGATCCTTCAGGTTTAATAATGGTGGGTATCAATTGCCCCTACTTGAGGATAGTTCGCTTTTGCTTTACAATCCGCAGCGGGATTTACCTATTGAAGTTGCCGTGCAACCACATTCTTGGGTTATTTCGGTATTACTTCCTATTAAAAAATTTCACTCGTTGTTTTCTTCCGAAGCAAACTACATTTCTTTTTTAAGTGAAGAGAATAAAGACAAAAAATATTATAAAGATGGGCGGGTCTCACCTTCCATGGCCATAGTGCTCAACCAATTGATGAATTATAACTTGCATTCATCTATCAAAAACCTTTATTTTAAAGGAAAGGCGTACGAATTATTGAGTTTATACTTTAACCGCGAAGAGGATGTGGATATTGAGCAATGTCCTTTTTTGGTGGACGAAACCAATGTTTCTAAAATTAAAAAAGCAAAAGAGATTATTATTAACCGAATGGCTGAGCCACCTACCTTACAAGAACTTGCAGACGAAATTCAATTACCTCTTAACAAACTAAAAGAAGGTTTTAAACAAGTATACGGGGATCCAGTTTTTACGTTTTTATTTGATTATAAAATGGAAGTCGCGCGACAATTGTTAGCCACGGGCTCTCACAATGTTAATGAAGTAGGTTTAAAAGTGGGATACAGCACGGCTAGCCATTTTATTGCTGCTTTTAAGAAGAAATTTGGGACAACGCCAAAGAAGTTTGTGATGGGTTTGAGCTCTTAGTAGCTGCTCTATGTCTAGCAACTATAACTGTACCTATCTTATTATTACGTTAATCTATACCGCTATGTTTTTAACTTCAATATTTAGCGGTATTTTTGTTATTGAAACTTTTAAATAAAAAAATTGAGTAAAAAAGGAGTTCTTCTCGTTAATCTTGGTTCACCCGATAGCACAAAACCAAAGGACGTTAAAAAATATTTAGATGAGTTTTTAATGGATCCGCGTGTGATCGATGTGCCCAGATGGGCACGTATTTTATTGGTACGCGGTATTATTTTAAATACCCGACCTAAAAAATCGGCCGAAGCCTATGCTAAAATCTGGTGGGACGAAGGCTCTCCGCTTATCGTTCTTAGCGAACGATTAAAAGAAAAAGTACAACAAAAAACAACCGCTCCGGTAGCTCTCGCGATGCGCTACGGAAGTATGACCCTAAAGAAGGGACTTCAAGAATTAGTAGATCAAGGCGTGACGCATGTAAAGACGATTCCGCTATATCCGCAATTTGCCATGGCAACGACCGAAACGATCGACGTAAAAGTAGACGAACTTGTGGCAGCGTTTTTTCCACAATTAAAAATTACCCGAACGCCCGCATTTTATCATAAAGAAGATTATATCGAGGTACTTTCTAACAGTGTTGCCGACGGATTAAAAGGAGTTGATTACGAGCATATTCTGTTTAGCTATCACGGCGTCCCAGAACGCCATATTAGAAAAAGCGATATTACAAATGGTAATTGTAAAATGAATGGGAAATGTTGCTTTAAAAAAGGCTCCCCTCAACATGAATTTTGTTACAAACATCAGTGCGAAATCACAACGGTAAATGTCGCTAAAAAATTAGGGTTAAAACGAGGAACATATTCAACGACCTTTCAATCTCGGTTAGGCTTTGACCCTTGGTTACAGCCCTACACAGATAGAACGATTGAGCGTATGGGAAAAGAAGGTATCAAAAAAATGGCCGTTGTTACCCCCGCCTTTGTGAGCGATTGTCTCGAAACGCTCGAAGAAATTGCCATGGAAGGTGAAGAGATTTTTCACGAAATGGGTGGAAAAGAATTTACAACCGTCCCTTGTTTAAATGATCGCGATGATTTTGCACAACTTCTAGCCAATTGGATCGATACATGGCGAATCGTAGATACTGAAAAAGCCATTGCCTAATGGCAAACAGATCCTCCACGCTCGGTACCGCTTCTATAAGTAGTTTATTGATAAAACAGGCCGTACCGGCATCTATTGGTATTCTCGTCATGTCGCTAAACATGATCGTAGATACCATATTTGTGGGGCGATGGATTGGCCCCTTGGCAATTTCAGCCATTACCGTTGTTATTCCAGTCACCTTTTTTATAGGCGCTATTGGTCTCTCGGTGGGTATTGGTGGCAGTTCGGTTTTATCTAGGGCATTGGGTGCAGATGATGAAAAGAAGGCGCTGAGTGTCTTCGGGAATCAAGTGACACTTACTTTTTTAACGTCAGGAATACTCGCCATTTTAGGGCTTGTTTTTCAAGACTATTTGATTGAATTTTTTGGTGCGGATGAAAGTTTTAAAGATTTAGCACTTACTTATTATCGCATCGTTCTCTACGGCATTGTGATGCTTGCCATGTGTATGATGGGAAACAATGTGATACGTGCTGAAGGCAAACCAAAATTTGCCATGTATGCCATGATGCTTCCTGCCATCGCCAACATTTTTATGGATTACATTTTAATTAATGTTTTTGACTTCGGAATGGAAGGAGCTGCATGGGCTACCTTTATCAGTTATTTTATATGCTTTGCGTTTATCGTTTGGTTTTTTATCTATAAAAGTGAACTGCGCCTTACCGTGGAAGCACTCAAACTAAAACGAAAAATAGTAGGCGAAATAAGCAGTTTGAGTTCAGTTACTTTAGCAAGACAAGCTACAATCTCTGTATTCACCGTCTTAATTAATAACGTGCTCATTAGTACGGGTGATGCGCTAGATGTGGCTTCTTACGGCATCATTAGCCGAGCACTTATGTTTGCGCTGTTTCCAGTCATTGGCGTAAATCAAGGATTTTTACCCATTGCAGGCTATAATTATGGAGCCGGACAATGGCAGCGCGTGCGGGAAAGTATCAATAAATCCATATTATATTCTGGCGGACTGGCGCTTTTAATCTTTGTAATCATTATGATCTTTGCTCCAGACTTAGTCTCCATTTTTATTAGTAACAAGGCAGGACAGGATGCTGACACCTTAGCAAATAACGCCGAAATCCTAAAAAGGACACCTTCGGCTTTACGTTGGGTTTTTGCTGCTACTCCTGTTATTGCTGTGCAACTTATAGGCTCTTCTTACTTTCAGGCGATTGGAAAAGCATGGCCGGCATTACTGCTAAGTTTGACAAAGCAGGGTTTTTTCTTGATCCCGTTGATCCTTATTCTTCCTCAATTTTGGGGCGTTTGGGGTGTCTGGATTTCGTTTCCCATCGCAGATGTGCTTTCTACCCTGGTAACGGGATATTACCTCAACAGGGCGGTGCGCAAAAACTTACAAGTGACTAAAAATCCTGAAAGCTAGTTGGTTTTTCCCAATTTTAATTTAGGACTACATTTTCTGAAATGAAATTGAAAAACTATCTTTAGAAAAACTTTCAATTTTGTTACCTATGAATCGCTTTAAATTACTCCTCTCGCTTTTTTCCGTAGTTATTTTCTTCGGAATTTTTTCTGAAACCGCACAAGCCCAAAACTATGATGAAGCATTGTACGACGCGTTAGAGTATCGTCTCATTGGCCCTTTTAGAGGGGGGCGAAGTGCCGCTGTAACAGGCGTTCCCGGAAAACCCAATCTGTACTACTTTGGCGCTACTGGCGGCGGAATTTGGGAAACTAAAAATGGGGGACGCACCTGGAAGAATATTTCAGACGGCTTCTTTGGGGGTTCTATAGGATCCATTGAAGTAGCAGAAAGTGATCATAATGTAATCTATGTAGGAGGCGGTGAAAAAACTGTGCGTGGTAACGTTTCCTCTGGCTACGGTATGTGGAAATCTGAAGATGCTGGTAAAACGTGGACGTCTGCAGGGCTTAAAGAAAGTCGCCATGTTCCAAGAATCGCAATTCACCCAACCGATTATAACACCGTATACGCAGCTGTGATGGGAAACCTATACAAACCTACACAAGAACGAGGCGTTTATAAAAGTATCGACGGCGGTAAAACCTGGAAGCGCACCTTATTCGCGAATGAAAATGCAGGTGCCGTAGATCTTATCATGGATCCTAATAATCCTAGAATTTTGTACGCTTCCACTTGGAATATAAGAAGAACACCCTACAGTTTAAGCAGTGGTGGTGAAGGTTCCGCTCTTTGGAAAAGTACCGATAGCGGTGAGACCTGGACCGAGATTTCTACTAACAAAGGATTTGCCGAAGGGACATTAGGCATCATTGGCGTGACGGTTTCGCCAGCAAATAGCGATCGTGTTTGGGCCATTGTTGAGAACGAAGAAGAAGGTGGTGTATATCGTAGTGACGATGCAGGAGGAACATGGAGCAAAATTAACGATGAGCGTAAATTAAGACAGCGTGCCTGGTACTATACGCGTATTTATGCAGACACAAAAGATGAAGATATCATGTATGTACTCAACGTACGGTACCACAAATCGACCGATGGTGGTAAAACGTACGAGACTTACAATGCTCCGCATGGCGATCACCATGATCTATGGGTCGCTCCAGAAGATCCAGATCGTATGATTATTGGAGATGACGGTGGCGCTCAAATTAGCTATGATGGGGGAGAAACATGGAGCACGTACTACAACCAACCGACCTCTCAGTTTTATCGGGTAACTACAGATAATGCATTTCCGTATCGGATTTATGCGGCACAACAAGACAATTCTACGGTTAGAATTCCGCATAGAACAGAAGGAGGAAGTATTTCTGAAGACGATTGGGAGAGCACCGCAGGAGGTGAAAGTGCCCACATTGCGGTAGATCCTACCAATCCGGATATTGTGTATGGCGGTAGCTACGATGGTTTTTTAACGCGCTACAATCACGATAAAAACACCCAAAGAAGTATTAGTGTATGGCCCGATAATCCAATGGGACATGGCGCAGAAGATATGAAGTATCGTTTTCAGTGGAATTTCCCTATTTTTTTCTCGCCCCATAACCCGAAGAAACTATACACCGCTTCAAATCACTTACACGCTACAACTAATGAAGGCGAAAGTTGGGAGCTTTTAAGCCCAGATTTAACCCGCGATGTTGCCGAAAAACAGAAATCTTCTGGAGGCCCTATCACACAGGATAATACTTCGGTAGAATACTATTGTACCATTTTTGCGGCAGCCGAAAGTCCAAAAAAGGAAGGCGTATTATGGACGGGAAGTGACGACGGTCTTATACATGTTTCTCAAAATGGTGGCGAAACCTGGGATAATGTAACCCCTAAAGGAATGCCAGAATGGATGATGATCAATAGCGTTGAACCCTCGGTTTTTGATGCAGGGACTTGCTATATCGCTGGCACCAAATATAAAACAGGTGATTTTGCTCCGTATCTCTACAAAACCACAGATTATGGAAAATCGTGGAAAAAAATCACAAACGGCATCAAAGCAGAACATTTCACAAGAGTAGTAAGAGAAGACCCTAAACGCAAAGGACTGTTGTACGCTGGTACAGAAACAGGTATGTATATTTCGTTTGATGATGGCGCTAACTGGAAGCCGTTTCAGTTAAATTTACCTATTGTTCCTATAACCGATTTGGCTGTAAAAGACAATAATTTAATCGTTGCGACACAAGGGAGAAGTCTATGGATCATTGACGATCTTTCGGTCATTCATCAACTTTCCGAAGCAAATGGGAAAGAGACTCATTTGTTTAAACCCAAAGACACCTATAGAATGGGCGGTGGTTCCAGAGAAGGGTCTCTAACCAATGGAACCAATCACCCAAGTGGTGTGATGACCTATTTTAATCTGAAAGACCCAAAAGACAAAAAAATAAGTCTCAGTTATTTGAACATGCAGAACGATACGATCAAAAAATTCAGCACGAAAGAAGATAAGGAGAAAAACATTTCAGAATTAAAAGTGGAAAAAGGAGCGAATTACCATACGTGGAACATGCGCGGTAAAGACGCCGAAACACTAAAGGGAATGATCTTATGGTGGGCAAGCACGAGTGCACCACAAGCAGTTCCTGGAACCTACAAAGTGGTGTTAGAGGTTGAGGACGAAGCGCCATTAATGCAGACTTTTAGCATCGTTCCAGATAAAAATGCGGAAAGCGATATTGCAGGTATGCAAAAACAATTCGACTTTATTACCGATGTAAATACAACGGTAGACAAAGCGCATAAATCGATAAAAAAGATCCGCAATATCAATGACCAGCTTAAAGCATTCAAAAAACAATACAAGGATAACGACGAAGTTAAAGATCTGGTTGAAAGAGCCGATACATTGAGTACTCAGTTTTCAGAAATTGAAAAAGCGCTGTATCAAACAAAGAATAAAAGTGGACAAGATCCATTGAACTTTCCTATTAAATTAACCAATAAACTGGCACATTTAAATAGTTTAGTAGGTATGGATGATTTTCCACCAACAACACAGGATGTCGCCGTAAAAAATGAGTTGACTGCTGCCATCATGGAAGAGTTAGGAAAATTTGACCGTTTAATAAGTGAAGAAATTTCAAATTTTAATACTGAATTTAACGCACTAAAACTGAACTATCTTTTTATTGAAGAAGAATAGCTTCGGTACAATCTCGAAAACCTGTGGTTTTCGAAATCACTCAGCTACCTTTGTTCCTTCTTATTAATTAATAATCTTGATAGCCTCAAATTTGTTATAGCATTACCAATATTCAATTAAACTATCTTAACCAAGGTTCCTGAGTGTTTTTTAAAATTTCAACGCAAATTTTAAAGAACGTATGTAAGAACCGATATTTACATCATGGAATACAACTATATAAAAGCACTTCACCTCATCTTTGTGATCACTTGGTTTGCTGGTTTGTTTTACATTGTTAGGCTTTTTGTTTATCAAATTGAAGCTTCACAAAAACCTTCTCCTGACAAAGAAATATTGGGCGCCCAGTTTAAGATCATGACAAAACGATTATGGTACATCATCACATGGCCATCCATGATATTAGCCATTGGTTTTGCCATCTGGCTGTTGGTGTTGCGTCCTTTCTGGATTACCGATGCTTGGATGCAGGTCAAGTTAGGTTTTGTGGTGGCCCTTATTGCGTATCATATAAAATGTCATCTCATCTTTAAAGCACACGAAAATAATCGGTTTAAGCATAGCTCCAACTGGATGCGAGTTTTTAATGAAGGTGCCACCGTCATATTATTTTCGGTAGTGTTCTTGGCGATACTCAAAAACGCGGTGAATTGGATCTATGGCACTTTAGGAATCATTGTTTTTTCCATCCTCATTATGCTGGGTTACAAAATGTACAAACGCATCCGGGAAAAATAATCGATAACCGAATTGACACCTTCAACTTGAGAGTGGTGCAATATTTGCTATCTTTCCTTAAAATTATATACGCTTGGCATTTTATAGAAGCTCCTTACGCAATCGCATTTTTCTTTCCATGATACTCTTGGTGTTATTGGCTTCTATATTAATTGCTGCCGTTACTGTGTATCAATATCGAGAAGAAGCGCAGGATTACCACCGGGAACGGTTGGAAAGAAAAGAAGCGAATATTAGGGAAAACATTGCTTTTGTCATCGAGAGTACTTCATTTAACGTAGAAACCGATAAAATCCCACTAATCTTTAAAGAAAAGATCTATGAGATAAAAGCAATCCATAATCTTGAGCTATATTTTTATGATCTAAAGGGCAATCTATTAAAATCTTCCAAAGCATCTTTCATTAAAGACAGTTCAAAACAGCAAATCCCGAAGTATGTTATGGATACACTTCAAAATTCGGCAGACAAACATTTTGTCGAGGAATTTGAAGAAAACGGACAAAAATATCAATCTTCCTATACCTATATCACAGACAGTTACTTTAAGCCTTTGGCCATTCTCAACCTTCCTTATATTGAAGATGATGGTTTTATTAACAAGGAGCTTAGAGAAAGTCTTACGCGACTAGGCGTTGCCTATTTCTTTATGTTGCTTATAGCGATTGCATTGGCATATTTTTTATCCAATTATATCACACGCTCTCTAAATGCTGTGAGCGAGAAAATAACGGGAACCCGGCTCGACAAACGCAATAAAAAAATTCATGTTTCTAATACGCCTTTTGAGATTACAACCTTGGTAAATGCCTACAACAGTATGATCGATGAATTAGAAAATAGTGCCGCACAATTGGCAGCCAATGAGCGCGAAGCCGCGTGGCGTGAAATGGCAAAACAAGTGGCCCACGAGATTAAAAATCCGTTAACACCCATGCGTTTAACGGTACAAAGTTTTGAAAGAAAATTTGATCCTCAAGATCCAGAGATCGATAAAAAATTAAAAGAATACAGTAATACGCTCATTCAACAAATAGACACAATGAGCTCTATCGCTTCTGCTTTTTCTAATTATGCAAAAATGCCAGCGCAACAGGATGAAACACTTAACGTGGTTAAAATTACAAAATTAGCGCTCGATATTTTTAATGAAGAATACATCTATTTCTTTTCGGAAGAAAAAGAGATCATTGTAAAGTTTGATCGTACACAATTGATACGGGTGATTACAAATCTGGTAAAAAACAGCATTCAGGCCATAGACCAAAAACAGCCTGATGAGCCTCGTATCGAAGTGAGGGTTACTTCTCAAGGCACTCTGGTCGCAATTACCGTAGAGGATAATGGTATTGGCGTAGCTGAAGAAAATAAAGAATTAGTCTTTGAACCAAAATTTACTACAAAAAATAGCGGGATGGGACTCGGTCTTGCCATGGTTAAGAATATTGTTGAAACCTATAATGGAACCATTTCGTTTACTTCAGAAATTGGGGAAAACACCATTTTTAGAATAGAATTCCCCGAACAAGTTTAGTTATTTGCTTACTTTTATACGATAAAATTTTTCGGATTTATTTTTCTTCCGAAGAAAACTTCAATCTAAAAAAATAACATGAGTTACAGCAATATCCTTTCAGAAACACAAGGTAGTATCACAACCATTACCATTAATCGGCCTAAAAAACTAAATGCGCTCAATATAGCCACCATTGACGAATTACATGACGCCTTTACCGATGCCGATGACGACGCTGACGTTAAGGTGATTATTATTACTGGAAGTGGAGAAAAAGCATTTGTTGCAGGAGCTGATATTAGTGAATTTTCAGATTTTTCGGTTTCTGAAGGATCCGATTTATCTGCAAAAGGGCAGGCGAAGTTATTTGATTTTGTCGCTAATTTATCAACGCCCGTGATTGCGGCGGTAAATGGTTTTGCACTTGGTGGCGGATTAGAATTGGCGATGGCAGCGCACTTTCGCATTGCTAGTGAAAATGCAAAAATGGGCCTTCCCGAAGTTTCTCTTGGCGTAATTCCTGGCTACGGAGGCACACAACGCTTGCCGCAACTAGTAGGCAAAGGCCGTGCGATGGAGATGATCATGACAGCGGGAATGATAGATGCAAACCAGGCACTTCAGTATGGGTTGGTAAACCATGTCACCACTCCAGAAGAACTTATAGAATTTACAGAGAAAATCGCAACTAAGATCATGCGTAATTCATCGGTTGCCATTGCGGCCGCTATCGCTGCTATTAATGCAGGTTATGAAGATGGCGAAAATGGGTATGAGGTAGAAATTGCTCAATTTGGTGAATGTTTTGACACCGAAGATTTTAAGGAAGGTACCCAAGCATTTTTACAGAAAAGGAAAGCCGAATTTCCTGGAAAATAATCCATCAAAGAACCCGTGAAAAAATTTACGTTTCCTACGAGCAGAGTTTTTGCCTTTAACGATGCTGTATTTTCTATCGCTATTACCTTATTGGTTCTCGACATCAAAGTTCCGTCGAAGGAACTTATCGCTAGCGTAGGATTTTGGGAGGCGATGCAAAATTTAATTCCAAATTTTATAGGCTTTGTGGTTAGCTTTTTGGTCATTGCGCTTTATTGGAAATTTTACCTCCTCTTTTCCCGATATATTGATGTTTTTGATAAAAAACTTATCTGGCACAACATCTTTTTATTGCTTTTTGTTGCTTTACTTCCTTTCTCTACGAGTCTCTTTGTAAGCAGTCCTTTGACCGATGGCCCCTTTACTTTCTATTGTATAAACCTTATTCTATTGAGTTTTTTTAATTTATTAATGCTCAAAGTAGTGTTGCGTCGAGCGCGGTTAAAAATGGACAAGATTACATCGCAATGGCTTCAGTTTAGAGCTATAAATACGCTCATGGTTTGGATTATTGCCCTCATACTTGCCTATGTGCTACCACAATATGCCCGCATATCTTTTATTCTCATCTTCGTTTTTCAACTCTTCGGAAAGTTTTATTTTAAACGAAAAGCCAAAAAAGAATAAATTAGGATTTATTCCATTTAGTATTGGAATATTTCCTAATTATTAAGTAGATTTGAATCTATATCAAAGCTCCAATGGATTCTTCAGAAAAAAGGCATATTAAAGGGCGCGGCGCGCAACAGCGTGTCCACAATCGGTTTTTTGAACTCAGTCATGAGCAACGGGATGATTTTTTAAATTACTGTGAGCGTGAGGGCGAACTGGCCGATAAAAACTTGACCAAGTATCTTGATGTTTTCCCTAAGACATTGGTGAATAAAGTAAATAGCCCGGATGTAGGGATGGGTTTTTCAGCAAATCCGTATCAAGGCTGTGAACATGGCTGTGTGTATTGCTACGCTCGTAACAGTCATGAATATTGGGGGTATGGCGCAGGACTTGATTTTGAACGGAATATCCTCATTAAAAAATCAGCTCCTCAGCTCTTGGAAACCAAATTGAAGAGTAAGTCCTGGCAAGGAGATACGATTGTTTTTAGCGGGAATACAGATTGTTATCAACCTATTGAACGAAAATTAGAAATCACCCGTCAATGTCTCGAAGTGATGTTGAGATGGAAACACCCAACGGGTATTATTACAAAGAATAGCCTGGTGCTTCGGGATCTGGACATTTTAAAGGAAATGGCAAAACTGAACATTATTTCAGTAAATATTTCAATTACATCACTGCTGGAAAGCACGAGGCGATTGTTGGAGCCAAGGACAGCAAGTATCAAACAACGATTAAAAACAGTGCAAATACTTTCGGAAAATAATATTCCCGTACGAGTCATGATGGCACCTATCATCCCGTCGTTGAACAGTCATGAGATACTTCCGCTGGTTAAAAAAGTAGCCGAGCTCGGAGCTCGTGATGTAAGTTACACTGTGGTGCGGTTAAACGGCCAGATTGCAAAAATTTTTACCGATTGGGCGCATAAAACAATACCAGATAAGGCCGATAGAATTCTTAATCAGATTGCCGAATGCCATGGCGGCAACCTAAATGATAGCAACTGGGGTCGGCGTATGCGCGGAGATGGCCAGTTTGCAGCCCAAATTAAAACCACGATGGAACTGGCTAAAAGAAAGTATCTTCCCAGCGCTAAAATTGTACCTTTAGACAAATCACACTTTTTAGCACTTAAAAATCCTCAGACCCGGTTATTTTAATTGGTATCTTTGACCCCAAAGTGTTACAAAAATAGCTTCTTGGCTACCTATCGTGTATGAAATACCTGCTATCTGTTCTCTTCAGTTTTATAATTATATCCTCGTCTTTTTCTCAGACCGAGAAAGTGCTTTCGCAATTGCCCTATGAGTCTATTTTGGATACTATATTAAAATATAGATATACAAATTTTGACAAGTCCCTAGTGGCTGCTAAGGCCTATAGCCTCAAGGGAAGCAGGCAAAACGAAAAAGATAAAGAGTGGTTGGGTATGGAGTCTATAGCGTTTTCCTACAATCGATTCAGAATGTACAAAGAGGCGAATGATCAAGGAGAGAAAATGCTGGAATTTGCCAAAGACAATAAGCTAACAGACTTAGAATTGAGATCACTTGCATTCTTAGGGGACCTACAGGTTGTGGCTACTACCGGAGAAAATGCCTTGAAATACTACGACCGTCTGTTAAAATTAGCAGAAGCCTATAACAACGAACGATATAAGCTGATTGCCCTCAATAAGATTGCTGAAATATATAGTATGGTCGGCAATGAAAGGGAAGCTATTTCGATACGTAAGAAGAGTTTGTCTTATTACAAAGACAAGCCTGTAGATTCTGCTATGACCCAAAAAATTAAAAATAGCACCCTTGTTTACGTATATGACCTGCTGGGCAATTCACACCTAAAATTAGGGCAGAAAGACTCAGCAAAACTGTATTCCCGTTATATCAAAGAGTTTAAAAAAGAGGAATTAGATTCCTGTTACGACATATATTATTACAGTTTAGATGCTGAAATTGCATATTACGATAAAAATTGGAATGAAGCCAGAAAAAAATATGAGCAGGCCTACTCCATTTGTCCATCAGAATATGCTCTATACGGCTTAAATAGAGCCTACGACTTTGGTAAGATAGAAGTTGATGCAAAAAATTATTATGAAGCCATTCGAATTTTACAACAAGGGCTAGACGATTATCAAGTTTCATCTGCTGAAGAGGGTTTTATGGACAACTATTATGAAAAATTGGCCATAGCCTACAAAAACACGGGAGATTTTGAGCGCGCAAGTTACTACTATGAAAAGTACTTAACCACTCAGAATGAATTCAATAAACTTAAAGAAGGGGCTAAAAAGAAATTTTTAGAAAATGAAAGAAAAGCATTTAAAGAAGAGTTTGACCTATTAGTCGCAGATAAAGACAAAAAACAATCCTACCTCACCTATATCCTTCTAGGCAGCTCTGTGATCATCTTAATCCTTTTGTTTTACCTTCTAAAATTCTACCGAAATAAGAAAGCCAACGAAGCGAAGTTTGAAGCCTTGCTCGCAAAAATTAAGACCGCTACAAAACCCGAAGAAATCATCGATACCAAAGATGAGGTGCTCGAAGAAAAAAACACGAGCGATGTTTCTGAAGAAGTCACACAACAAATTCTTGACGGGCTCAAAAAAATAGAAGAAAAAGAGTACTTCCTAAAAAAAGAGTGCAACTCGTATAATGTCGCTAAGAAAGTTGGTACCAATACCACGTATCTTTCTAAAGTGATCAATTCACATTTTGGAAAAAACTTTAATACGTACATCAACGATCTTCGTATAAATTATGCCATAGTCCGTATAAAAAATGATGTCATTTTTAGGTCGTATTCCATACAATCTATAGCCGAAGAAATAGGTTATAAGAGTGCTGATAGTTTTACAAAATACTTCAAACAAGACACGGGACTTAACCCATCTTTTTACATAAAGAATATAAAGGATATCGCTTAAAAGCACTTTATAGACCCAAATTTATAAATTTAGGGTTGTCATTCTTGCTTAGATAAAGGAACAAACATAAAACCTATAAACCCTCTGTTTATAGTAAATAGCACCAATATATATCCTCCCCATTTTTCTAAAAGTGGGGAGGCTTCTCTTTTATATAGGTGTAACGATATACATATTTGTGTCATCAAATAATCGTAACCCACTTTTGGGCAAAACCATAAAATCCAACAATTATGAAAACACAAAAAGACAGCACTGCAAAGAAAATTATAATCGGCTTTGCAATAGCAGCCGCTATCTTAATAAGTATCCCCTTTTGTATGGGCATGTATGTAGGTATTACATCACATACAGGTACAACCGGAAAAGTTTATAAAACACTCTAGGAAAACTGTGCGTGTGATAAGGTCGAAGTGGACCATTCTGCTTACGGCTTACAATTTAGCAGACAAGATGGCCTGACCGGAGAAAAGGTGGCTTATATCTTAAAAAACTGCAATCTCAGCCAACCACTGACGGTAGAGGTCGATAGATTAAATAATTTGCTTGTTGAGAATATAGAAGGATATAAAGACTTAGATGTGGTTCATTTAAACTTTGAGATTGACGACCAGAAAAATCAAATAATAATTAACAACGGAATCATTCAATAAAAAAGTAGCTATGAGAAAAACCGATACTAAGCAAATACGATTAGCCCTAGTTATCATGGGAATACTTATGGCTGGCACAGAAATACTAACCGAATATATTTCAAAAGGGGCTGAAAACATTAGTTCTATAAGATTTTGGTTTGCAGCAGCGATTGTAGGGATCTATTATGTATTTGCACTTCAAATTTCAAAACCTAATAAAAGTTCAAGATAAAGTCATTCAAAAAAAAGCACAGTCAAACAGAAACTTAAATTTAAAAGCAAAATTATGAAAAATTCAAAAAAACAAAACGTTTTATGGCTTGTCGCCTTTGCACTTATAGCCTATACATTTGTAACCCAACACATTCATTTACAACACCACTAATGAAAAATGACACAAGCACAAAAATTCAATTAATCAAGCTGGGTATTGGCATCTTAGTAGGAATAACAATGTACCTCTTGATAAAAATCATCTTTTAAAAAAAACAATATCATGACAACAATTATAAAATACGCAATCATAATAGGAGCGCTGTTCTTAGGACTAACGGGGAAGGCTCAAAATATAAATGGCTCTTACAGCGGCACCCTTGATGTACAGGGCATGCAAATGGAACTGATCTTTAATATAATGCCTACCGAAGACGGCTTTAAAGCAACTATGGATGTTCCCATGCAAGGCGCTTCGGGAATCGAACTTGATTCGGTAGTTTTGCAGGACGATACCGTGACTATAACTTCGGCCAAAATGAAAATGACCTACATAGGTATATTGATCGATAATGGCATGGAAGGAACCTACGAACAAATGGGACAAGAACTCCCGCTAACGCTACTAAAAACTGTGAAGAAAAAACCAGGAAACACCGCATTGCCGTCCACCGAAGCCGAAATGGATAAGCTCGCCGCACAAGAGACGGGCGACTATAAGTATTCTGTCGAGGACTATTTTAAAACTCCTGAAGCCTATTCTTTTAAACTATCGCCTAACGGGACTTATATCGCCTATATGAAACGTAGAAGTTCTGGTGAACGAGATCTCTACTTAAAAGAAACAGCGACCCAAAAGGAAACACTTTTGATGGAGCAGAAAGAAGACCTAATCCGTGGATACAGATGGGCAAACGATAGTCGCATTTTATACCTACAAGATAAAGGCGGTAACGAAAATCACCATCTTTTTGGAGTAGATATCGATGGTAAAAACGCAAAAGAATTGACCCCGTACGACGGCGTAAAAGTAAGTATCATTGCTGGGCTCAAAGAAGATGAGGACCACGTAATTGTGCAAATGAACAAAGACAATGAGCGACAAGAAGAACCCTACCGTCTTAATATTAACAGTGGTGAGACTACAAAACTATACACCGTAGAAGAGGGCGCTCCTCCTGTAGCAGGCTACACCTTTGACCGTGAAGGAAATCTACGCGCTATTACCCGAATTATTGACGGGATAAAGACTGAAGTACTTTATAAAATAGATGGAGAATTCAAACAACTTGTTTTGGCAGACTTTGGCGACAACTTTAGCATTAGTTCATTTATTCCAACTACAGAAAATCCACATGATGCCTACGTACTTTCTAATTTAGGAACAGATAAGTTAGAAATTCAGTTATACGACTTAAAGGAAAACAGAAAGATAAAAACAATCTTTAGTAATGAAACGTACGATGTTTCCGGTATTTCATTATCTCGTAAGCGCAATTATGAAATAGACTTTTTCTCTTATACAGCAGAAAAGGCTATTGTTCTTCCGCAGAGCAAAACGTATAAAAAAGTATATAAGCGGTTACAAAAAGAATTCGGTGACAAGCAATTTTTCACAGTGGATCGTACCGACGATGAGTCGCAATATCTCGTTGTTGTAACCAGCGATAAAATTGTGGGTGAGTATTATGTATATGACGTGGAAAAGAATACGGTAAAATTATTGTATAAATTGCTTCCACAGTTAGAAGCAGAAGATATGGCAACGATGAAGCCGATCAGCTTTAAAAGCAGAGACGGACTAACATTACACGGGTATATAACCTTACCAAAAGGGGCGTCTAAGGGAGAAAAGTTGCCACTCATTGTAAACCCTCACGGAGGCCCACAAGGGTTAAGAGACAGCTGGGGCTTTAATCCCGAAGCGCAACTTTTTGCTAGTAGAGGGTATGCAACACTGCATGTAAACTTTAGGATTTCAGGCGGCTACGGAAAAGAATTCTTGAAAGCTGGTTTTGGGCAGATTGGTCGTAAAGTAATGGATGATGTAGAAGATGGGGTAGATTATGTGATAGACCAAGGTTGGGTAGACAAAGACAAAGTAGCTATTTATGGCGCAAGTCATGGTGGATATGCAGTGTTACGAGGTATGCAGAAAACACCAGAAAAATACGCTTGCGGGGTAGATTATGTAGGGGTAAGCAACC